>JAEEGL015950185.1_pt1 | contig 17153 bp, 14 predicted proteins | sample 9134231 | NCBI WGS metagenome assembly JAEEGL01 (sample SAMN16246548, study PRJNA631951) | gut metagenome | biome: gut microbiome; feature: rumen; material: fiber-attached | host: Bos | place: Iran: Karaj | collected 2018-10
GAGGAAGATGAGGTCAAATTCCTTTCCGGCTCCGGGCTCATTGACAAGATGCTTCTCGGTCAGAGTGAAGTGACTTTCCGATGAAGCAGATTCCGGAGAAACCTGTGAACCTGCGTCAAAGAATGAGAGAACCAGCAGACCTTCCTCGTCAGGATGAACTGAGAAGAAGGACGCTTCTGTCTTTCCGTTTTCATACCAAAGGTCTCCGAGAACTGTATCACTGTAACCCCAGCTCCATTTCGGATCTGAAGGGTCTGATACCGGTTCGAGATCATCGGTGTTTCCGGAAGGAGGACTGGGTTCGTTCGGATCGATCTCAGATACCGGCTTCACGACATCGCATGAACACATGCAGAAGCACAGAACGATCAGAAGGAAAAGAGAGACAAGTCTCTTCATCTGGTGAAAGCTCCTTCCCCTGTTCCCTGTGACAGCGCGTAAGCGGCTGCCTCGATCTTGTTAAGGGCATCAGCGATCAGATCCGTCGTGGACATATCGCTCATACCTGCGACAAAGGTCTCGCATCTGTTCATCGGTATGAGCACGCGGAACGCATCGCTCTGCCCGACGGCGCATGCCATGGCGGGAGTGACTTCTCCCATGAGAGCGTCGGCAAGAACGATGCCGATAGGCCCGACTATTATATCTGTGTGACGGCAGCCCACAACGACGGCATTCTCGCCGGTAGCTGCGGTGATCCCGCTGTTCTTAAGCATATTGGCGGTAGCGGCGCTGTTGGTCCCCACTGCGTGGATGCGCGCTTCGGGGAAACGCTCCGCGATGGACTTTATGAGCTGTCTGCCCATATTTCCGCCCTGTCCGTCTATAACCAGTACTCGCATCAAGCCTCCGATAGATAAGAAACTGTATATATAAATAATGTATATATTTTAATGCCGTGAAGGTACCGCTTCAAGTGAATGAGAACGGAGCCTTTCACGGCGTTTTTATGATGGGAAAAGGATCCTCAAAGCAGATCATTTACCGAATGTGAGCAGATGCTCTTTGATGGCGGTGAATGCTTCGTCACTGATCACATGCTCGATCCTGCATGCATCGTCAACAGCACATTCTTCTGATACGCCGAGCTGCGTGAGAACGGTCGTCAGGATGCGGTGGCGCTCATAGATCTTTTCAGCGATGGCTCTTCCCTTCTCAGTAAGAGCGATATATCCGTTGCCTCCAACGACTATATAGCCGCCGGAACTGAGTTTTCCGACAGCGCGGCTCACAGAGGCTTTGGAGTATCCCAACCGCGTCGCGATGTCCGTAGCTCTGACTATATTGTTCTCTTGACCCAGGACCAGAATGGTCTCGAGGTACATCTCCCCGGATTCTTTCATGATGATCTAAACCTCTCTTTTAATACCATGCTATAGCACTAAAATGAACATGTCAAGTTACCTACAGACAACACAGATGGGACAAACAGGAGCGATCTGTTTTCTGATTTGATCAGATATCAGGCCAAATAAGCAAAATATAAAACAATATCTTTAAAAGTGTTGACAAGTTAGCGATAGCTAACTATAATCGTCGTAGTTAGCAATGGGTAACAAGTGCTGGCAGAAGGAGGTCTCGAATGATGCCGCTTGGATATGCTACCGCAGGTGAGGACAACGTGATACTCCGTGTCGGAGGCAACCCCGAGATGAAGAAGCATCTTGAGGATATGGGCTTCGTGACAGGAGGGATCGTGCGTGTCGTAGCCGAGATGGGTGGCAACCTCATCGTGGATGTCAAGGACACCAGGATAGCGATAAGCCGTGAAATGGCTCAGAAAATAATGATCTGAACAAGAGGAGAAAAGATGAAAACACTCAGAGACGTAGAGATCGGAGAGACAGTCAGGACAGTTAAACTTCACGGAGAAGGCGCTGTCAAACGCAGGATCATGGATATGGGCATCACCAGAGGAACTGAGATCTATGTCCGCAAAGTCGCACCTCTCGGAGATCCGATCGAGGTAAACGTGCGCGGATATGAACTGAGCATCCGAAAAGGCGATGCAGAGATGATCGAGGTCGAATAAAAAAGCAGGAAAGGAATGATCGGTCCCGGCCGGAGATCTTTTACGGCGGGGACGGAAGAGAGGATAAGAAATGAGTATCAGAATAGCCCTGGCGGGCAACCCGAACAGCGGAAAGACCACGCTGTTCAACGCGCTCACCGGATCCAACCAGTTCGTAGGCAACTGGCCGGGAGTCACGGTGGAGAAGAAAGAAGGAAAACTCAAGAGGCACGATGATGTCATCATCACCGACCTTCCCGGAATCTATTCCCTTTCTCCTTATACACTGGAAGAAGTAGTAGCAAGGAATTACCTCATAGAGGAGAAGCCTGACGCCATCCTGAATATAGTTGACGGCACGAACCTTGAGAGGAACCTGTACCTCACCACTCAGCTCACCGAACTCGGTATTCCGGTGGTCGCCGCCATCAACATGATGGACGTCGTGAGAAAGAACAACGACAAGATCGATGTCAAAGAACTCTCCAGGCAGATGGGATGCCAGTTCGTCGAGATATCAGCGCTGAGAGGAGAAGGAGTTCAGGAAGCAGCTGAAGCAGCCATAAAGGCGGCAAAGAGCGGAAAGACCATACCTCAGCATTCATTCTCAGGAGTCGTCGAGCATGCTCTTGCACATATCGAGGAAGCTGTCCTTCACAACATGCCGGAAGAGAGACAGAGATGGTATGCGGTAAAGATCTTCGAGAGAGACTCCAAAGTCCTTGAAGAGCTCAAGATCCCAGCAGAGACCATGGCTCACATCGAGAAAGACATACAGGCAGCGGAGAAAGAACTTGACGACGACGCAGAGAGCATCATCACCAATGAACGCTATGTCTATATCGGAAAAGTCATAAAGGCCTGCCTCAAAAAGGGAAGCAACAGCAAGATGACCGTCTCCGACAGAATAGACAGAGTCGTCACGAACCGCTGGCTGGGACTTCCGATCTTCGCACTGATCATGTTCCTTGTCTACTATATCTCCATGGCGCCGAACGCCATCGGAACAAGACTGACAGACTGGGCAAATGACGGACTGTTCGGCGACGGCTGGCACCTCTTCGGCATCGGCTCTGCAGCATATGAAGAAGTGGCAGAAGAGTACGGCGACGCATACAACGTCATCGACGCTTTCGTTGGACTGGATGAGGAATACACCCTCCAGGAAGTCAAGACAGCTGCGGCCGAGGTACAGCCCGGCTCCACAGCCGACTATACCATCGAAGATGAGGAGACCCTCGCAACAGAGGATGTCACTTATACATATCAGGATCTTCAGGATGCCCTTGAAGTATTCGAGAAATACAACGCAGAAGAACCGGATCCCGCCGCATACGGCGTCTGGGTCCCCGGAATACCCGGTCTTGTCGAGAGCGCTCTTGACAATGCAGGTGTCGCGGACTGGCTCAAAGGTCTGATCCTTGACGGTATAGTGGCAGGTGTCGGCGCTGTTCTGGGATTTGTTCCCCAGATGCTCGTACTGTTCCTGCTGCTGGCTTTCCTTGAATCCTGCGGATATATGGCCCGTATCGCCTTCGTTCTCGACAGGATATTCCGCAAGTTCGGCCTTTCCGGAAAGTCCTTCATCCCGATGCTGGTAGGCACAGGATGCGGCGTTCCCGGAATCATGGCTTCCAGAACGATAGAAAACGAGCGCGACCGCAGAATGACGATCATGACGACCACATTCATCCCCTGCGGCGCAAAGATACCCTTCATCGCGATGATCGCAGGTGCACTGTTCGGCGGTTCTGCATGGGTCTCCGTCAGCGCATACTTCATCGGTATGGCAGCGATCATCATCTCCGGAATCATGCTCAAGAAGACGAAGATGTTCTCCGGAGAGCCTGCTCCTTTCGTAATGGAGCTGCCTGCATATCACATGCCCAGACTTTCCGACGTCCTGCGCTCCATGTGGGAGAGAGGATGGTCATTCATAAAGAAGGCCGGCACAGTGATCCTGCTTTCCACCATCTTCGTATGGTTCACCACATACTTCGGTTCTGTTGACGGTACTTTCCGTATGCTGGGAGAGGATGAGCTTGACTACTCAATCCTCGCCTCCATAGGAAACGCCATCGCCTGGATCTTCGCACCTCTCGGCTGGGGCAACTGGCAGGCTACAGTGGCATCCTTCACAGGACTTGTTGCCAAGGAGAACATCGTCGGAACGATGGGAATCCTGTACGGCGGCGGAGAATCCAGCGTCTACGCGACACTGGCCTCCAGCTTCACAAAGATCAGCGCGTTCTCATTCCTGGTATTCAACCTGCTCTGCGCACCCTGCTTTGCGGCTATCGGCGCGATCAAGAGAGAGATGAACAACGCAAAATGGACCTGGTTCGCGGTCCTTTATCAGTGCGGTTTCGCATATGCGATAGCGCTGATGATCAATCAGTTCGGCAATCTGTTTGCCGGAAACGCAAATGTCATCGGTGTCGTAGCAGCCGCTGCGATCCTGGTCTGCATGATCTACATGCTGTTCTTCAGGAAATACAGGGAAGCTACAGTGAGGGCCGATTGACGAAGACTTTCAGACAGAGGGTGATGTAATGATCGATTGGCTGATTTCCCAAATGTCCACGATGATAGTTCTGCTGATACTCGCAGCGATAGTGGCCGCGATTATAAGCTCCTTGATCAAAGACAGGCGTAACGGAAAATCCTCCTGCGGCTGCAACTGCGGAAGCTGCCCTATGCATGGCAATTGTCACAGCGCGGCGGGACAGAGGACACAGAAGGGAACATGACCCTTTGATATCCTAAAAAAGAAACTCCTTCCGGAGGGGTACGGCATTGCCCCTTTACGGAAGGAGTTTCTTATATCAACTGTATTGTTCAGTAACCGAGTACCTTATCCACTACATTCATCAGAGGTTCTCCGCTGCAGTAGCGTCTGAGGTTCTCCAGCAGTACTGAGGAGACCCTGTCGCTGTTGCCTTCCAGCATTCCGGCTACATGAGGGGTGATGATGACATTGTCGAGACCCCACAGTTCGTTTTCCTCATTGAGAGGTTCCGGATCGGTGACATCCAGTCCGGCACCGGAGAGCTTTCCGCTCTTAAGAGCATCGACCAGCGCCGCGGTATCAATGGACACGCCTCTTCCGGCGTTGACGATGACTGCACCGTCCTTCATGAGAGCGATCCTGCGGGCGTCGATCATGCCGCGTGTAGGATCGCCGCCGGGCACGATCATCGCCACTACATCAGCGCGGGGAAGGACGCTGTCCAGCTGATCCAGGGAGTACTGCTCTTCGAAGTATTCGGGCATCGGCTTGTCGGTGTTTCTGCGCACTCCGATGACATGACATCCGAGACCTTTCATCTGCCTGGCGTAGTTGCTGCCGATATTGCCCATTCCGAGGACCAGTACGGTGGAGCCTTCGATCTGACGGGCGTTCCTCGAGCCTCTCAGCCATGTCCTGGAGCCCTGGCTTCGGGAATAAATGGGAAGGTTCTTCATGACAGATAGAGTAAGGGCGGTCATGTGTTCGGAAACGGCCACTCCGTATCCGCCGACGGCGTTTGTAAGAGTTACTCTCTCAGGGAGTATCGGAGGTGAAAGGTAGCGGTCGACACCGGCGGACTGTGTCTGAAGCCACTCAAGCTTCTCAGCGCACTGCATGAGCCGGGGCGGAAGGTGTCCGAGAACGGCACTCACGTCCTTTACATCATCAGCGTCGATATCTGCTTCGCCTTTCGCGGCATTTCCCTTGAAGATAAGTTCGTATTCATTCGGATCCGCGACTGCCAGCATCTTCTCACGGAAGCTGTCGTCGACGGTCATGGTGATAAGTATCTTCTTCATGATATAAACTCCTTTTTTTCTTTAGTATCTCATAATGTAAGGCGTTTTGTATATCTGTCTTAACTGCAGATCATTGGCAGTATCGGCTGAGATTGAAGCAGAGAAAAAAGAATGAAATTACTTAAGACAGAAAAGGTTATTTACGTTGAGAACAAAGGCGTAATTTGATATGATTCTTATGTAAAAGCGCCGACTCAAAACATCGTATAGGACTCACTGCAGCCTTTGTGTTTTGCAATAGAATGCAGCGCCTTTTTTGATTTATGGACAATACAGACGCTCACAAAGAAGACCGTTCCGATCTGACGATAAGCAGCTCCAGGGAAGAGAGCATCAGAAAAGCTCTGATGCTTGCCGGAGGGACATCAGGTACGGAGAGAAAAGTAGTAAGACCTGACATCAGCTCCGGAAAGATGCTGGTGTCTATGATTTTGAGACTTCTTCCGGCAGCTGCTGTCACGGTCGCAGCCGGATACTTCCCCCAGACCGCAGGACACAGGGCTCTCATAGGTATATGTTCTCTGGTCCTGACAGCTGTGCTATGTTTCAAGAGAGCCGTGATCGGCGCAGTGCTTCTTTATCAGAAATATGCACCTCTTAAACTCAGACAAGCCTGCCTTTTTGAACCGTCATGCTCCGAATACATGCTTCTTGCAGTACAGAAATACGGTGCGGTCAAGGGCGTGTGGAAAGGCATCAGACGGCTGATGAGGTGCAGGTACCCCAGTAACGGAGGAATCGATTATCCCTGACAGTAAAGGTCAGGCAGAGGAGGAAGAATCATATGGCGATACAGCCTGCGGTATGCTCCAATTGCGGAGGAGCACTTGAAGTCGACGACACAGATCTCAACGGATTCTGTGAATGTAAGTTCTGCCATACGAAACACAAAGTCATCGATGTCATCACGATAGACGGACTTCCTACGGTCAAGAGCCTTCTGATGAATGCTGAGATGCTCATCGATGATGGTAATCTGGAGAGAGCAGAGACTACATATAAAGAAGTGCTCAAGATCAAGCCCAACTGCCACGAGGCATGGTGGGGTCTGTTCGTATGCAATGATGCCTTCAACAGATATTATGGATATCAGGACAAATACGGCAACTCAGGTCCTCTAACAAAGGCGTCCCTCATGCAGGAGGCCATCAACAAATACGCAAACAGGGCCATACAGTTTGCGCCGCCGGCACAGGCGGAGAGCTACAGGCAGGCCATAAGCGAAGATGTGGATTTTATCCAGAGAGCAAGCAACGGAGAGTTCGACAGGCCTTCCGGAGGAAAGAGCGGCTGCTATATCGCTACCGCGGTGTACGGCAGCTACAGCTGTCCTGAAGTCATGACTCTCAGGAGATACCGTGATGACTATCTTGCAAACAAGGCATGGGGAAGGCTGTTCATCAGGATCTACTATGCAATAAGCCCCGCGCTTGCAAGGCATATACGTCCCGATTCTCTCGTCGGACGTACCGTAAGAAGATATCTGGACAGCAAAGTCAGGAAGCTGACAGACTAAGGAATGACCGGCGCTGCCGGAAAGAATAAATCAATAAGAAGGGATACTAAAATGGTACAGTACAAAACTGTCGCAGGACCTGTAGGACTTACAATCACCAAGAACGAATCATATGAAGATGCCGTAAAGCAGTACGCAGCTATCATAGACAGAGAGACTGTCGGCGGCTGGAGACTTGACTGCATCCAGCAGATCCCCGTTACCAAACAGGGAGGATGCATGGATTCCCTGATGGGGCGTCCCCCGGTCACTGTATACTTCAACATGCTCGTCTTCCGCAAGGAATCCTGACAGTAAGGCAGGTCAATGATGAATATTTCCAATATTATCTCTGATGTTAGACAGAGGATACTTGGAGCAAATGACCGCATACCTCTTTATCTGTCAGCAGCTTCCGTAATAAGCGGAGCACTGAGTCTGCTCATGTATCTTCTTGCAGTAGTATTCGGAGCAGCCGGCCCGTTCAGGCTCATATACAGCATAGCGAGGATATTCTCTACACTTGGAAATATCTGCGGTCTGCTGCTGGGGATCTATCTGCTCATCCTCTTCAAGAAAAGCTTTATCATCTGGATGGCTGCTGCAGGAGCGGCCGGCATACTTAACGCGTTCCTGGCACTGTTCGGAACGAGAATATTTGCCTACAGCAAACTAAATACACTGCAGTGGATCCTGACGGTGATCTACTGTGTATCACTTGCCATGTATGATTACACGAGAGGAGACAAGAACTCCAAAGATCTCGGGATAGTCGGATTCGCACTGCTCGGAGCACAGATACTGCTGAACCTTCTTGTCTCCGCGACAGTTGCAAAGCTGTATTATGTCGCAGGAGGAAGGATCTATTATCTCCTTGAGGCTATCGTCATAGCAGTGAGCCTCGTCTCATCACTGGTGCATCTCGCCACGATATGCACAGCTTCCGACTATATAGGCGGAGCTCAGGATGTTATAGCGCCGATAGTCTCCCGTATAGCGGAAAAACTGCCCGCTTCATTGCCCGGAAAAAGTTCAGGGACAGCTGCTGACAGTCCTGTGACTGGTGCCGTCAGCACACCGTCTGTAACAGACGTTCCCCCTGTCACGGCTGCAGCTGCGGCAGATACAGTCAATGTTATCAGGTCGGTCCCGGCTTCCGGCAAGGTGGATGTCGATACGGATGCCCTGACAGCAGCGTCTAAAGGCGCAGCCGCAGGAGTTCCTGCCGAGGCGCTCGCTCAGATCGCGGAAGCGACGACTACTCCCGGACCCGGCAAGGTTCAGTACAAGACTGTCGCAGGACCGGTCGAACTGACAGTCGGAAAGAATGACAGTTTTGAAACGGGTGTGAGGTCGTATGCCGCTATCATCGACAGAGAAGCTGTCGGGGGATGGAAACTGGACTCTATCTATGAGATACCGGTCACCAGAAAGGTCGGATGCATTGATTCGCTCATGGGCAGACCTGATGTAACGGTATTCTTCAACATGCTCATCTTCTATAAAGAAGACTGAGCTTCACATCAAGGGAAATGACTGCAGCTCTAACTGCAGTCATTTTTGAAAAAAGGAGAAAAGAAATGTCAGAGGAAAAAAGACTTATAGTACATCCCGCAGGAGAGATAATAGATTTCGAGACGGTGTTCGAGTATGATCCGTCAATTGCCGGTGAGCCGGAGAGAACAGGACATTTTGAGAGAGTGGATTACACCACTGAGGTATATGAGGACGGAAAAGTGCACCCGAAGTACTGCAATGTCTACCTCCCCTGGTGTTATGACCCGGAAGACAAGAGCCGCAGATATAACGTGATGTACTATCAGCACGGCAACACCTGCGATCCTGACATCTTCACAACAGAAGAAGCCAAGAAGACTATAGACATGATATTCGACTCGGGAGAGATCGACCCCTGCATCATGGTCTTCACTACATATTACTTCGATGTCACGAAAGATGTTGAGACGAGAAGGACCACCGGAGACGTCCCCGCCGGCGACGGTAACTACGGCCCCGGAGGCATCAAGGCAAACTTTTACAAAGAGGTTGTTGAGGACATCATCCCGGCGGTGGAGCTCAAGTACAATACCTGGCTCCAGTCAGCTTCCGATGAGGACAAGAAGGCATCCAGAGACCACAGAGGATTCAGCGGCTACTCCAGAGGAGCGGTTTGCACCTGGTACATCATCCACAATGATTTCGAGTATTTCCGCTACTATGCGCCGATGAGCTGCATGACTACAGCAGGACTTCCGCTGAACGCGGAGAGGACTCCTAAGCAGGTCACGGATTACATAACCGAGCCGATGAGGAAACATCCGGAACTGCCGTTCTTCATCTACGCCAGCAACGGACATCCCAACGATGTTGCTCCGATGACCGAACAGATGAAATATGTTCCGAAGGAGGACGTGTTCTCCTACGGTACAGATCCCGAGAAGAACAATTTCTACTTCTCACTCTCGGAGTTCAGACACACCGATCTGCTGGCTCCGTATTATTTCCACAATTCACTGAAAGTTCTGTTTAAATAACGTAACGTATAAAACGGCTTATTATATACTGAAAGGCAACAATGGATACACACTATTTCCTTCTGGACAGAAAAGATGCGTTTGAGACTTCAACACCGGAAGAACAGGGGATAACTTCTGCTTCCATCGCGGACTTTTTTGACACCGTGAGAGAACGAGATCTTGAGGTGGACAGCATCCAGATCGTGAGACACGGCAAACTTTGTCTGGATGCGGTGGCGGCTCCTTACACACGGGACAGTTTCCACAGGATATATTCCGCAGCAAAAGGGGTCGTCGCAACAGCGATTCTTTTCGCAGTACAGGAGGGTCTGATAGAGCTGGACTCCCCGGTCGTTCCCCTGCTTCCCGCCAGATGGATCCCCGAGGATCTTGATGAGCGCTGGAACAGACTGACGGTCTATCATCTGCTGACCATGACTACAGGACATGACAGGGACACCATGTTCGAGATGTGGAAGAGGGACTGCTGGATCAGGACCTTCTTTGAGGTAAAGCCTGTCTATGAGCCCGGAACATACTTCCTGTACGACATGGGCGCTCAGTATGTGATGAACGAGATAATCGCCAATCTCACTGGACAGACGACAGGAGAATATCTGGAAGAGAGACTGTTCAGAAAGATAGGCATCGAATACACCAACAACTTCACGAAGCCGGAAGGGCTGTTCTTCTCTTCGACCATGCAGTTCAAACCTGACGGGCTCACGAGATTCTCCCAGTTCTATCTGAATAAAGGAAGGTGGAACGGTGAGCAGATCCTGAGAGAAGATCTCGCAGTCCTCGCAGGAGAACATCACGGCCCTTCATCCCATTTCGTAAGCGGGAAAAGAGAGGGAAGCTACGCGGGATATGCACTGCATATGTGGAGGAATAAAGGAGGAGGATTCCGCTTTTCCGGAGGCCAGGGACAGTTCGGTATCATTCTTCCTGACGAGGACATGGCGGTCGGTATCCTGAGCTGCGCCAATGACGGCGATGCTATCGTGGATGTGTTCTTTGACACGATATTCGCCGACTGCAGGAACCATCCGATAGAAAGGGATCCCTGGGATGCTGCCAGAACCGACACGATGGTCGCGGAGCTCAGCCTGGCACCGTACAGGACCAGTCCGCACTCCTACAAGGAACAGGTCTACGGAGCTAAGTATGTCCTTCAGGAGAATCCCTGGGGACAGAAGGCTGTTGAGTTCCAGTTCCGCACCGACTCTGTCCTGATCCGCACAGAGTCGGATGAAGGAAAGAAAGAGGTCATCTGCGGTCTTGAGAACAGGTTCCCGGGTTCAGAAGGATATATACTCTCCCCCAAGAAGCCGGAGGAGATCGAAGATATAGACCATAATTTCGGCTACGATGAGAAAAAGACGATGTATTCGGGAGGCTGGAGAGATCCTGACACTTTCGAATTCGTCATGAGAAGCGACTCGTTCCTGTCGGATCACCGCTTCAGCTGCAGATTCATGGGAGACCTTCTGGAGATAAGGATGTCCAACAACACGGTCAATTCCAGAAGCAGATACAGAGACAGAAAAACAGCACCGGACGCGGTCCTTAAAGGCTGCAGAGCCTGAAGAGCAGACAGCATCAAGGAGGAGGCACAATGGACAGAGCATACATCTCATCTGCCGCAATGGTCAGCAAGGAGTGGGTCTCGATGTCTGTCACTGAGATAACATCGATCCCGCACATCTCGGTCATCTCTGCGGAGACGACAGAGGCTGAGACGATAGACCGTTACAGAAAAGAATTCGTAAATACCCTGTCGGAAGTATTCAGCGTATACAAGAATTCCGGGTACAGGGAAGACGTCGCACTTGAGATCCTGTGGAAGGCGGTTCCTGTTGAGAAGCAGCCGTTTAGGGCAAGGATCGGCATGTACATCATAGTGCGCACTATCGCCGCATCAAGGGAACAGGCAGAGGATCAGACAGGATATCTGACCGATCTGATCTCCGGGAATGCTGCATATCTTAAATATGAGACTTTGCCGCTGCCGGCAGAAGAACACGTCTCTTTCATGGCTGATGTTGGCGATGAAGGCATTCGTGCGGTCGTTAAGGAAGAATCCGCGCAGAACATGGAGAACATGCTGTTCCCTGTCTGCTATACCTTCAGCAGGATCCCTGTGACGGCAAGCGACCTTTCCAGAATAGCTGCAGTCCTCACCGACAGCCCCGGAACGGCAGTGTCTTTCCAGCTGATCCCATCAGTCTATTCCATGGAAGAGAGCGCAGAACTTGACCGTACAGCGCAGAACCTTGAGACGCTCTCCAAAGGAGTGGCGGATCAGAGTCTGGGCAGCGTCAGTTTCACGCTGGCGACGAGACACTCGGAGACTTACAGATATTATGCAGACAGCAAGACATCGCCTCTGTTCTTGTTCAATGTGATCGTCTACGGAGGAGGAGCTTCACTGGACAACACAGCCAGCAGAGTCTCTGCTGAACTGGCGTCCGGAGACGGACAGAACGCTAATCTGAAGATAATTAAACTGAACCCGTCTGATATCCGGAAGGACAGAAATCTCTATCCGCTGCCCTGGGTCGCAAACAGCATAATAATGGGTACCGACCGGAACCTCGCACTGTGGAATTCCAAAGTGTTCTCTTCTGCTCTTCAGAGGTTCCCTTATATCATAACGGCAGAGGAAGCATCCGCTTTCTTCCGTCTGCCTATCGGAAGCAGCCGGATATCCGCAGGTTTCAAGGTAAATGAGTCGGAGAGAGACAGCAGGACTTACAGAGAGGGGATCATCAACAGCGGCGACATCACGGTAGGCAAGCTGCGTTCCGCCGGAAATGATGCATCGATAGGATTCTCCCTGTCAGATCTGGCAAAACATATGCTCGTAGTCGGAACACCGGGCTCCGGAAAGACTACATTCTCCGTAGGGCTTCTGGACAGACTGTGGAAGGATCACGGCATTCCCTTCCTGGTCATAGAACCTGCCAAGAACGAATACCGGGCACTGGTACAGAGCATTCCGGATCTGCAGGTTTTCACCCCGGGGAAGAACCTCATTTCCCCCTTCATGTTCAACCCGTTCATCCCTCCCAGAAACGTGAAGCTGGAGACGTACAAATCCACACTGAAGACTGCTTTTGCCGCGGGAGTCTCAATGACTTCTCCTTTGGACAAGATCTTTGAAGAGACAGTCAACAACTGCTATTCTGACTTCCGCTGGCTCGACACATATACTTCCGATGACAAGGGAAAAGTATTCAATATATCCGATTTCGTAAAATGCTTCAGGGAGACGTTCGAGGCCATAGGCTATACCGGAGACGCGCGCAACGTAGGCCGTGCCGGCGAAGTAAGGCTTAAAGGACTGGTTAACCTTTTCGACAACTACGGAACGATACCCGTAGAGGATATGCTGAGCAGACCTACCGTCATAGAACTGGCGGCTATAGAAAACTCCGAAGAGAAAGCGCTGATCATCTCGCTCCTGCTGCTGTCGATCCTGGCATATGTCAATGCGAATTATGTCGGAGAAGGAGGACTCCGGAACGTCATACTTCTTGAAGAGGCACATGTACTGCTGGATGCGGGAACGAATCACGGACTCGGCGACGCCAATCCCAGCGCAGTCGCACAGAGTCTTGTCAAGAGGATGCTGGCGGAGATCAGATCCTATGGAGTAGGGCTTATAATCGCTGACCAGTCGCCGAGAAAAGTCACGACAGACGTGGTCGCTCTGACCGACATGAAAGTGGTCTTCCGACTGGTAGAGAACGAGGACAGACAGATAATCGCCAACAGCACCGGCATGTCGGAAACTCAGGAAAAACGCATGGCAAAGCTCAAGCCCGGCGAAGCATTTCTGTTCTTCGGAAAACTCGACGAGCCGGAGGAAGTGGTGACTCCGGACTACAGGCTTGAGAACAATATCAGTATCTCCCTTTCAGATGACGGGATAAGAGAACTGAGCACCTACTGGAAGACCAGAGCAGAACAGACGAGACCCTATCCTCAGTGCGCAGCCTGTCCTGATTGTACAGGAGGTTGCGATTACGCCCGCAGGATCCTTGCAAGGGATATTGCGAGAAGGATCTTCAACAGATATGTCGGTCCGGTCAGTGCGGACAAGGCCAAGTGCAAGGACGCAGTCAAAAAGCTGTTCCCGAAGCTTGAGAAGCTGACAGTCGCTGAGCTCAATGACGAAGTCTACTCAAAGGCGCTGCTCAGGTGCGTAAAGCTTCATCTGCTGAGAAGAGTGAGATACGAGACGAAACTGGAGATAAGCGACAGTCTTATTGAAGAAACTATAAGAAGATGATCCTTACGAAAGGAGAATATAGATGGTAGAAGTAGACGGCGGAGATTTCGGAGGAGATCTCGGTTCTGATGCAAGTTTTGACACAGGATCAGACATAGGAGGAGATCTGGGAGGAGACTCTCTGGATCTTTCCGGAGATGACCTTTCAGGAGATCTCGGGGATCTTTCCGGTGATGATATGGGGGAAGGTTTTGACGATCTCTCAGGCGAAGATCTCTCTGACGGGTCGGATGACCTGTTCTCAGACGACATTTCTGACGAGGGATCTGAAGACTTCTCAGACGACTTCATGGACGAAAGCTCAGATGAACTGACAGGAGAAGACCTTCTGGATTCAGAGTCTGATGATCTTTCTGACGGAGACGTTCCGGAAGATGATCTCGGAGATCTTTCAGAAGACGATCTCTCTTCTGATGAACTGTCAGATACGCCTGAAGATCTGACAGATGACACCGATCTCCCGGAAGAGGAGGATCTCGCAGACGAGGATCTTTCATCGGAAGATCTGACAGAAGAACCTGATGACATGCCTGAAGACATATTGGAAGAAGAAACTGATGATCTCACACCTGACGAAGATCTCAGTGAGGATGATCTCATTCAGGAAGATCTTCCCGACGATGTCGTGTCTGAAGACGGTGAACCGGGTGAGGAAGATCTGGATGCAGAGGTCCAGGAAGATCCAGTTGATGACCAGGAAGCAGACGACGGATATCTTGACGTTCAGGATGATGACGGGAAAGGACAGGAAATCTATGCAGATATCCCGCATGATGAAGATGTTCCGGATCCGGATGCTCTGCAGGATACAGCTGCAGACACTGCCGAACCGCAGGATGATGTGACAGATATCGCCCCGCAGGCAGAAGAAGGACCGGATGCTACAGAACCGGATACAGGCAGGTCATACGGGGATTATGAGACCAGACCGGAAAAAGAACTTGTGAATGAACCGGAAACGATGGGTGAGATGCCTCCTGCGGACAACCCATATGCAGAGCAATGGGAGAATTTCGAAGAAACCGCTCCTCCTTTCAGAGGCTCAGAAACACAGGATACGGTGCCTGCACCGGAAAATGATCCTGAAGCCCGAATGGAGCAGATCATGAACAGCGATCTTTCCACCCAGGAGAAGATAGATCAGCTGAATGAACTCAGAGATGAAGTCGTTGCAGCGCAGGAGAGTCAGAACGCTACGTTCGATCAGGCTGATCTGCAGGCTGATGAAGAAGGCGGGCCTGTCAAGGTCCTAAAGATGGGACAGGGAGATACTGTCATGTCCCATCCGGATTATGAACAGCAGCTTTACGATCTGGACGAAGGCATCACGAACTGGGACGGAGTCCAGAGAGAAGCCTACAATGACATCAGAGCGGAACATGACCGCATAATGAGCGATACTTCTCTGTCCCCTGAACAGCAGTATGATATGCTGGAACAGAACGCCCAGAGAGAACGCAACTTCCTGGACAATTATGCGAACGAATACTCGGAACTGCAGTCTCAGAGAGAGGAGCTTGCGAGGAAGGCCGGACTGGACGGGACAGTGCCGTCTGTGCAGGATCAGATAACTGAAAACGACGTTCTGCAGATGACCGGAGACACTGCCGACAGCAGTCTGCAGAGATACGAGCTGCCTGAAAACGCGGAGATGATCAGAAGTTCAGATGATCTCGACATGTCGGAAGCAATGGGGCTCGATGATCCGAATTTCTGGAACCATCACGGGAACACCTACGAAGATTATCATGAACTGGCGAGCCATCTTCCCGAAGTCCAGCAGAGGCTCGATGCAGGAGAATCTCTTGATTCTCTGAGACGGGATCCTGTTGTAGGAGCGACCGCGAATCAGTATTATAATCAGGAGCATATGATACGTCTGAACCGCGGAGAAACAGGCGGTTACAGATTCATCGGCGACGGAAGACACCGTGTCCTTGCTGCCAGGGATCAGGGACTGGATTTCCCAGCTGTCATAGACGATGAACGGTGACCTGTTTAGAAGATAAGGATAATTACGAAAGACGATATACGGAGGAACTGACATGCCTTTATTTTGGAAGAACAAGAATGAATCCGCATACGAGGGAGGAAAGAAGCACTGGACTGATGTCATTAAGAACTCCGGCCCCGGAGATCTCCTCATCTGGAGACAGCCGGAGGAGGACTTCAACACCAATTCGACTCTAGTCGTTATGCCCGGAGAAGCCGCGATATTCCTTGACAGGGGACAGATAGTCGAAGTATTCAAGGAGCCCGGCACATATCAGCTTACTACAGAGAACTATCCGTTCATCAGCAGGCTCAGGAATATGTTCTCCGGCGGAGTCAGCACGTTCAACAGCGTGGTTTATTTTGTCCGACTGGCAGTCAGCCGTGAACTGCTCTGGGGAACAGCACAGAGGATAAACGTCCGGGATAAGGTCTGGAAGATCAGGACTGACATCGGCGCCAGAGGTGCCTTCAAGATCGCTGTTGATGAGCCCGGAGTATTCCTTGAAAAGCTGGTGGGAAACAATGTCCCTTATCAGACTCAGAATGAGATATTCGATTATTTCGGAGAGGAACTGCAGGGCAAGATAATCTCCACCCTTTCAAACTTCTTCAACAACCAGTGGCCTTCCGAACTGATTGGCATAGAAGCCGTGATGCCGGATCTAGCAGAGTATCTGAAGCCGCAGATCAACAAGATGTTTATGGAATACGGCTTAAGATGTGAGTCATTCGTGATCTCCGGCCTCAATATAGACATAACGAAATATGATCAGATGGACGAGGCTCAGGTTGAGCTCAACAAGGCGAGCATCCTCGGAGAGCACTGGGCGCAGCTCACTGCAGCAGACATCCTGAAAATACTTGCCGCGAATCCCGGGGCAGGCGGGACTGCAGCTACCGGGGCCGGCATAGGCATGGGAATGGCTGCAAGCGGCGCTTTCGCAGACCTTGCCAACCAGATGTTCTCATCGCTTCATGGAACAAACACTGATACGGTCCCGATAAATTTCACCAACGATAAAATAGATA
>JAEEGL016403071.1_pt1 | contig 17153 bp, 14 predicted proteins | sample 9134231 | NCBI WGS metagenome assembly JAEEGL01 (sample SAMN16246548, study PRJNA631951) | gut metagenome | biome: gut microbiome; feature: rumen; material: fiber-attached | host: Bos | place: Iran: Karaj | collected 2018-10
CGAAGGTGCCTACAACATTATCGTCCGCAGCTCAGGCTGCGCCATTCGTGCCGTCCGCAAGAAATAGGTTGCCCTTCACTGGTGTTTGAATAATATATTTGCTGCAAATAAAATCAATTACAATGAAACCTAAATTACTCTTTCTATTAGCTATGCTCCTAATGTGCAATGGATTAAGGGCACAGAATGCTGTAGTTGTCCATCAGACCAATGGACAAGTTGTAAACTACTTTTTCATCCAAAAGCCAAAGGTGACCTACGTTGACGATTGTCTGGTGATGTCCACCACCGAGAACATCGTACAGTATTCCATGCGCAGTCTGAGTAAAATAGAGTTTGCAGATGTTGATGACTCGGCCATCATTGACAATGTGCAACATCCTGCAACTAACAAGGGACTGATATTTAGTTTCCGTAAGGGTTCCATTAGCGCGACTAATGCCCAGGCAGGCGCCAAGGTCTTGCTTTACGACACCGAGGGCAAGTGCCTAATGGAAAAGACGGCAGACGAACAAGGGCGATGCACTCTCTCTACAGAAACGCTCTCCAGAGGTACTTACGTTATTCAAATTGGTCAAACCTCTTATAAGATTGTGAAATGAAGAAGTTACTTGTAATTTGCCTGACCAGTTTGCTTGCTTTGGCAGTTCAGGCCCAGAATATCATGGTTGTACATCCGCACAATGCTGCACCTCAGCAGTTTGATGTGGCAGTTATTGACAGTATGACATGGGAAGATGCCACTACGCTCCATATTTACCTACACAATCAGGCTGCCAAAGATTTTGCCATTACCCATGTGGACAGTCTGACGTGGATAGTCACCAGTGCCACTGAGCCACCTATCACCATTGGTGAGGTACAACTTGGCGAGGGCGAGGCGTTTATCATCAATGATTCGCTGACAGAGGTTCGTTCCAGCGACTGCTCTGTCAAGTTCACATCCACCGTGGTTGATAAGGATACAAAACTTGTCATCCGCAAGGCCACATCAGTGCCGCCAGTAAAAGTTCCCGGTATGAATCCCGACGAATACTATGACATCAGCGAAGATCCCGTTGCCGTTGACGTATCATTAGGCAACATCCACAAACTTGACGGTATTGTAGAGGTACGGATTCCCTACACCGTACCCCCTGGCGAGATGCCCGGCGTAGCATGGTACAATGAGGAGACAATGGCGTGGGAGCCCATTGACTACGACTACGACACCGAAAAGGGCGAGGTTGTCATCTGGTCGAACCATCTCAGCATCCTTGAGTGCTACCGCGTTAAAAACAAACATACATCTAACGCACAACTGGCGTTCTACTCTGTTCCATATCCCGACAATTCTGCTGACGAACTGATACAGATGGTTGATGACGCCGTCAGCGGCACAATGGAATGGGGAGATTTCATCTCCAAACATCTTAGTGTGTTCAAGCAATTTGGTTTTGACATTACCTGGAGTGCCTTCAACGCTGGTGGTGTGCAGAGCGGACTCTACGAAAAGGCCAACAAGGTGATGGGTGTTGTGGGGACACTCTGCGCCAGTTACGACATCATACGTGCCGGAGCCAAGGGCGACAACGAGACCGCAGGCATCAACACAATGAAGCTGATGTATTCAAAGATGACCAGTGGCGTGTCCAATGCTATCGGTACCAGTATCATGACGGGGGCCATGTGTGCCCTTGCCATTGTGGACTATGCCTTGAACCAGATGTGGGAGTCGTCATGGAAAGACCGTCAGGACATTTACCGCCGCTGCTACGACCTCTACTATTCACGCAATTCACATGGACTAAAAAACAATTATCGTTCGGCAACGGATTGGTACAAGATCTTGCTGCCTATCTTCCAAAAAGGAGCACCCACCATTGATGGTGTTAATGCTGCCATTGCCAAAGAGATTGATGACTACGTGAATGCCTATTGGAATTTACCTATTGATGACCAGGATTTGTATTGGATAGAAGTTGGTGGACCTGCAGGCAATACATATAGAGGTGGATTGAGCGAAAAACTGAAGCAACAACTGTGCGACAATCATAAGACGGAACTTTACGGATATACTTTACAGCCAGTATTCGTTGCTATCGGCAAGGAGATGCGTGCCGAGTCCTACGAAATCCTGAAAGGCAACATGCAGAATTTTGCCAAACTGATGAATCAGGTTGTCAAGCTCAACATCAAGGACAGCTCTTTCAACCCATCAAGTGGCGGCAAGTCGGGCTGGGAAGGCTGCACCGTACGTTTCAAGGACTTACCTAAAACCATCGCCGACCCCAAGTCGTGGCAAGTGAAGCTCGACGAAAAGGGTCAGGGTACCATCCGCTTCCGCCTCTATGCCTATACTTCGGAAAAACTGAAACCTATGCTCGAGCTTGTCGATAAGGATGGTAAAGTGCAAATAGAACAAGAATTCGTTCTTGCGGAAGGCAACATCGATGTTGAACTTCCTGCACCGCTGGAATTCCTCATCAGTACCGATGTGGAATATGATGCCAATGAAAACTACTCATATATGAAGCCATGGACCAACTGCGACTCTTTCACGGCAGAGTCTGACGCCTCATGGTTGTCGGCTACTGTTGAAGATGGGCGCGTAGTGCTTCACGCCTACGAGAATACAGGCTATGACCGTACAGCGCACGTCACCATTACCGGCTACAAGGTTGACAACCCAGAAAAAGAGCCACGAACCATTACCGTGATTATCAACGTGACACAGAAAGGTACTGGCGAAGAACCAGAGGAGCCTGACGAGAGATATGCCAAACTATACGGAAATTGGGTAAGAGGCTACGAGACAACCACATTCGGACCTAAAGGCGAATACAAGGTGGTTTCCACCTATGGTAGCGGCTACACCCAGAAAGGAACATACACCATTACATCATGGCGTGAAACGTCAAATGGTGAAGTCTATGGCAAACTTGACGAAACCCACCATACATCAAGTACAGGAAATACCGTAACGAACAAGGACGTAGGTTTCTGGATTTCCGCAGACGGGAAGGAACTGACATATAGAAATATGGGGTGGACAAAAGAGTAACATTGGTGCACTCATAACTAACTAACCACTTTTTACTGCCACACGTAGAAAAATTATTTGCTGCGTGTGGCAGTATTTTTTCACGATTTATTTTGTATATCCTCCGTTTTTTTTACCTTTGAGCCAAGGCTCGAAGGTACTCTCGTTCGGATTTTCTCAAATAAATTTGGATAATCGCTCACTTATTCGTACCTTTGTACCCGCAATTAGAGGTTTAGGCCTTTATAACATTGCATTCGGATAGTAGCGCAGTTGGTAGCGTACTACGTTCGGGACGTAGGGGTCGGGAGTTCGAGTCTCCTCTATCCGACAACCACGACGCAACTAATGACACTGGAGGAAGTACAAGATAAAGCTGTGGCCTTTCTGAAGAAGGATATTATGTTCTTTCTGATGGCAAACATTGTATTCAGCATTTCTTCTTTCCTTGTCAATGCTTTTCTCCCTATAATTCTTACCCCCAATGCATACACCCAGTTTGTGTACATCTTCCAGATGGTGCTGTTTGCCACCAACACCATGCAGGTGGGTTTTGTGATGGCGCTGTACTACTTTGCCAAACAGAACAGCCCTCAGTCCCTGAACATCTACTACGCGCTGGTTACATTGCTGAACATTGGTATTCTGGCCTGCTGCCTGTTGCCACAAAGCTTTGTGTTCGTGTTGCTGAAGATGCCTGACCTTTCCTTTGCCGAGAGGCTCTGCTTTGCCCTAAGCGTGATAGTTTCCAGCATTTTCCTTTACAACAAGGGGGCTAACATCCAACAGAAACAATACCGCTATATGCTATGGGTTTCCCTTTCGGCCTTCCTATTGCGAATCGCTGCATTGGCCTATATCACGCTGACGCGAACCGAGGGGAATGCGCTGCTGCTGTTGCTGATATTTGTTTTCCCCTTTGTAGTGGATATTAAGGATTATACGCTGAGGGTGATACGCAACGTCAGGCCCATGCAGATAGAGAAACCTATGCTGGTAGAATTTGCCACATACTCGCTAAAGGTATGGCTGACAGGCGTCCTGTTCATCATTGCTGACAAGATGTTCCTAATCTGCACCAAGAACCAAGACAAGAGCTTTACGGCTGCGCTGGCTTTTGCTTCGGGTTTTATCGGCATGATATACATCTTCAAGTCCACCTTCTACAACTTCTACCTATCCAAATTCTCACGCGACAATGTGGAGGAGATAAGAGTCTATGTGCAGAAGTTACTCAGATATGGCCTACCCTACTTCGGAGTCATTCTGTTTATTGCCCTATGCTCGGCAGCGTGCGTTAGTTACATATATGCGGATATGGGAAGTTATACGTGGAAGGTATTGTTCATCCTGCTGATACAAACAGGCACCATCTGTTACCTGGGTATGTTCACCCTGCTGGCAAAGACGCTGAACTACCTGAATCTGGAGGTGGGGCTGAACATAGTAAGGATATTGTTGATATGGGCCATCTGCAACCTGTGGACGGGCAGTAACATGTTAGTATGGTATGGCGTGACGCAATTCCTGCTGATGACACCAGAGATTATTATCAGTGCCTTTATTCTGGGCAAGTTGAATTATACAAAATAGAAAGAGAGGTTATGCAGTATTCGGTTTCCTTATTACACGAAATTCTGACGGTGATAGCATGGGTGATTATGCTATTGCTGGGCTATCGTGAAATGCGGAAATACGATAAGCTGTACGAGGAATACAACTACGAGACCGAGGAGGAATACTTCTTCTACAAGCCCCGCTCGTTCTGGTACAGGATGCTTATCTTTACCATGCTGTTCGTTACCTTCGGCTGTGTGGGAGGTGATTTCCTGCACAACCAGGTGATTTACGACTTGAACGTGCAGTCTGACCATCCCATACACTTTGAGGATGTATATGTACTGCTCATAAAGGGACTACCTACCAATTATTACCTCTGGCGTTTCTGTGTATGGGGCTTAGCGGCCTTCCTGCTGTTTATGATTCTGGACGAGATAAAGAGCGATCTGGATTTCTCGTTCTTCGTCTTCACACTTATGTTGATGAACTACTTCCCCAACCTAAGGCAGACACTGGGTTTTATGATGATGTTTTATGGCTACGTGCTCCTGTTCCATTCTGCAGAAGATGCCATGCCCCAGAAACTTGTCATGGGCATAATTCTCCTGATAATCTCCACTTTCTTCCACTCTACCATATTTGTATTCATTGTCTTGTCCCTTTTACTATTCATCCCGGGAACCAAGTCGCTGGCCATGATTATTGTATCTGTTCTGCTTTTCCCCTACCTTTACGATATAACAAAAGAACTCTCGACCCAATTTATCGGGATGGTAAGCAACAACGATGCCATGCAGGAAAAGGCTACAAAATACATCGAATCAAGTTTCAGGGTAGAGTTGAACATAAGGGGATTCCTCAAGATTATTGTCAACAGACTACCGGTACTGATGTTGTTCTTCTACGGCATAAAGAAGATATTTATTGAAAAGGTGGAGGCAAGCTATATGGAGAAGCATCTGCTGATGCTGACATATTTGCTTATCTATATCTCCTGTCTGTTCTTCAACAACAACGTGTCGGCCTACCTGTCCCAACGATTCTGGGATGCTGCCTGCTACCCGCTGACAATCTTTGCCATGATTTTCCTGCGGAACTACTCAGGAAGCCTATATGTAAGAATCACCCTGTATGCTTTCCTTGTCTCCAACATATTCAATATGGCATATTCGCTCTACACCATAGACAACTTCAATGCCAACGCTAACTCCTTCTGACGCCTATGAGAATACTTGAAGTGATACAAAGCCTGGCATCAGGGGGAGCAGAAAGACTTGTTACCGACCTCTGCAACGAACTGTCGAAGACAGAAGATGTGACTGTGCTGATACTGAAGGATGTGGAGCATTTCTATCTGCCTCAACTCAGTCCTAAGGTAAAGGTTCTTGAGGCCAAGATGCCCTTAGGAGGCAGCATCAGGCAGTTGGTACAATGCTGCAAATGGGTAAACAGGATAAAGCCGGATGTTGTACACGTTCACAGCCATGCCAGATACACCATGTTGCTGGCCAACCTGCTGTACGGACGCAGGTACAAATTCTACCTGACTATACACAGCGATGTTTGCGACCACTACTCACATGGTTGGTCGGGCCTTCAGGTTAGGCTGAGTGGATTCTTGGGAAGATGCAAGTTCATCACCATCTCGGAAACTAACTACCGGCAGTTCAGTACGGTACATCCAAAGTTGAAACAAAGACTGATTCCCAACGGCAGAGCATTGCCAGCCCTCACAGACAAGGCAGATGATGTAAGAAAGGAGATGCAAGCCTACAGAACGACAGCAGATGGCACCTTATTTATACACATAGCCCGCTGTCACCCTTGCAAAGACCAGATGCTGCTTGTTGAAAGCTTCAATGAACTGATAGAAGAAGGAGAGAAACTGGCATTGGTGATTATAGGAGCAGGATTTGATTCGGCCTTAGGAAAAGAAATTGAAGCAAAAGCCTGCCATGACATTCATTTCATTGGCACTAAAGACAATGTTTATGATTATCTGGCATGTGCCGATGCTTTTTGTCTTTCTTCAAAGTATGAAGGAATGCCCATCACCCTCATCGAAGCTTACCTAAGTGGCAAATCCATTATCTCTACCCCCGTGTGCGGAGCAACGGATATAGTAAAAGAGGGAGAGAATGGCTGTCTGGCAAGCGGCCACACAAAGGAGGAATACAAGGAAACCGTCAGGCGATTCCTAAAGAACAAAGAGACTATCAGCGCACAGGCAGAAAGGGAAAAGGACAGTTGTCCCTATGCTATTGACGAATGTGCAAAAAGATATTTGGAATGGTTCAAGAACTGAAATGGAATGAAAAAGGTACTTACATTTGGAGTATATGATCTTCTGCACGTTGGACACATACTACTGTTCAAACATGCCAGAGAAAAGGGAGACTACCTGATTGCTGCCGTTCAAGACGGCGGCTACATACTGAAATACAAGCCAGATGCCAAAATCATCAATACTACCGACGAGCGCCGTATGATGGTGGCAGGTATCAGATATGTAGATGAAGTGATTACCTATAAGGATGTAGACAAGGATATTGTAAACATTGACTTTGACATATTTGCCATAGGCCCCGACCAGAAGCACGAAGGCTTCCAAAGGGCCATAGAATGGTGCAAAGCCAACGGCAAGGAGGTTGTGGTAATTCCAAGAACAGAGGGCATATCCTCTTCGTTATTACGTGAGTTCATCAACATCAAGTAACGTAGCCATTATGAGAACCATTGGAATAGAAGAGCGCAAGCAGATTCAGACGGAGATACTGGATGCCCTGCATACATTTTGCCAAGAGACAGGCATACGCTATTCTTTAGCCTGTGGCACCATGCTTGGAGCTATCCGCCATAAAGGCTATATCCCCTGGGACGATGACATTGACATCTATATGCTCCGGGAGGATTTTGACCGGCTGGATACCCTCTTCCCAGATGTTTATCTCGACAGATACCAGATGGCCTCCCTCAGCAGGACAAAGAACTGGGGCACCTGCTTTGCCAAGATTTATGATAACAGGACATTGGTAAAAGAGAAGAAGAATAAGCAACAGCACATTGGTATCAGTATAGATATATTCCCCGTTGACGATGTGCCTGACGATGAAACAGCATGGAAACTCTTCAACCGCAAGAGACTTCCCATGATACACAAGTTGAGGCTGACAAGCATCAGATTCTCAAGAAACCACAAGTGGTACAACAACGTGGCCCTTGTGTTTATAAAAATGCTTTTCCATCGTACCCATAAGCGTGCCGTTGAGGTAAACAAATTCATTCAGCAACACAATGGGAAAGGATACAGCCGAGTCTTTGAATGCTGTCAGGGAATACTTGCCAAGAAACCCTTCCCAAAGAGTCTGTTCCACGATTTGGTGGAGACATCTTTCGAAGGGAAAGCATATAGTGGGTTTGCCGACTACGACACCTATCTTTCCCTTCAGTTTGGGGAAGACTACATGACACCGCCCCCGCCCGAGAAAAGGAAAACTTATCATACTAACACTGCATATTGGAAGGACTGATGTTATGAAGGTACTTTTCTGCACTCCATACCTTGAAACTCCTGATGTTGTCAGCAGCGGCATAGGAACCTGGGCACGCAACATCATGGCCTATAACCGGAAAACCGGCAACGGCATAGATATTGTCCCGGTATCCTTTGACCGACGGACGCATATTGAGGAATACACCGTAGGAGGGTTCAAGCGCTATTACTCAGGCATGAAGGAGGTAGGAAGGTGTGTAGTTAATGCCATAAGAAAGATAAAGACTGAAGAGCCCGATGTGATTCATATCTGCACAAGCGGTTATCTGGGTTTCATAAAAGATATTATCCTGACACGCGCTGCCCATAGGAAAGGCATAAAGAGCATCGTACATCTCCATTTTGGAAGGGTGCCAAGCATCATAGAAGAAAAGGGCTTTGAGTACAGGCTTCTGAAGAAACTCCTAGGTATGGCAGATACAGTTGTTGTGATAGACAGGAAATCATTTCAAGTGCTGTCCGACATGAACTGCCAGAACATAGCCTATATTCCCAACCCTGTTTCTGATGTTTTTCTGGAAGAAGCAGAGAAGCAGAAAGAACAGACTGTACGGAATTATAAATCAGCCGTTTTCGTGGGTCATGTGGTTCCCACAAAGGGCGTAGCGGAACTGGTGAAAGGTTGCTGTCAGGTGCCGGATTTATCCCTGCGGATTATTGGAAAATGTACAGAGGAGATGAAAGAAAAACTCATATCCTTAGCAGCAGAAAGAGAAGACGGGAAGTGGCTAAACGTAATGGGTGAAATACCCTATACCCAAGTAATAACGGAATTGTTACAGGCCGATTCTTTCCTCTTCCCCAGCTATACAGAGGCTTTCCCCAACGTGATTCTGGAAGCGATGGCATGCGGATGTACCATTGCATCCTCAAACGTAGGAGCTATACCTGAGATATTGGATTACAAGGGTGAAACAGCAGGAATCTGTTTCAATCCGCAAAGTGCAGATGAAGTAGCAAAGGCAACAAATGCACTGTACAAAGACGATGCATACAGAACACAATTATCAGAAAAGGCCAAAGAAAAGGTGTACAGCACCTATACAACAGAAAAGATATGGCCTCAACTCTTAAATATCTGGAGGTAACACATGATAGACGCTATTAAACAGAAGATAAAGAACAACAGGTTTATCCGGGGCCTGTACTTTGGATACCGAAGTAGGTTCGGCTACCCACGCTCCAGGTTCGGACATTTATGCTCTGGCGCCACCTTCACACCGCCCATGCATATCATTAATCCTAAAAATGTTTTCATATACAGCGAGGGTGCCATTGGCAATGCAACTATCTCGGCCCTGAACGCCAGATTCATCGTAAAGAAAGGATGCCGTATAGCCTGTGGGTTGAATGTACAGACGGGGAACCACGCACGCCAGGTGGGAATGTTTGTGAACGAGATAACGGAATCCAACAAGCCTGAGGGTTATGACCATGATGTGACAATTGAGGAAGATGTTTGGATTGGAAGCAATGTGACCTTGCTATCCAATGTAACCATAGGTCGAGGAACAACAGTAGCTGCCGGTGCTGTTGTAAACAAGTCCATGCCGCCCTATTGCATCTGCGGCGGGGTACCGGCCAAAGTTATCAAGTTCTATTGGACCGTAGACCAGATACTGGAACATGAGAAAAAACTATACAGCGAGAATGAACGCTACACCCGCGAACAGTTGGAAAGGATTATCGTATGAAAATATCTGTCATTACAGCAACCTATAACAGCGAGAAAACCCTGCGCGATACACTTGACAGTATTCTGGCACAAACATATCAGGATATTGAAAGTATCATTGTGGACGGTGCCTCTAAAGACGGGACCATGGATATTGTGCACGAATACGAGCCTAAGTTCCAGGGAAGGATGCGCTGGATTAGTGAGCCTGACAAAGGTATCTATGATGCCATGAACAAAGGCATAAAGATGGCCAGCGGGAATGTGATCGGTGTACTGAACTCTGATGATTTCTACCACGATGAGCGCGTTGTGGAAGACATAGCCAATGCATTCACCCAGAAAAACGTGGAATGTGTTTATGGCAATCTGGTCTTTATCGACGAGAATGACAAAAACAACACGCTACGCATCTGGAAAGGTTCGCAACATGAATGCGGAGCGTTCCTGAGCGGCTGGCATCCGGCCCACCCTACCTTCTATGTGAAAAGCATCTGGTTTGAACGGTTTGGAGCCTTTAATCTGCAATATGCCGTATCTGCCGATTTTGAGCTAATGCTCCGATTCATTGAAAAAGGGCAGATCAGAAACACTTATCTGGACCGTTATTTTGTAAAGATGAGAATGGGAGGTGAAAGTACCAAGTCAATCCATAATATTATTACTGGCAACAAAAATATCCTCAGGGCCATCCGCGACAACGGATTCAAACCCGTAAGGTTCTATCTGATACGCAGACTGATACCTAAAGCATGGGATATGCTTAAGTTTAAAATAGATACATTACTACACAGATGAACGACATATTTATAATTTTGGCTATACCCTTTGCCATCTCTTTTGTGCTGAGCCTTCTTATCACGCAGAAAATGAGAATCATCAGCTATAACGGCTATCTTTATCTGAGGCAGAACAAAGATGACATACTCGGCATGGAGATGGGCGGACTCTCTCTGTTCCCTATCATGCTTATCTCCATGTGCATTACGATGGCATTGCCGCATGTACTGAACATGGAAGAGTTACGCCTGCAAGTAGAACCCACCACCATGCGTATTCTGCAGATTATCGTTGGAGGGGCCTTCCTGTATATTATGGGCGTGAAAGATGATTTCCACGGAACAAGTTCCTTTAATAAGTTCCTGATTCTTTTCCTTGCCGCAGCCATGTTTCCTGCCTCCGGTTTATGGATTAACGATTTGTACGGACTCTTTGGTATTCATCAGATACCCATGTGGGTAGGTATGCCCCTTACGCTGTTTGTAGCCATATACCTTACAGAATTGCCTTCTATCACCGACAGCCCGGAAGGCGTGACCACAGGAACAGGAACGCTGCTGGTTTTTCTTTTCCTTCTCTTAAGCATTTATGGCAACCATGCCATAAGTACCATTATTGCCTCGGCTACCATTGGCGTTACCCTACCCTTTACGCTGTGTAAGAAATTCGACAAGAGGTGGGAAAAGACGCTGATGGGAAGTTCGGGAAACTACATATTGGGATACATACTCAGTTATCTGGCTATCGGTTTGACAAGACAAAGCGGTGGCAGACTTCCGGAAGAAGCTATTATGGTATGTATAGGTATAACCATCGTACCTGTTCTGGATGCTGTACGTGTACTCAAGAGTCGTGTTATAGAAAACAGAGGTATCCTTACGCCCGACAAGAATCAGATGCAGCACCGTCTGATACGTACAGGAATGCCGGAGAAGTATATTCCCTGGACTATCACACTGATTATTCTGGCTTTCACTGCATACAATCTTGTAAGTATGTATTATGGTATAGGAATGACCCTTACCTTCTTTATCGACATCTTTGCCTGGGGACTTTGCGTCTTTGTCATAGACTGGTGCATTGCCCGTCATGAGGCTGCTTCTGCCCACGAACAATGGAACAAAGAGTATGGTCGGGAGGCTTGGGAAGCAAACGTCCCAACAGAAACCTTGGACAAGAAAATCAGGAACTTTGGTACCATGGGGCTCTCTTCCGACATGCTTTCCGGCAACACGCAAGAGTTTATTGCCGATGGCATGACCGGGTTCGGTCGCTTTACAAAGAGAATATTAGACTTCGTGGCTTCTGCATGTTGCCTCATTTTATTCTCACCATTATTCTTGTTATGCTACGTTCTCATCAAACTGGATGACGGCGGACCTGCTATCTATAAACAGGAGCGAATAGGACGCTTTGGACGACCCTTCATGATTTACAAGTTCCGCTCCATGAGGGTTGACGCTGAAGCATCCGGACCGGCGCTTAGCCATGCCAACGGTCAGACCGACCCGCGCCTGACAAGGGTAGGAGGATGGCTACGGGCTCATCATCTGGATGAACTGCCCCAACTGTGGAATGTATTTACTGGCGACATGGCGTTCATTGGCTACCGACCGGAAAGGAAATTCTATATCGACCAGATTATGGAACACGACCCCAGATATGCCTTCTTATACCAGATTAGACCTGGCGTAACCAGTTACGCAACGCTCAACTATGGATATACGGATACGATGGAGAAGATGCTCCGACGTCTGGAACTTGATCTCTACTACCTGAAGAACCGGTCGTGGTGGTTCGACTGCAAAGTACTCTTCCTTACTTTTGTAAGCATAATATTCGGAAAGAAATTCTAATAAAGATGAACAGAGGACTGACCCTATTCCTTGCACTGACAAAGATTTCTGTAGGAAATGCAGAGAGTCTGCCATACCCGCCAACAGAACATGAATGGAAATTCCTATTCAGTATGGCCAACAAGCATACCATTGCAGGTCCGCTCTTTGCTGCCATAGAAAAACTTCCCGCAGAACAGCGGCCTCCACGCATAGTTTTCGTAGACTGGCTGGCTACTACCGAGAAGATTAAACATGACAGCAGGGAAGCCACCCATAACGCTGTATGGGTCAGCAAGAAATTCCTGCAGGTTGGTTTCCGGAATGTCATCTTAAAAGGTCAAGGGAATGCCCTTCACTACCCCGACCCACTGTTACGTCATTCTGGAGATGTTGATGTGTGGTTGGAGGGTTCACGCGAGAAAATCATCCGCTACGTGAGACAGTTCTTCCCTCACATCCGCATTCAGTGGGTTGAGATGGATTTTCCCATAAAGAAAGGATGCAGCATAGAGGTGCATACCATACCCAGCTTTATGTCGAACCCCTTTGACAACAGAAGATTGAAGCATTATTTCATGGAGCATGCAGAGGAAATGTTTTCCAATCCTGCAGTGGCTACGGAGGAAGGAGAGCTAAAGGTTCCCACCACACGGGTCAACATGCTCTTCCAACTGACACACATCTACCGACACCTCTTCAACGAAGGCATCGGACTCCGGCAAATAATGGATTATTACTATCTGCTTCAATTAGATGAGGCAACACAATATATCCCGGAAACGGCACTCATGGTTAAGAAACTTCACATGGAACGTTTCTGCCAGGCACTGATGTATGTACTACAGGAAGCATTTGGCCTTCAGGAAGACCGTATGATATGTCAGCCCGATGCACAGGAAGGTGAATTCCTTCTTTCCGAGATCCTACAGGCCGGAAACTTCGGGCATACCGATGAACGTAACCATCTTAGGCAAGATATGTGGGGCAATTTCTGGCAAAAGACATTCCGGAATTGGCGGTTCATCTCACATTACCACAGAGAAGTCCTATGGAACCCGTGGTACAGGCTCGCCCAATTTGCATGGCGGAAATATAAAGGGTATAACTAACTCCTTCTGGATGAACGGCTGAACAGTTTGGCAATCCAGGACTTCTCCTTTACTTCATCACGGTAGCCGTAACCATAGCCATAACCATATTTCTTGTTCCGATTCTGGCAGTCGTTCATTACTATACACAGATGGTTGAATTTACCTTCCTGATGCAGGCGTTCCAGTTCAGGAAGATACCTGCGGTCAATTTTACTCTCCCGAATGACATAGATGGTAAGATCGGCTATTCTGTTTACAATACCGGCGTCAGCCACCACCTGTGCAGGAACGTTATCCACTACGATGTAATCATAGTGCTTCTTCAATTCCTCCATACACTGTTCCAGGCGATCGCTCATCAACAACTCAGCAGGATTCGGAGGCGTGATACCTGCAGGTAGCATATCCAGATTACATTCATTATCTTGCGTTACAACCAAAGCCGTTATGTCATCCTCAGCACCGGAAAGGTATGAGGTAAGGCCCTGACTGCGACCCTTGAGAGACAATTTGCTTTGCGTACGCTTACGGATATCGGTATCAACCAGCACAACCTTCTTGCCGGCCATGCCCAACGTTGCGGCAAAGTTCCTGCTTATAAACGTCTTACCTTCACCGGGCATAGTACTGGTGAACATGATAATACGTGCATCCTTATTAATGAAAGACATACTGAACCTAAGCAGACGGAAGGCTTCTCCAATCACATCGTCACTCTGGGCAGAAACAACAATATCAGAATCGCTGATTCCACTCTTTCTGTGTGGTATCTCACCCAGAATAGGAATGGTAGTGTAGGTTTCTATATCCTTCCGGCCTCGTACACTCATATTCAGTCTTTCTTTTATCTGGAAGAAGGTGAAAGGAATGGCAAGGCCCAGAATCAACGCAAAGAGAGAGATAACAAGCTTACGGGGAGCAACGGGGATCTTGCTTCCGAAAGGATGTTCAACGATGCGGATGTTGGCCTCCGTTATGGCCAGCTGAAGAGCCGTCTCCTCCCGTTTGTTGAGCAGGAAGGTATAAAGGGTTTCCTTAAGAACCTGCTGACGTGTGATATCTATCACCTGCTTCTCCTTCTGGGGAACCGTATTGATGGTACTCAGGACTTTCCCCTCCTCTGCCTTGGCCTTATCCAACTGCAACTTCAGACTGGAAGCATATCCTCTTAACGAAGCCAATGCAGCAGCATGCATCTGGGAAAGGTTGCTGTCCAACTCCTTAATGGCAGGGCTTGACTCACTGGTATTTTCTGCCAGTCTGTTTCGGTTAAGCATAGCCTGATTGTACTGGGTTATCTGTGCCTGGATGCCATTGTCATTAATGCCGCCCATGGTAGGAATAAGGCTGTGTCCCTTGCTGTTCTCAGTCAGATAGTCCACCAAATACTGCACCATACTATATTGCATTTCTGCCTGAATAGTACGCTGACGAGCCGTAGTACTTTGAGCCAGGAATGCTTCGGAATTAGCTTTAATATCCATCAGACCGCTACTCTGCTTGAAATCCGCCATCTTACCTTCCACATCGCTAAGTTCCTGATGGATAAGTTGGATTCGTGAGTCAATAAATGCAGCCGTGCTTTGTGCTATCTGATTTTTGTCTTCAATAATACTCTGTTTGTATGCGTCCAGGAGTCCCGACAAGATATCGTCTGCACGTTCTATGTTTGTGTCGTTGCACGTAATGCGGACAAGTGTGCTTTCCTTATCAAGTTCACTGCTGCTACATTTATTCATAATCATGATAGCAGCATCGTCGATACTGATACGGATCACCTTTATAGTCTTGCCAATGAACGCCTTCATGTTACCTTCCATGGGCGTTACAAGAAGTTTTCCAAACGGTGCATCCAGCATTTGTCCTATACGAACCTTACCGGTATAGGAAGACTCCTTAAGAGGAACACCATATTTCACGTCGTGAATGAAGCACTCTTGTGAACTGTTGATATCCATGCTGAAAGTAACCGGGACTGTAAAGGGCTGCAGGAAATCTACTGTAACAGGACGGTTTTTGTACAGGGAGATGTTCTTCAAATGTTTCTTGAAGTTATACATCACATCCAGATGCAGGTTCTTTGCCACTTCCTTTGACAGTTGGAAAGAATGAAGGATATAAACCTCGTTCTTAACGCTTGTTCCGGCCAACACGCCATTGAGTTGCATCAAGGCATCCGTGCTGATACTGGAACGTCTTCCGCCGGGACTGCCGGAATCATCTTTTACCAGCATTACAGCCTGACGTTGATATATGTATGAACGACTTGCCAGATACAATCGGGCAAGACCTACGCAGACAATTACGGAAAGGAGGAACCACTTCCAGTTGTCCAGTACTGTATCTAAAATATCACGTAACGAGAACATTTCTTCTGTTCCCTTGTTTCCTATGCGCTGACGGGGTCCAAACTGTGATCCTGCTGATTTGTATTCCATAGTATTTGAGCTCATTTCTTAAGTGCGACAATCAGAGATACAACAGAAACTACCATTCCTACTACCGTACTTCCTACCGTAAGCCATGTGTAGCTGGTGCTTCCCTTTACGCGTTGGCTCTTATTAGGCCGAACATAGACCACATCATTTTGTTGCAGATAGTAGGCAGGTGAATTAAACACACTCGCCTGGTCTAATAGGTTCACCTCGTATGTCACGCGTTTGCCTCCTTCTTCCCGAACCACAAGAATATGGTCACGTAGCGCACTGTTGTTCAGGTCACCCGCCTTACCCAGGGCTTCCAGAATCGTCAGACGCTCTCCCTGATAAGTCTGAGTACCGGGGTTGGCAACATCACCCATCACAGTAACCTTGAAACTCATGATTCGAGTATTCACCACAGCATCATTGATATATTCTTCTCTGACTCGTTTTTGAATCAAAGAAGAAATCTCACGGGTGGTAAGTCCACCCACGTTGATGGTACCAAAAATAGGGAATGCTATGTTTCCGGCTTTATCCACCTGAAAATAGGAAACACCGGATTGCACATTAACAGTGTTGGTTCCTACCATAGGATTATTTCCGCCACCTATCAGTGTATTATTATTAAACCGCTGCAATAATTCTTGGTCTTTGCTGGTAATGGAAATTGCCAACTGGTCATCCGGCTCTACCTTCAATTCAAAGTTCGCCTCCAAATCTTTAGGAACGGCATATGCATCAGTTGCTCCTTGCAGGTATATCATCTTTTTATCAGAAATGCAAGATGAGAGAATTGTCAATAAGAAAAAACAATAGAATATATTTTTCAACACCTTCATTCGAATCATATTTACATTTTTCCATGCAAAAATACGATTAAGTGAGCGGAATACAAAATAATTCATAATTTTTATTCCCGAACGTGAGTATTTTCGAGACGATAGTCTCAAAGTTACGAATAAGTGAGCGGAATACAAAAGAAAAGCTAGTTTTTCTTTTTATTTCCGAACGAAAGTAAGTTCAGCGTTAGCTAAAGTTACGATTAAGTGAGCGGAATACAAAAGAAAAGCTGTTTTTCTTTTTATTTCCGAGCGAAAGTAAGTTCAGCGTTAGCTAAAGTTACGATTAAGTGAGCGGAATACAAAATAATTCATAATTTTTATTCCCGAACGTGAGTATTTTCGAGACGATAGTCTCAAAGTTACGAATAA
>JAEEGL016792561.1_pt1 | contig 17153 bp, 12 predicted proteins | sample 9134231 | NCBI WGS metagenome assembly JAEEGL01 (sample SAMN16246548, study PRJNA631951) | gut metagenome | biome: gut microbiome; feature: rumen; material: fiber-attached | host: Bos | place: Iran: Karaj | collected 2018-10
AGTCCCAAGTCGGCAGCCCCTTTGACGAGGATATAATCGTCAACTGAATCCCAACGATCTTCAAGAGTTGATTCATCTCTCTTGTAACTTTTTCTTCCGGTTTCGTTTGCTATTGCAGCCAGAAACATATCAATGCTGAATGCCTCGACTTTCCTGCGTAGATTGTGAACGGCGGCAGACCAGAGGTTCAAAAGGGCATGTGAGAAAAATCCTCCATCGTACAAACGGAACGCTTCATCAAGAATTGACCGTTCGACTTCGTCAATAGCCGACAAGTTCAAAACTCTCTTTGCTTCAAAAATAGGAACCAATTCTGGAACAGGTTGAAGGACGCATTGGATTTCGTTCATCGGGGTTTCCTGTGGTTTCATTGTTTTCATGGTGACGGGTTGTTTGTGTCGTTAATCCCGGCAAATGCCGGAAAGGGGAGGCTATTTCGTCGGTTTGAGAAGGGGCACAACCGCTTCGACTTCTGGCGGAATCGTGAAGCCTGCGCTAATGAGATTGTTGGTCTCGGTTGGATCGGAGAGTAGGTCGTAAAGTTCGGTCGGCTTGTCGTGGGGCGGGCCGGCGATGACTTTCCAATGGGAGGTGCGGATGCCACGGAGGATCGCGCCGTTGTCGCCAATGCGGTTGTCGAGGACGATGGGGACTTCGGGCAGGGTTTCACCCCGGAGGGCGGGCGCGAGGGAACGGCCGACCCAGTTTGTCGGCGCGGGGACGCCGGCGATGTCGGCGAGCGTCGGCGCGAGGTCGATCAGTCCGACCTGCTCCGGAACGACGCGCGGAGGAGCGGGTTGGCCGTCCCCGCGCGCTGGACGAATCACGAGCGGGACGCGGAGTTCCTCGTCGAAGAGCGCGTTGCCGTGGGAGGCGACGCCGCGCTCCCAGAAGGACTCGCCGTGATCGGAGCAGAACACGACGACGGTGTCCGTGCCGCGCGGCGAGGCGTCGACGGTCGCGAGGAGGTTCGAGATGCACCCGTCCGTGTAGCGGATCTCGCCGTCGTAGGCGGCGATGGAACGCCTGCGGGCGGCCTCCGGGACGGACTTGCGGCCCAGGTTCCAGATGTCGCGTGGCGGTGGAACTGGATCCGGCGCGAACATCCGGTTGAAGGGCGGCGGCGGTAGGTAGTCCCAATGGACGTCGATGTAGAGGACGAAGAGGAAGAGCGGCTTCTCCGGGTCGCGGCGCTTCTCGACCCAATCCTGCGCGAGGCGCGTCAGCTTCGCGCCCTGGGCGGTCTGGCGGGCGATGTCGCCCGTCGTGGCGTCGGGCGCGCCCGTGAGCGAGTAGTCGTCGTAGAAGTCGAACCCGCGCGCGAATCCGTATTTGCGGTTCGTCATCGGGTTCGCGACGAGGCCGACCGTCTGGTAGCCGGCCTTCTGCAGCGTCTCCGCGAGCGTGACGACGTTCGTCGAATGCGGCCGTCCCCAGTGGATGCGCTGGTGAACGTCCGCGGGAACGGACGTCATCATCGACATGATCGACGGCTGCGTCCACGATCCCGATGCGATGGCCTGGTCGAACCGCACTGCGCCCGCGGCGAAGGCGTCGACCGCCGGCGACGTGTCGCGCTCGTAGCCGTAGCAACCGAGGTGGTCCGCCCGCAGGCTGTCCACGAGAATGACGCAGAAGTCCGGTCGGTCGGGCGCGGCAAAGGCGTCGACGCCGAAGAAAAGCAGGGCGAGGATCGGGAGGATTCGTTTCATGGGAGGGGTGGTGTTGAGGTCGTCGCGGCGAATCGCCTGCGATAACATCAGAATACCACTTCGCCCAAGCGAAAAGAAGGGGGTGTCAAGCCAAAAACAGTCAGAATATTGTCAGAATTTGCGTAGTGAGACAAGAGCGTCTTGGAAACGATCGTTTCCAAGACGCTTCTCTTGTTTAGGTCGAACGGAAAACCGACAATTTATCGTCGTTTCTGGTCGGTTAACAGCCCATAAGATCTGACACTAGCCGGATGGCGCTATCTTCTGTAGTGAATGTTGCTAGCCACCGTTCGTTGATTACACGAAGCCAAACAACATAGAGATTGCCGATTTGCTCAATTTCGACTGCGTTCGGTCCATATTGTTCTTTGATTAGTCGCGCAAATCGTTCGGCTGACGACTTGAGGTGAAACTCGCCAGTCCACTCTCGCGAAGAACGTTTGAATACGTCCCATCTTCTTGGTGAAATGACTTTGATGGAATACTCGTAATTTGGTGTTTTCGTTTTTCTCATTATTCTCTCCTGTTGGTTGTGGTATGGTTCGGTTTTATGCAACTGTTGGTTGTTCCGATTACTGCTGACATCTTGGGCCTTCAAGTCTGTCCTCCCTTTAGGCTTGGCAGGATGATTCTCGTTTTGGACTAATTTGATGTCCTCCCCGAAATCATGCCAGTTCAGGCATTCTTTCTTATAGGCCTCGACTTCGTCTGCAGCCTTGCTGAATTTGAACTGATGCACTTTTGACCAAGCTTCGGTCGGATCGTTGAGATGCTCGTGAAGACGCTTTCGCACATCCAACGAACGTCCTACGTAGTGAACAATGAAGGTGTTTTCGTCATTGGTCTGACCGAGAGCGTAGTTCCCAATCGTTCCTTCCGGAACATTCTCATCGATCCCTATGGAATTGAAGGGATATGGTCCTGACATGTCGAGAGTAGGCATTGTGATCTCCTTTCTTGTTGTAGCTTTGTGTTGTTGCATTAATTCGTCGGGCGGCCGAACATCCGTTCGAGTGTTCCCCCGGCAATAACAGCAAGGTAGCATTTCGCCCTAGCAAATGGAAGGGGGTGTCAAGCCGAAAACAGTCAGAATGTTGTCAGAATTTTGCCGACTTCGGCCGTGCGACATCCGTCGCGCGGCCGAAGCAAACAACGCGACAGACGACGCGAAGGATGGTCGGTTCGACCGAGATGTCTGTTGCGAAGAACAGAGTCATCTCGAGGCTGGTTCACGTTGACGAGAATCGATTAGATCGACTGATCTTCAAGCAATGCCGCATTGAATCTAAAATTCGGATACCGCTCGCCAATGTCCGAAATGTTGATTTGCCCTTTCGCGTATTTCATGATCTCGGTGTTTGCACTATAACTGTTTCCCCTTCCATAAATCTGATAATTGTGATTGGTCTCAGTCAACAGCTTCTCGAAATGATGCTTTTCCATGTCGGAAAGAAACGGCGCAACGAGTATGTCGAATCGTTCGTTCGCCATGTCGAAATTTCTGCTACAGGCATACCAAGATACATAATGGTCGAGAATTATGCTTTCCAATCCATTGTCAGATGCTATCGCGAACAATCGTTCGGCGACTTTTGAGGAAATCGGTGACTTCCCGGGGCGAGGCCATTCCATCTTCCCATCGAGCATTGTCATGTGCTCACTCAACGAAGGAGAAAGGAAGAATGCCAATGCCGACATATTGACATTATTCCGGGCCGCCGCCTGAACAACCGCCTTAGCGTCATCATTCAGCAGTTTGTAAAGATCGGGGTGGAAGGATAACACAGCAATTGCGGAACCAACAGTGTTTTCATCAGGATTGACGCCATAACGCTCCTTTTCGTGGTTCAAGGCAGCGATGCAGTCTTGTTTGTGGCTGTCTAGTAACGCCCTTAATGCAAAAGCGAGTTGCGTTCGGTTGCGATTGCAGTCATCATTATCTGGCTTCATGAAGCATAAGGTCCAAAGAGAAACGAACCAAGTGGCAATGCGTTCAGGCCTGAGGTGTGAATAGTATTTGCGAATCAGGAAGTCTTTCCATCGTTCGTACTCTTGATTGAAACTCTCTCGGAAACGATCAAAATCCTCCGTCATCGGGTCAATCTCGTTTTTTCCGAAGTAGCAAGGCCGTGTCAGAATGTGGTAGAGCATTTCCTTCATGTGTGCAATCGTCGCTTCCTTTGATGGAACGGACAATTCAAACGACGCGCTGAAAGTTGGATGCGCGGCATAGTTTCTGACCTGATGAAGCCGTTCAATTGCATCGCAACTTTCTTGGCTTAATAAATCCGTCCGTTTGTGTATCTTCTCAATAAGAGTCCGTTCCCAATTCTTTCGGGTGGTTTCATCGGAAAATGAGGACACTTCCGACAGAATGGCTTCCGCCTTGTTGTCGCCATAGATGTCGCGCAGATCGATCAGCTTGTAAATCAAATCGCAAATCGTCACGGAATACAGCATGACAATCGCCGAACGGTAGTTCTCGATTACATATGAACTGAGAACCTCTTTGAATAGTTCTCTTGTCTTGGGATTCGGAATGGAATCAAGGTCGAAAAAGGTGTGGTAGTTCATGGGGGTGTCTATTGGTCTGTCGGGGAGAGCTGTAGTGGTGATGGAAAACGACTTCAAATGCCCATTCGCCAGCATTCCGTCTGCCAGGCGGATGGACTAGGACTTCGATTTCACGAGAACGATTTGTTTTGCGATGACACCATCCTTGACGAACAGTCGCGGCGTGTTCGCTTCCGGGATCCCTTCCAACAGAAGAGCGGACCTCGCCTGGTCGAAAGCTTCTTGAACGGATTTCCCGAACCCCACGGCGGAATAGAATGCCGAGGCAAAAACGCGCGCCGCTTCGTCGCCGATGGAATCGGTCATGCCGATTGCGGCGTCCACGTGTTTCGTGACGGCTTTCGCCTGTTCTTCGGAGAAACAGGCATTGAAGAATAACAGCCTGATTCGTTCCGAAGAAGCAGCAACGACGGAAGAGACGGCCTCCGCCGTCACGCTTTTCGGCGCACCATTCCAATCCGTGAAAACCAGTTCTCCCGTTCTGAATCCGTGTCCGCTGAAATGGATGGCGACGGGCTTCGTCTCGTTGATCGACTGCAGAATGTCAAGCGGGCGAACGGCCCAGCGCGATTCAAACCGGATCGCGTCCCGGAACTTCGCCATACGGATTCTCTCTTGGATCGCCCGAGCTTCTTCGTCCAATTTGAGTTTTGCTTCCGCAACTGGATTGGATGCAAGAAACAAAACGACGCTTTCCTCGGGCGAGCGTTGCATCTGGGCGAGAATCGCATTCAGGCGTTCGTTTTCCTGGACTTGTTCCGCCAGTTGAAGTCGGAATCTTTCGATTTCTTCGTTCTGCAGCATCGTCCTGCGATCATTCTCCAGTTGTTGCTGCCGTTGCCGCCGTGCATCGTCCCTGTCTTTTTGCCGACGGGCTTCGAAAACCGACTTTTCTTTTTGCGAGATTTGCCGTTGTAGGTCTGCGATGCGCCTGTCGCAAGCAGCCAAGTCCAATTCAGCACGATTCAGTTCCCGCTCTTTCATTTGAAGGATACTGGACGAACGGGCCGTGGACATCGCTTGCTGGATCCGGCATTTGCGATCCGATACGCTTGCCTTGTTCCGCGATTCCGACGCAAGCCGGTTGCGAAGGTTCGTCAAATCCAATTCAAGAGACCGAATTCGACCCTCGTTCGTCGGAATGAACACGCTGGATGGAGGTGGAATCATTGGAAGCTTTGTGTAACGTCGGTGAGAAGAAGAACTATCGTTTTGGCGAATGGAGTTCCCCATGTTCGTTGTGATTCTTTGCGTTGTATTCTAAATCGGGCGACGGCCGCATTCAAGCGCAAAATCGGCCAATAACGTCAGAATTTCGTCAGAAATGCACTATTGTCCACGATCAGGGCGTTTGCAAATCCAGATTGCGGCAGAAATGAAGCTCGGCGCCCCACCCGTCCCCGCTTCTCTCGAAACGGTTCGACGGCATCGCCTTCGAGATACGCACGTCCCTCTCGGTGACCGCCCCGGTTACGGGCATTCCGGACCGGACGGCCGTTTGCGAAGCCATATGGGATACCGGCGCGAACATGTCGGCCATCAACCTCAAGGTCGCGCGGAAACTCGGGCTTGTCGCCACGAACACGGCGTTTTGCGACACGGCCGGCGGCCGGGTCGAAATGCCGATCTACCTGGTCGATTTGTCGCTGCCGAACGGAGACGCCATCCCAGACGTCCTCGTTTCGGGACTCGACCTCCAGGTCTGCGACGCGCTGATCGGAATGGATGTCATCAGCAAAGGCGACTTCCTCGTCACCAACGCAAACGACACGCTCTTCGAGTTCCGGATTCCTTCGGCAGGTTCGGTAACGCTCCGGTAGTCCCCACACTTCACCACCGGCCAAACGATGGCCGAGCGTGTCCGTGCATTCGCAAGCCCTTAGCGGATGCGGCATTCGCCGCCTCCGCGAGGGCGTTGGCCGCCGCGTTCCGCGCGAAGGGCTGGCCCAATGGGATATCCCGATAGCTTCTTGCTGTGATGTCCGCCGCGATCGCGAAAATATACCGGCATTAAAGGTGAAACTGTTCGACAAAGTCCAATGTCATTTTCCCCAATCGGGTCTTGTTGATTTCATTTTCGTTGAGAGGCATGCCGAGGAAAAGCGATTCAACCAACCGAGGATCATTTGTACCGATAACCGCTGCTAGGTATTGTTTGAACTTCGGTGTAAAGCGGCGCAATCGTTCCATGCATAACAAAGCATCTCCGGCAAAAGCGGACGAATACAAACATTCCAATTCAAAGCGACGGACAAATTCAATGGCCTTCGGGGTGCATCCCTTTCGCGAAAGAACTACTATGCGGCACGAACCATCAAGTAAAGGAAACGTTGAAGAAATCACCGGAAAGAAAACGATGTTGCGATGAATATCCTCAATGTATGGATTCGCCACATCCTTCATATCCGCGGAACCCTTCATCTGGGTATTGCATCTGGAACATACCGGCACCAGATTGTAGAGAGACAACGCAAGAAATGGATACTTTGACTTTGGATAAAAGTGATCCAAAGCTGATGCCACTTTCGTCTTATTGCCTTTTTCAAATGCATAAACCGTATCTGCATTACAGTACGGGCAATACTTGATAGTCTGAGAGAGGTGCTTCAAGAGTTCGAATCCGCCCCAAACACCTCTCGTTGTCTCCCAGTACAACTTTCGATCACGGATTTCAAGAGCATTGCCCTCGCGGAAATTGGAATAGTCAAATATGTCGAGAAGTATTTTGTATGCTTTTTTCTTGACTCTCTGCTCGCGACGTGAGAGGCGCCAGTTGTCAACGATGTGATATAGTGTATCGGCAGAAGCCGTCAGCAAGTTCTGCCGGATGAATAAGTTCTTGACCTTTTGAAAAATGGAAACGATATCTGGGTCTGCCGGAATTTGTTCCGAAAACAATGAGAGTGCACACTGAGGGCGGCTCGGAAGACCAAGGCATTCGCCATTGATTAGGAGTTCAAGAGCATTCAGGATGGGATCATAATACAGTTGCTTGTGTCCCTTCAAATACTGATCTGGAATTGGCTCCAATCGTTTCATGATTTATCATCCATTTCGTTGTGTACAATAATGGATATATCACCATTTCTTATTTCGGCGATTTTTTTACTCCATCTTGGCTTGCATTTCGGAATCGGGAATTTAGAAGTTCTGGATTTTGAAGTTTTGCATTTTGGCGTTCTGTAGTGGGAAACAGTGCCTCCTCCATCGGTTGCACGAAGAGCACTTTCGATGTATCGTGTCAAAAATGCGTCGCCAATCAATGATTTGGCTTCTTCGATTTCGCGGCGGTCTGATTTCGTCAATCGTTTCCTTTTGGTCTCCAGAGAATCTTGCATTCCAGGTATGGCATCGTTCAATCGTTTCAGGACTTTGTTGATTTTCTCTGCAGCGAATCTGCCCATCGTTCCATTGACCATGAAGAAAGGGAGACGGTAAAGGTCAAAAATGTTCGCACCAAAGGTATTTTGAATTTGCTCTAATCCGCCTCGCATTCCTCTTGGCGACATACCATCCGCAGAGCGATCGAGAAACTCGCAATTCTCCTTTGGGATGTCCGACAGGAGAATCGGGGAATGCGATGCGAAAAACAGATGAACTTTTGTATGAGGGAAAAACAACTCAAAAAACTGGATGATGTTGAAGACGAGTTCTTGTTGAAATCTTGGATGGAGGGTTGTTTCAGCTTCGTCAAAAAACACAAGCGCATCGAGCTCTGCGCCGTGATATGTCGTTTTGGAATCAAAACGGGTAAACCACTCAAATAGCCGTCCGAACATAGAAAGAAATGCCATTTCGCCAGAGGAAATAGACGCGGGAAATGAGAAACGAAGAAACTTGGAGATAATGGAGCATTCGACATGTAGTTGACAGAGTTCGAGCACTTTCTGAAATACTTTACGGGATTCTGTCGGAAAAGAGATTGCCTCGGCAAGGTTCTCGGCTTCCGGGCAATCTACAAGTTCCTTCAAGCATTGAAACAGTTTCAAAACAGTCGCTCCGGTTTGTTTTTCGACAACAATCCCGTTCTTGATGCAACAGGGAGGGTTGTGCTCAAGATAATCAAGAATGTGATCCCGAATCGTCGTCGACCAATTATGCGGATCGGACAACTCCGTCAGGAAGTCCAATAGTTTCAAGTCTTGTGGTGGTCTTGCAGAATACAACTGGCCCAGATTCAAATCATAGAAATGAAGAATGCCATATGCCATGAAAGCACGGACAAAGAAGTCGGGATGTTGCTGTTTCTTCGCTAAATCCATGATGCGCTTCAAGTATGGAATAACGGTGTTTTCGACGGAGGAAACGACCTCGTGGTCTTTATCCCCTGTAGATGTTGAGTGAAACGCTTTCAGTTTTTCTTCCAATTCACTCGTGGCGCGTGCAAAGGACAGTTGTTCTGTTTCCAACAAAATGCGGACAGGAACGATGTCAAAAAACGACGAAGGCAAATCCCGTTTCTTTTCTGCCGCAGCCGCAAGAAATCTCAACACGCGTATCTTCTCGTCAATGTCGAAAGCAGTAAACACGTCTTTGTCGCGAGTATTCATATTGCGAACGGATGATAGAAGAATTCCGGTTGTCGACAAGTCATAGCATGCGTCTCCGTCTTCCCAAATATCATACCCACGATCTCTTTCTGTCGTATAGACTGGCGAATAGTAGCAGTATTTGACCCTTCGACTGATGGACGAGAAGGAACTTGGAACACGACGAACCTTAAGTGACGACTCCACTTCGAGGAACATTGTCAATTTCGGAGTGCAATATACCGCCAATCTTCCGCCAATCTGCACGACCGCGATACCATTGAAGTCTTCGTTTGGGGATTCTCGGAACAGCTCAAGGAGGATTTGGGCAATTGTGGATTTTCCCGATCCATTTTCGCCGACGATGGCAGAAACGGATTCAACGACTGAAGAACCTACTGGTGTTGTTGCAATTTGCCAGAAATCAGCCCGAAGTCCCGGTCGTTTTGCTATCTTCAACTTATAGGTCTCTATGTCGTAGCGAACCGAATAATCGGAATCAAAACTGAAGGATTTGTTGGAAAACTTCTTGAACTTTTTAACATAGACGAAAATCAGTTTCATTGGCTCGGTCTCTGGTAGATGGCAGTTCTTGCGATTCAAAATGCTGGTAATAGGATGAACGAGCCTATTTGTCACCTTTGCGGTCGGAGGAGGAGGAAGTCGGATTTCCTGAAATGGGGAAGGATGGTCCGATGACGGGGGCGGAGCGGGAGCCGATGGCTGCGACGACGTTGGCGGAGTTCGCCAAGGCAATCCGTTTTGTGTTTATGTTGAGGACCGGGCGATCTGTCGCCGCAGTATTCTTTTCATTCATTGTCTTTCCCTTTCGTTGGTGTTTTGTAGGAGACCGGAAAATAGCGCCAGACATGGCGTTGCATCCAAGTCAGTTCGCACTTGTAATCCAGTTTCCCGTAAGCTTCGCACACTTCATTGTGGCAGAGGACGGACAGGCATCCGAAAACGGGTGCTTCATCGGCTTCGAGCGCCAGCCTTTCGCGCGTCAAGCTTTCCAGAATCGCAACCGAGAACATCCCATCGTCCAACGGGATTCGTCCCATCAGTTCCGAAAACGACTTCCGCTTCTGCAAATACCAGTCGGCACGGCTTGAAGCTCGTTCCGCAAGAGACAGGCACGAACAGACCGCGGCCAGAAATGCAAGCGCCGTCATCAGACGAGTTGACGATTCGCCCACGACCGCCGCAAAGGACAGAGAGGCGGTCAATATGCCGAGAGACTGCACACAGAATGCCCATATCGCACATCGCGTTCGCATTGCGGCATAGTAGCGCAAAGAGCGGTCCATGTCCGTTCGGAGTTGGAAGAATTTGTTTGCGAGTTCTTGCGGATCCATGGCTCAATTTGTATGATGGAAGCGACAAAACGGAAGTGTCAATCCGTAGGATGCTCATTGCGGGGCATGCAGGATTTTGAACCGGAGCCGACTACTTGCCGTTTTTGCTTCCGTTTCCAGTGGAACCTCCGGAAGAACTGTTTCCCGTTCCGATTGACGGTGCGCAGTTGGCAGACTCCCCTTTTGACAAACCGGAATTTGCCTGCGTCTTTTGTGTTCCCGATGTTGATTGCGTTTGCGTCGCTGGCATTTGAAACCTCGTGTTGTGTTTATCGATCAGAGTCCTGCGGTCTTCTGGAGAAGCCAGGTTCGAGCGGCGCGGGGCAACTGCCCGGCGCGATCAGAGAGTTTGATTTCAACAATGAAGATGTGGTCGTTGTCGTCCAACGCCGAACCGAGAAGTTTGAAGATTTCCGAAGAGTTGCGTTTCGTTTTCACGAGCCATGTTGATTCCAGAATCCGAAAACGATCTGGAATCAAAGTCAGCTTGGCCTCAAGCTTCGGATAGCTCTTTTCAGGCTCGTGAAGGTCATATGCGATGGTGTAGAATGCGGGAAAAAAGTTCATGTGCGTCGGCGTTGGCTGTTGCGGTGTTTGTTCGTGCGGACATTGATGGTCCGGGCGCCCGAACACCCGTTCGCGCGGCCCGTCTTCGATGACATGAGAATAGCATTTCGCCCCGGCGATTTGAAGGGACGGAAGGGCCGGTTTTGTCATTTTTTCGTCATTTTTTTCATCGGCCGCGAGTGCGAGCGCCGAAAGACACGCCACCCGATGGATTTCTCAAAAGAAGCAAAAGACTTCATCTTCCGGGGCCGGCGGGAAGCGAGAGCGGTGCGGCAAGCAGCTCGCCCGCAACAACCACTTCGAAGGTGAGTGGGGAGCGTGGAAAGCGCATCACAGAACCGCCGTGAAATCCGGCGACGCATGGATCAAAGCTTCAGGACAAAAGTCCTGCCGCTTCTGACTTGAGAACGATTGGAGCGATGCTCCCATATGAAACACTGGTCACAAATGGACTATGCATGAATGCTGTAGTTGCCCTAATCCGACGACTGGAACTCTCCTGCCAATGTTTCATAGGTCGGAACATAAGTGTATTTCGGCTTGCGCCCTCCCCCAATCATGCGAGGAAGATGCCAAAGCGGATCAAGCCGCCACATGTTTTGTCTCCAATGCTCCGAGTGAGAATCAATCGATGGAAAAGCGGCCGGAGTCACGAAGGAATTCATGCCCAGAATCTGTTCTGCCGCGAATTTCCGATTTCGATGTAAATCGGCATCGTCTGGATTTTCTCCGAAAATGAGGATCATTCCGGTGGGCTGATCCAGCATTTCGCAGGAAAGATTCTTGAATTTGTCTTTCCCGAAAAATGATATCACGGCATTGCTGAAAAAGGTCATCCAATTAAATGTGGGAAATTCATATCGAAAATTATAAAAGGCCCGCCCCGGCGAGCTTTCGCCCAAAACAATGGTTGAACAATCCATTGATCCGTAAAAAGCGGAGAGATTCCAGACGGCCCTTTCGAAAAATATAGACAACGAGGCTCGTTGATGTTCTTTTGTTGCCCAATTACCAGTAAACGACAATGTACACATGCTATACATTCTAGCCGTGCGTTTCCACAGATCGAGATTAGCGAACGATTGACCGTTGAATCGAATTGTCCACGAGAAACATTCCTTGTTTTCCTCGTCGCAGCTATTCAATGCCGTTATGTCAGTGGCCATAGTGTCTATGGAAACGAACGGGAACCATTTCGATTCGGATAAACAATACTTTCTAGGAGAGACCGAAAGGGTTTCTTTCAAAGACGTGAAAAAATCGATCCAAACCTTCGGAGCAAACCAATCTGCGGCCGAAACAAAAGTAATGGTGAGTTTGTCTTTCATTTTCTTGCCTCAAGGAAGATTCAATGTTTTTTTCGAAAATTCAAATCCTTTTTTCCTCATTTCTTCTGACAGTGGACCTGAAACCCGGGTCCTTGAATCTATCATGATTGTATACCGAATTTCGTTTTTCTCTGCAAACGTTATACCATCGGTGATTTGGTCCATTTTATGAAGATAGGATACATTTTTAACTTCGACAATTTCTGCAAGTTGCTTGGTTCCTGGAACATACCGAACATAATCGGGGAACCGCAAATGCCCATTCATCCAGATTGGACCGGAAGCAAAAGGGTGGTCAGCCGTCCTTTCATGAGTCGAAGACTATCACGCCGGACAAAGGGCCGTCAAGTTGCGGAAACGCTTCCGCTGCTATCGAACTTGATTTCAGGCGGATCTTGAGATGTCGGGCAGATCGTCCGGATTCCCGATGGTCGGCACGGTCATGTCCAAAATCATTTCGCCTTTGGTGAAAAAACCTTAAGCCAAGTCCAACTGTCGGGATCAAGCGATTTGTCCGCTCCAAAATCGTGCGCGATCTCAGCATTCCAAAGTGGTGAGGATTCAGGCAATTGCCAGAATAACTTGGAAGAATCGTCGGTTGCAAATGGCCAATAGCAAAAGTAGGAAAACCAATTTTGTGCGACCTGATTCGGAATCTGAATTTTTTCTGAACATTCCATTACAATGCCGTTTTCTGCCGAAAACAAAGGAACTTTCAAATTATAGGAATAATTAAATACGGAAAAATAAATGTTCGTGCGCGTTCCGTAGGGAGGAAGCCAGTCCTCAACGTTCGGGGAAACAAATACATGAAACGGATTCGCATAAGATGCGCACGGAGGAACGTTTCGAGTCCGTTCTCTAAACAAGGCGTCAAGTTTTTCCGGAAAAGACCGATCTTCACCGGTCTTGTGCGTGTCGAGGGCGAGTTTCCGTATCTCCAACACACATGGCAAAACTTCCCACCGCAACCATTTGGCCTGACCATCATCATATAGAGGAGGCTCAGGAGGAAAGCAGGGTATCCTCGATTGGATAATCACCAACAAGGTCGCGACGAACCACGCCGCCAAGAAAATAAGAACGATGGTATGGAAAACTTTTTTCAGGTTCATTTTCATTTCCTTTTATTCCTTAATCGGGTCCCGGCTGATCCAGCGGCCGAGGGAGGGGGAGTAGTAGCGGTAGCCGTAGTAGTAGAGGTCGGTCTCGGCGTCGTAGTACTTAGTGGAGAACCGGTGCGGGAAGACGTCGGCCATGGGGCCGGTGGCGGAGATCGTGTTGCCGAAGGCGTCGTAGGCGTACTCCGCCACGAGGTCTCCGCCCTCGTCCCAGTAGCCGCTCTCGAAAAAGACCTCCACCGCGCGGTCCTGCGCGTTGGAGAGAATCATGCCGGAGAGACGTCCGTCCATGCCCCAAGTGTAGCACACGGACTGGCGGAAGTCACCCTCAAATTCGAGCCGGAGCCCGGCGGGGCGCCCGAGGGCGTCGCGGGGACGCTCAAGGCATGAAAGGACCGTTGAATAGCCGCGGCCCGAGAGGCGCGTCTCGGACGCGGGACGGCCGAGCGGATCGAGCGAAAGGACCGTGCGCCCCGTCGGGTCCGTTACCTGGACGATCCGGCCGAAGGCGTCGCGGACGTAGGCGGTGTCGCCCTCGCCGTCGGAGGTCGTCACGGACGAGAGGCGGCGCGCGGCGTCGTAGGCGTTCTGCGTCCATCGGCCCGAGGCGAAGTCCGTGCGCAGGGGCAGCCCGTCCGGCGTGAAGGAACGGACGACGCGGGAGCCGTCCGCGTAGGTCTTGTTGGTGCAGAGTCCGGTGGCGGGGTCGTAGGCCCAGCCCGTGACGTCCCAGGCGGATCCGTCGCGGGTCGTGCCGAGGGCGACGAGGCGGCCGAGGGCGTCGAAGGACTGAAGAAAGGCGTGGGCGTCGTCGCCGGTCTCCCCGGTGACGCGGCCGGAGACATCGTGTTCGGTCCATCGGAACAAAGGCTCCCCGTCCGCCTGCGTCACGGTATGCTCGACATTGCCGAGGGAATCGCGCATCAGGAACGTTTCAAGGTGGTTCGTGGAAGAGGCCGGATCGAGGCGGCGGACGATGTTGCCGTCCTCGTCGCGGGCGAGCAGTTCGTCGTAGGTCCGATAGGGGATGCCGTCATGAACGCCGAGTCGGGCGGTCGCGCAGGACCGTCCGAAGGGGTCGTAGTAGGTCAGAACGATCTCGTCCTCTTCGGTGCGCTCGATCTCGCGCCCGAACATCGACTTGCGGACGAAAGTCCGTGCGACGGGGGACGAGACGGTCTCGGTGAGGATCTTCGAAACGGGGTCGTAGGACGAGACGGAGCGCGTCTCGACGCCGTCCGCGTCGACGGAGACGGTTTCGGAGCGCAGCGCGTCGGAGAGGCCGGTGAGGCGCGCGCGGGCGACGGAGAGGACGTTGGTGGCGCCGCCCGCCGCCTCGCGCGCCGTGGTGACGCGCCAGAGCGCGTTGGAGGCGTCGAGCTCGAAGCGGACGTCGGAAAGGGAGGCGACGCCGTCCGAGCCGACGGACCCGACGGTCCGGCGGAGGGCGTCGCGCACGGGGGCGGAGGAGAGGCCGGAGACGGCGTCGGTCGCGGAGAGGACCAGGGACGATGCACCGTCGTAGGCGTAGACCGTGTCGGAAAGCGGCGTGGCGGCCCGCACGGTCCGGCCAAGCAGGTCGGAGACGGAAAGGGAGTTGGTGACGGCGGGGCCGTCGGAGGTGTCCGTGACGGACAGCTCCGTGCGGCGGCCGTCGGCGCCGTAGGATCGGGAGGAGACGGTGCGGGTCCAGAAATCGCCTTCGTAGCGGACGGTTTCGGTGGATCCGTTTCGATAGGACTCCGTCGTTTCGGAACGGGATCCGCAACTGGACGAAAAAGTCGAGGAGGAACACGAGCTGTCATCGAATTCGAACCGGGTTGTCCACCAGGCGTTGCCCCGCGATTCGTAGCGGTTGCAATCGTCCGAAACGCCAAGAGGGTAGACGTTTTGCGACGAAGAAAAGAGATCCCATGGTGCGACGAAGTCCGGCGCGACGGCCTGCCCGGGGTCGTTCCCAAGGCGGACGATGGTGTTCGTCTCGCGGCCGAGGGCGTCCCGGAAGCGCTGCGTCGTCCGGTAGAGTCCGGGCGCCCAGCCGCCGCAGACGGCGTTGGTGAGGCGCGGCAGTTCGGCGAGGGAAACCTCCTCCATGGCGTGATAGAGGTGGTCGGTGCCGGTCTGGGCGGAGCGGAGGGTTTTGAACCCGTCGCGACCGACGGTGAAGAGCAGGCGGCAGCAGGAATACGCATTGGTCGAGGAGGAGCCGTCGGAGAACAGGGTCGAGCGAAGGCGGTCGCGGTCGTCGTAGGTCCGGGACTCCCAGTCGAAGGGTTCGGAGAGGGATCCGTCCGCGAGCAGGACGCGGGTGGCAGACCAGACCTCGTTGCCGCGCGTCGCGTCCTCGACGGATTCGGAGACGGTGGAGACGAGCGGGACGCCGGCGGGGGCCTCGGGCGTGGTTATGAAGGCGCGGGTGCGGATCGCGGGCGGGACGCCCGCGCCCCCGGGCGCGAACGTGTGCGAGGCCGCATCCCATGAGCCGAAGACGTATTCGAAGGAGGTCGTGACGCCATCCTCGCCGGTGACGGAGAGCGGGCGTCCGCGGAGGAGGAGCGGGACGCCTGGAGCGTCGGAGTCGACCGTGACGGAAAGGGAGACGGCGTTGCCCGGGTCGCCAAAGGCGGCGGACTGCGAGGCGGCGCGCTCGGTGCGGACGGAGACGGTCGGAAGGCCGTCGGAGACGATGCGAGAGATGACGGACCAGGTTCGTTCGACAAGGGTTGTCGACGCGCCGTCGACGACGAGGCGGGACATGGTGCGCGGCACGGCGTCGTCATCGGGGGCGCACGAGTCGCCGGCAAGCGGCGCGTAGGAGAAGGTGGTCGCGAAGGCGGTCATGGCGGGACGGGAGTCGAGCGTCCAGTCCGTTCCGTCCTGCGGGCACGAGGAGCCGTCCCGCTGCTCGAAGACGAGGACGGGGCGGCCGGCGGCGTCGTAGTCCGTCCAGGACCAGGCGCGGGCGTTGCCGGAGCGGAGGCGGGGCAGGCCGGCGCGGGCGCCGCCGTCCTCCCAATAGGAGGTGAGAAGGATTTTGTCGAGTCCCGTACCGGCCGCCTCCCGGCGCTCGACCTCGCGGAGGACGGCGGACGGACCAGAGCCGATGCGGCGCGAGACCGCGACGTCGTGGACGAGCTCGAGGCCGGTCGGGTCGGCGAGGATCCGCTCGACGGCGCCCGTGGGGGAGGCGGAATCCTCCAGTGCGTCGGCGCGAAGGAGCGTCTCGACCGTGCCGGCAATGGCGTCGGACGCGCTCCAGACGCCGCCGGAACGGACGAAGGTCCGGTCGGACTGGACATTGCCGGCCCGGCTCGTGCGGACGAACCGGACGCGGGACGGGTCGCCGTTCTCGTTGACGATGGTCCACGAGTGGTCGGGGCCGCCCGAGGCGGTTTCGGTCACGGCGATCGAGACGCCGTTCGTGATCGGGGCGATCGCGAAGGTCCGGCCGCGTCCGTCGGAGCAGATGATCGTGCGGACGCCGCCGACGGTCGCGTCGGAGACGGACGCATCGGCCCGTGCAAGGACGGAGAAGGTCTCCGGGGCGACGGAGACCGGATCCTCGGACCGGAACCAGACGAATCCGGAGAGCTGACCGGCGCGGGGTTCGCCCAGAACGAGGCGGAAGCCGAGGGAGTTGAGCTTCGGGCCGTCGAGGTCCTCGCAGGTTGCGCACTCGCAGGCGCCGGCGTCGTCCGGGGAGGCCGTCTGGTACGAGAAGCGCAGGTGGTCGGCCGTTCCGGACCAAACCTCCTCTCCGCCGAACTCGACCGTCGCCTCGGCGGTCTCGCGGCCGGACATGCCGGTGATGACGACGTTTGTCGCGAACAGAGGCGCATGCGCGTCCGGGACGCCGAGGCGGAGTTCGGGCGTGCATCCGCAGACGAAGAGGCCGTTCGAGTCGCTGTGGAACGAGCGCCAGAGCGATTCGGTGTCGAGGGGGTAGGAGGATGTTCGGGCGTAGGTC
>JAEEGL011949899.1_pt1 | contig 17152 bp, 8 predicted proteins | sample 9134231 | NCBI WGS metagenome assembly JAEEGL01 (sample SAMN16246548, study PRJNA631951) | gut metagenome | biome: gut microbiome; feature: rumen; material: fiber-attached | host: Bos | place: Iran: Karaj | collected 2018-10
ATTTTTAGCACGTCCTGTAATCCAAATAAAATCATCTTTATCAAAATATGCTAAATCTCCAGTTAAGAAATAGCCATCTTCATCAAATGCTTCTAAATTTGCTTCATCATTTTGATAATAACCAAGCATTACACTATCGCCTTTAACAGCAAGTTCACCAATACCTTGTTCATTTGGATTAACAATTTTTCCAGTAAGACTTGGAAATAACATTCCAATAGAACCAATTCTTGTACATTTATCATGCTCTGCAGCAATAACAGGGCTTGTTTCAGTTAATCCATACCCCTGAAAAACTTCTATACCAAAAGCCTTTAATCCTTTTTCTGCTTCTGGATCAAATGCAGCACCACCACCTACTAATAATCTTAAATTTCCACCTAAATTTTCTAATATTTCTTTAAATGTACTTCTACGAATATCAATTCCAACTTTAGAAAGCATTTTAGTTAAACCTAAACCAAATTTAACTTTACCCATTTTACCTTTCTTTTGGATGCCTTTCATTAATTGTTTATACATTGTTTCAAATAAAACTGGAACAGCAATCATAACTGATACATGATAATCTTTTAAATTTTCTGCAATATGACGTAATCCTTCACAGAAACAAATACAACTTCCTCCAGCAAGTGGGCATAAAAATCCAACTGTTGATTCAAATGTATGGTGAAGTGGTAAAAATGATAAGAATACATCATTTTCATCATAATCAATTATTTTTCTAATATCATTAATATTGTTGCAAATATTTTTATGAGATAACATTACTGCTTTACTCATACTTGTTGTACCACTTGTAAATAACATTATTCCCATTTCGTTTTCATCTATTTGAGCATCTAAATAACTCTTAGCACCATTTTTTATTAAACTTTTTCCTAAAGCTACTAATTCTTTTTGAGAATATAAATTATTACGAGTTTCTTTAGCATCCATAGTAATGTAGTATTGAATTTTACCAATTTTATCAGCTTTAACTTTATCCATTACATCATCATATTTTTCTGAATAAAAAATAGCTTCTATTCCTGAACGTTGAACTAAACTTATTATTTCATTATCTGGAAGTGCTTTATCTAAAGGAACTACAACACCAACACCACAAGCAACAGCTAAATATGCCTCTTCCCATTCATAACGATTTTCTCCAATAATGCCTATACGTTTTCCTTTAAGTCCAACACTAATAAGTGCTGTTCCTAAAGCATTAATTTCATCAATATAATCGTTATAAGAAACTTCATCATATACATCTGGAGTTTCAGTTTTATATTTAAATGCTGGTCTATTACCATACATTTCTTTTGTATTATTTATTATTTCTTTTAAATTATGAAATTCTTTTTTATCATATAATACTTTTGATACTTCATGTTTTCTGTCCATTATTTTCTCCTTTGAAAATACATAAAAATTCCTATTTATTATACTATTATTTCAATTAAAAAGCAAGTTTTTAAAATAAAAAAATGGCGATCTAAAAGCTCGCCATTTTCTATTTTTAATTACTATTTATACATTAAAAATCTGTTTCAATTAATACTGGTTCTGCTGTACCCAAGTACTCTGGATTATAATAATCAAATACTTGAACCATACCTCCAGTTACTCTTTCTTTATAAAGTATTCTATATTGAACATCTAAACTCAATGCATTTGATTTAGGTGTATTTCTCAAATATAGATTTAATGTATTATAATTATAATCATATTTTTGAATTTTTCCATCAGATACAAGTTTTGCTAAACTGTCTTCTAATACTGTCATTCCTTGTGGAATATTAATTTTTACTAATCCATTTTCAACATCATTATCACCACTATTTACTACATTAATATGTTGAGTAACTTTAGAATTAACAATATAATTATTATCTGCTGTTAAATTTTGTGAAACTGTAAATCCTTTATTTTGTTTTGTTTCAAAATCATATGGTGTATAATAATCTGCAACTATCTCGTAATAGATTTTACCCTTCTCAATATCAATATTAAATTTACCTTCTAGTGGAACATTTTCAAATGTAACTATTTGATTTACAAGTTCATTTTCATTTAATTTAATTTCTTTAGTTTGACCTGCATAACTTACTTTAATAGTTTGAGATTGAACTTTATTATCTGAACCTTCAGCATTTAAAGCTTTTAATGATAATACTGTTGCTTGAGTATTACCCCAAGTTCCATTTTTATCTTTTGCACTAACTAAATATTTTAAGTATGCATCATTAGTTTTACTATTTGTATTTGTATGAGTTAAAGCAAGTGATGCAAGTGCTGTTGTTTGAACGTTTTGCCATCTTCCATAACATCCATAATAGTCTCTAATATTAGATACTACATAAGCTGAACCATCTTGTCCTTGAGATGTTTTTTCTATTAAAATGTCTATAGCATTTTTAGCTTTTGAAGAACCAACATTAGCAAATGCATTTGCCATTAATGCTACTGTATAAGTATCTTCTGATTTAGACAATTTACTCTCTAAATAATTAATTGTTTTTGAAAGTTTTGGTTCTTTTGGATCAACTTCTGATAAGCACCATGCAACATAAGCATTTAATGCTAAATCATTATTAGCTAAATGACTTCCAAAATATGAATTTGAATTTACATTAAAGCTTCCATTTACATTTTGTTCACTGTAAATATAATCATGCATTCTCTTTAATACATTTTGATCTATATCATAAACTTTTGATATATCGTTTAATTCCATATAACCATAAGCTGTTAATGCTAATTCTGCTGGACTACGTCCATATAATGAGAATCCTCCTGGTTTAGAAGAAACCTCAAATGTTAATAATCTTTGATATCCTTTATTTACATATTCTAATGCTTTTTTCTCAACACTTTGATCAGATACTTTTGAATTCTTTAAATATTCTAATACCAAAGCATCTGGATATAAACTACTTGAAGTTTGTTCAAAGCATCCTGTTGGCATACGTAAAATAGAATCTATATTTTCAATTTGTTGACTTATCATATTTGGATAAATCTTAACTTTTACGTTGTGTGTACCTTCTAAAATATTATCTGTTGTGAAATAATCTGTTGAATAATCTTCATTAATCTTTCCACTACTTACAACTTTTTGTACATTATATCCATTTGGTTTAACTTCAAATGATTTTTCAATTATATCTTGTACACCATTTGCCTTAGCAGTAATTTTTAATTTATTGTTTCCTGCTTTTAATATTTCTATAGGTACATATATAACTTGTGTAGAACCACTATTAACAACAAAATTTGTTCTAGAAATATTTTCATATAATGTAAACCATTCTGCTTGTTCAACATCTATATCAACAGTTAAATCTTGAGTTGAATAATTATAAATAGTAACAGGTAAAGATACCTTATCAGTTACTACACTATTTTTTGGTAATTCGAAGTTTACAAAGAAGTCTTTAAATACTTTAAATTCTTTACTTCCAAATCCTAAATTACCTTCTTTTGTATTTGCTACAACTTGAATATTCCATGTTGTGATATTATCACTAATTGGAACTTGTTCTTGTGTATTTCCGTTATTAACTATAACTTCTGGTAAAAATGCTAAACTCTCTAAAAATACATTACGTATTTTTTCAGTCTTTTCTGTTTTTGATGTTTCCGCTGTGCTTGTGCTTGTTGGTGCTTCCATTTCTTCAACTTCTTGAATTTCTTGAGCAGCTGATTTATTTGCATTACTTTGAGTTCCTAATAAACCACCGATTCCATCAAAAATATTACTAGATGCCGCACTAGCTCCTGAACTATCACCTTTACTAGAAAACTGATTCAAACTAAATGAATCCTCAGATGTAGATGTTCCCGAAAATGTTTGAATATCTAAATCAGTTGAACCCCAATCCATTCCTCTTCGTGAATTAGTACTAATAACATCATCGTAATTTGAAACTGGTCTTGAAAATGTATTTACTCTAGAAAGAATAAGCATAATTATCAAGACAACAATAATTATAATTCCTACTATTGTTTTTCCATCAATAGAAACTTGTATATTTATTCCGCCCTTATTATTGGCTTTCTTTTCAACCTTTTGTTTTCCTTCATAAAATTCTTTAAAGCTCTTATCTAATACTTTTCTTTTAAAGATAAATAATCCTATAAAAGCAACTATAGATAATATATCTGCAAAGCCATAACTAATTATATATGATTCTTCAATTCTTGAAGCAATAAACAATGTAATAGTAGCACAGCCTAAATTATATGCTATATTAAATAAATGTCTTATTGCTCTATTCTTTGGCTTTTTGCTATTAATAAATGCTTTTATTGCTAATGCAATTGCAATTGGAATAAAGTATATTAATAAATCCCATGGATCGTCTAATTCATATTCAGCTAAATTATATACAAGAGAATTTAATACTAAATAATATAAGCCAAATTCTACTATTATTTCGCTATATTTTTCTAATAATAATTTATATATAATAATTGTAATAATTGCACTTGCTATTATGCTTAATAATATATTATTAGAATATGTAGCTGCAAATAATATATTAAATACTAATAATGTAGAAACAGCTAATTGTATTGGATGTGTATTCTTTTTAAACAAGAATACATAACATAATACTAATACACCAAGCTCAATGCCAATTATTCCTATACCTAAAAAGCCGTCTTTATCTAATCCTTCTTCTCTATATGGATTTGTATTTGTTAAATTAACTTTATCACTTGATTGTTTTATTAATAATGCTTCTAATTTTGCAGGATCTTTATCCTCCATAACCATAGCATATAAATCTGCAGCTGTAATATCATCTGATAATTCTATATCTTCTAATGCTAACTTAACATTATCTATACTTAAATCATTATCTGCTAAAGCTAAAACTGCATTATCTAATATACTAACTAATGCGGCAGCTTCAACATTTTGTGAACTATTCTTTGTAGAAATACTTAAGTTTAAAGTATCTCCTGGATTATATGTTTCTTTATCTGTAGATACATCTACTGTTAATGAATTATTTGGTATTACAAATATTGTTTTCTTTGTATAATTCTTACCATAACTTGAATTATATATACCATCATAAACAATATATTTTCTTGGATTTGGTCTTACATAATCCATATTTGTTTTTGAAACAAATATATCAATTAAACCAAATGCACCATCTAAATTAATTGTAGCTTGATTCTCATCTGTTGAATATAATTTTAAAATATTTTCACCTTTGCAAACCATAATTGTTTTGTAAGTTGTATCAACAGCATTATCCATGCTTAAAATAATATCATCATTTTGATTGTATTTAATTTTATCTGTTTTTAAAGCAAATTTTGAAGAAGTATCACAATCAACTTGAGTATCAATTGTAACTTTATTTCCTTCATAATCTTCTGATGTTATTTTACATTTTAATACAGTAGAAATGTTTGAAGAATTTGATTTAACCAAATCACTTATATCATTTGCTACTAAATCTATATATCCAACACCTGATTCATCTGTAATAATTTGTTTTTCTAAAGTTCCTAATTTAATTGTAGTTCTTGTTTTTAATGCACTACCATCTGGCTTTGTTGTTAATAAATATAATCTATTTGAAACGCCAGAAATAAGTGAACCATATTCCGGAACAAGTTCAACATTAAATACATTTTTTGATGCAATCAAAGTTTTAGAATTCTCTACATATGCATGAGACTCATCTTGAACTTCTGCACTTATTTGTATTGGATTTTCTTCTTTAACTTCATAATCAAAAGCATAATTACCTTCGTTATCTGTTAAACCTTCAAAATGTTCACCATTAACAGAAACAGCTACATTTGCATTTTTAGTTGGTTCACCAAAGAAATACTTTGCATTTACTACTATATGTGCAGTATTACCAAGAATATAGCTATCCTTATCACTATTAATATTAACTTCAAATTGTGGAACAATGTATGGATTTACCTTAAAACTTTTAGAATTACTGTAACCTCTTGAATTAACTTGTATTCTATATGTTCCTGAATTTAAATCTTCTCCTAATGTAAATGAACCACTAACTATACCAAAACTTGATGTTTTAGTTTGAGCTAAATATACACGGTTATCATTTCCATCAAAGATACTAACTGATACTTCATCTTCAATAGGTTTATTATTTTCATTATCTAATAATAACAACCTATAATTAATAGTATCGTTAGGTTTATAAATACCTTTATCTAAACTAATAATACTATTTTTGCTTGATGAAGCAATGATGTTTAATGCGTATTTTCTAGAATCACTCATTAAACCTTTATTAGAAGTAATTTTCAAATAATATTTTTCATTATCTTTTACCTCATTTAAAGGTAAATCAATTGATACTTTATTATTTTCCTCTTTTGAATAAGATTTCTTCGTGCCTTTAACGCTAAATCCTTTACTATCTATAACTTCTGCTGTTACTTTACTTGCTATAGAAATGCCAGATTCATAATCTTTGACATCAACTATGGCATATAAACTACTATCTTTATAATAGTTATTTGCTGTTGTAACAGATATATTCTGTGTGCCCATTGTAACTGATTTAATGACTAATATAATTCCAATTGTACACAAAATAATGGCTATAGAAGCAAATATTTTTTTTAGCTTTTCATTTTTTGTTTTCGCCATTTAAAGCTCCTTTCTCTTTAGTGCATTTACAAAATTATTTGTAAATTAATAAAACAAATTCTACTCTGTAAATGCATTAATTAATGTCATTTCCAATACAAATTGCATCAATTTCTTTAAGTGATTCCCCACATAAAGAAGCAATTTCTAAATTTGTAAAACCATATTTTTTAGCGATTTTAATATCGCCAATATTTAAAAACTCAATTTTAGATAAATTGTTTTCTATCTCGTCTATTCTATTTAATTCTTTTTTGTAAAAAATTTCAATATCTTTAGGCAAATTGTTAACTAAATTCAATTTTTGAAAACATCCTGCAATACTTTGTGATTTTTCATATTTTTTATTTTTTATATCTACCATAAATACATTTTTACTAACAGGTTCATAGCATACAAGGTTTTTATCTATTTTAATTTTATCTAAAGTTTGACCTTGCATTAATTCTTTTTGAATTTTATCAACATTAAGCCTTACACTATATTTTGAAAAATCTACATAATCATTTTTTCCAGTAATGATTTCCAAAACCTTTATATCGTCATCTTCAATTATTAATTGATCTTTAATTTGTTTAGGTTTTAAACTACATTTTATAACAATTAAACCTTTTAACTTCGTATCTCTCGCTGTCATAATTGCTTTTTCTCTTAATGCTTGATATTGTCTATCATTAAATGTTTGTACAGGAAATACTAATAATTCATTTTGATCATTATTAACTGGATATACATTTTCAAAATTACTTACTACAATAATATTATCACGATTATCTTTTGCTAATACAAATATTATTTCTTTAAAATCTAAACATGATTCTATTGTGTTTATTTTATATACTTGACTTTCCATTTTTACTAAATACTAGTTTTAATGCCCTTTCTAAATTCTATAATAATTTTACGAAATCATCAAAAATATAATTACTATCTTTAGGTCCAGGACTACCTTCTGGATTAAAGAACACACTAATTATATTCTTATTAGCATAATTTAAGCCCATAATATCATTACTATACATATCTATAAAAGTTGCTTCAACTGTGCTAGACATAAGAGTTGATTCTACTATGGCATATTTATTATTTTGACTTACTATACTTAATCTATTATTAGATAAATCTTTAACTGTAAAATTTTGTCCTATTTTAGGTATGTCTAATCTTTTAACTGTAATATTATTTTGTATTGCAAGTAATAATGAACCCATACCAATTGCTAAAATAGGCAATTGTGTTTTATTGATTTTACTAATCAATTCTGTATATTCGAATTCATTAGGATTACCAGGGCCATTTGGAAGTACAATTCCATTAGGTCTTGTTGCTAATAAAAATTCAGCACCAATTTTAGCCGGATAAATTGTAACTCCTACATCACGTTTTAAAAATTCATTTATTATACTATCTTTAATTCCTAAATCAACAATTGCTACTTGTTTTGCTTTAGTTCTTCCATAACTTTTAACATTATCTATTGAAATTCTTGAACAAGTATTATTAATTGTATAGTTTGATATTTCTTTTTTAATTTGATCTATATCATCAACTTTATCACAAATTGCAGCTTTAGTAATTTTGTTAATTTTAATCTCTTTAATTAATGCTTTAACATCTACTTCTGTAATGCCAGGAACATCAAATCTTTTTAAGAATTCCTGAATAGTCATAATATGTGAAAAAGCACTTTCTTCATCAGAAGAATTTGGAATTGATATATCAGAAAAATTTGCAATAGAATTAAAAATTGCACAACTAGCATATATTCCTTGTGATTCACATTCTTCCATATTTACCTTATTATTACCAACTTCACTTGCTGAAAAAACTATTCCCTCACCAAAAAATGCTGGATCAGTTAGTGTCTCTGTATAACCTGTAACTCCAGTATTTATAACAATATTAAATATAGAATTTTTCTTACTTCCAATTCTATTTCCTTCAAATATTTTTCCATTTTCTAAAACGATATAAGATTTCATAGTGCCTCCATTTTAACAGCTAAATCATATCACAATTTGACAAAAAAATAAACCCTTAAGGGTTTATTTTTTTAATTTATTTTGATGATTCTTCCCATCTTAATAATTTAATTGATTGATATTTATCAAGTATTTTCATATACTTTTCATATTCTTCTTCCCAAAGCTGATCAGGTACTTTATCAAAAGCATGAAATACCTTATCTGCTTCTTGTAAAAATATAACTTGTTGTTGTGGAGATAATTTATCATACTTAACACTAAATGCATATAATTTATCTAGCATTTCATTTGCTTTTATAAATGACCAAAAATCATTAACATTCATTCCTGCCATTTTTATCTGTAATATAGCTATAAGTGCTAATACCATAGATAAAGTTAACATTATTATACAAACTACAATAAAAATCATAATTATACACTTTCTTCTTAATTATAATAAAATTCTACCATTAAAAAAATCTGATTTCAATATTATTTAAGATAAATATTATCTAATTTTGCTTTTTCTTTTAAAATGTTGTATTTTCTTAAAAATACTTTTCCAGTTGCAACTGTATTCATATCAAATAATAAACTATATTTTTTATCATCTAATAAATAATCAACTTTTGCTCTTAATTGCTTATCCTTATAATTTAAAATCTTAACATCTTGAGCAAATTCATTGCTTAATAATTTTAATTCTTTATCTCGACTTGCTTTTTTACGTAAATTTTCTGTATAGCGATTACATTCTTCACTATCAATAAGCCTATTTGCAACTTCTTCAATTTCAAACTTTAAATCACGTATCTTTTTTTCAGGATAATCTTTACGATAATCCTTTAATCCTTGTTTTGCATAAGCTCCATTATTTTCTCTTCCGTAACTTCCTTGTCTGTATTCTAAAATAATTGCAAAACCTAATACTAAAACAAATATTATAAATACAATAATAAATATCATTAGCATATATTTCTCCAATTAACTATATTAATTTACTTCATTAAGAGGTGTACCTCTTAATGGCTTACTAGAAGTATTAATATCAATTGATTTAGCTTCTTCAAACTTCCATTCTTCTAATTTTTCATTATTAACATTGGCATTAAATACTATAGCAGTTTCGTTTTCTTTAGGATTTGTTTTTATTCTTGAATTAAAAACAATTTCTTTTTGTCCTTCATAAACAATACCTATATAAACATCTAAATAATCGCCAATATCATTAATGCTTTGAGAATAAATTCTATATTCTTTTAATTTAAATTCTTCATCATTAATAGTATTAACTAATTTTATAAAGTCAACAAATTCATCTACATTTGTAATGCCAAGTTCTTTATTTATGTTATCTTTACTTCTATTAAAATATTTTTTTGCTCCATCGTCTGTTAATTGTAAATTCTTATATTTAGGTACAATATTTATGGCAAAATTATAATATGTTTTATTAATAGTATTTCTAGAAGAAAATCCTCTATATACATTCATTGCTTTAAATAAATACTGTACTGGAGTTGCATCCATAATAACATCTTTTTCATTATTAAGTGAGCTAAATTCATATGATCTATTATTATTACTAATAACAAGAATTATACATCCTATTAAAGCAATTAATAATATAATTGCTACTATTATTATTTTAATACCTTTTTTCATATATTCATACCTCAACTTGATGTATCATATGTTGAAGGTTGTTTTGTTCTTACCCATCCCTCAACATCTGTAAAAGCACCACTTAAAATATCTTTCGCAAGCTTTGGTTGTGCCACAGCAAATCTAGAAGCTAAACTACCAACACTTGATTGTATAGTTGATGCTTTTGTTAATAATGTATCAATTATAGTTTCATTATCCATACCTTGATTAATTAAAGATGCAAACATTGTATCAGTTTCAACATTTCCAGTATAATTACAAACTGAATAATAAGTTCCTTGTACTACTAAAGGTCTTTCCAATAACCAACTAATTGATTTATTTTCCATTTTAGATTTATATTCATCTTCATATACATATTCCATTTGAACTTGTAAAAATGCATCTGGATCGCTTCTATAAATAGCTTCCCAATCATTTTTAAATTCATTCCAATGATTTAGCATTTCCTGTGCATTAGAATCTCCCTTATATGCTGCATATTTTGCTAAACTTCCACAAAGCGATGGATCTTTTGCAGCCAGAGCCTCACATAATACTGGAACATTGTTACAATGACCAGGATATGTTGTCCATTGTGAAATACCACAGTTTGCCTCTGTAGCTCCTAATTGTCCATTACTATTCGCTCCAGCTCCTTTAGGAGGTGTTGCAACCTCTCCAACTTCTCCAACAGGACCACTCTCATAAGGAACATAATAGAAGAATTCCCAATCTAAATCAAGCTTTTTCTTTGGAATCATTAATTCAAGATAATCTTCAACATTTTCAATTATGCTATCTTTTTCAACTGTATTATCCTTTCCATCTTTACTAGCACGCATTATAATTCTAATATGGTTACCATTTCCAACTTTTTTCATATCGTTTTTAGTTAGTTTATAGCTTCCATTTGATCCATCAACTCCAGGCCTCATTGTGATTTCTCTCTCTTCTTCCTCTTCTTCCTCTTGAGAAGATGATGAAGACGTTAACGGAGTACCACCTAGATTTTTGATTTCCTCACCAAGATCTTCTAAAACTTCATCTACTTCTTCGCCATCATCATAACATGTGCCTAATACTGTTCCTTCTTTAATTAGGATTCCTGCTGAAGTACTTTCAACCGGAACAGCACTTGTTCTTAATTTTTCTTTTTCCTGTAATTCTTTTTTAGCATTTTTATTTATTACATCATCATAAGAAGTTGGTGTATATAAATTCTTTGCCTTACCATCATCACTAAATACATTTTTACTTGAAGTATTAATTGTATTCTTATCACTTAATAATTCTAAGTTAAAGCCTTCTATATAAACTACATTACCAGTAACTTTTGCGTCTCGATATTCATCCAAGAAATATTTGAATCCTTCATGTTCTTCATCATCTTTCGCTGGATTATCTTTACTTGAGGCACCAAAAATTGATACAAAGTCTGTTTCATCAAGAACTCTTATTTTAACAAAACCAACATATTCATCAACATCAGAATGATTTTCTTCATATTCTAAAGTTCTAGTTTCAATATTCTTTATTTTTTGAGTAGTACCTGCATCAATTACAACACCTGTTACAGGGCTTACTACATAATCTCCAGGTTTATAACCTTTAAATTCTTCAACTTTTTCTTTCTTTTTAGCTCCTGATGGTGGTTCATCTGGTATCATAAGTGCTACTGAATATCTAACAATTCCTTCAACACCTAATGGATATGTATGTCTTTCTGACTTACTACTTCCAGGGTCTAAAGTTATAAGATTGCCTGATGAATCTTCACCACATAAAGCAACAAAGTGTCCACCTTTTGTCCAGAAAGTATCCCCACCTTTAGATGCTCTTACTAAAACTATACATGGTTTTCCTTCTGAAAAAGCTTCATGAATTTTAGCAGCATATTCTGATTCACTAAACTCAGTACTTGCATGAACTCCTGTCATTTCTTCAAACATTTTTGCACATGCACCAATTGTTTGATTATGACTATAACCTACAATATTTGCTGTTGGATTAACTTCTGGATTATAACCAGTTGCAATATTAACAGTTGAAGTTGGACCACATCCTGCGTTGTGAATAGTTTTTTCGCCACCAGATCCATGGAAATATTTTTCAGCATATGATCCTTTAAACTGATAATAATGTGTATATTCTACTCCATCAACAGTTATTTTATAATCATAGCCATCTCCACTTTCTTTTTTTCTGTCAATATCATTTCCAGCTCCTGTAACTCCAGTTCCAGCTGTGAAATTAGTTGCAATTCCTGCAATAGCATTTGCAATTCCAAGATTAGAATTATCAATTAACACTGAAGAATCAATAAAAGCATCAGCATTTGAAGTTACAGTTTCATCTACACCGCTTTCTACACCCTCTTCTGTGTAATCTGCATTTGGAAATGCAGAAGCTACACTTAGCATATCAATCTTAGTTTTACTCATTAATAGATTATAATCTTTTTCAGAATGAATTAATGTACCATAATCACTTTCTGATTTATCATATCTATGTTTAGGCCAATTACTTGAACCTCTTTCTGGAATTAACCATTCAAAAGTTGAACTTGGAACATTTGTTAATTCTTCTTTATCGAAAAAGTCTAATTCTACTATTAATTCTTTAAAGTCGTGATAGATAGAATCACTATCTAAAGTATTCATATTTGTTAAAATATTAAATGCACTAATACTATCACGTGTTACACTAAATGTTTCTAGCAAATCTGGATTACGTGGGTCACTATCAGTATTAAAACTTGTATCTTCACCCTTTTTAAAGTTTTCATATTCTGATTTAACTCTAGATCCATATCTATCATCATCAATATCTTTAGCACGTTCAGCTGTTCCATTATATGTATAATATCTATTTACTGAAAAGATTTCTTTAGCTAATGGATTTGTTTCTCCACGTTGTCCATCTTCTATTTGAACAACTGCACTCTCTAATATGATTTTATAATAAAGGTTTGTTGCTTCACTTTCACTTATTTCATCACCAGAACTTGTATCTGGTTCATATTTTTTCCAGCCACTATCTTGATTCTTTTCTTCTTTATAAGCAACCCATCTATCGCTATAACCTGATAATTTTCCTTCCCAATCATCATCCGCTTCATCCCATTTTACATAGGTTTGACCAGCTTGTGATTTTTCTAGATCTGCTTTTTTGTGAAGAGAATCTTTTGATGCTTGAGATAAGCTAGTATCTCTTGATGCATCATCTTTAGTTCCAGGCTTACCATTTACTTCATAATAAACCTCATCATTTATATTACCATCTCTATAGTAATACAATTTATATTGAACATCACCTAAACCACCACGAGTATATTCACTACGCTCAGCAGCATAATCATCATATTCTATAACATTTTCAACATCAGAAGTATCTATTCCTGTTTCATTTTTAGAAACTGTTTCATATACAGTCCAACGTTCTCCCGTACGTGCCTCATATTCTTCATCTGTTTGAATAAATTTATTTACATCATTATCTGTAAAAAATACATCTCTATACCAATGATTTTCTACTTGATATATATATGGTATATAAGTATTAAAATCTGTATTTAATTTTTTTGCTAAAGCAATATATCCATCATATTCTGATTCTATTGCAGACATTTGATTATAATAGTCATCTTGAATTTCAAATTGTTTATCTTCTCTTGCTTTAATTTCTTCTTCTGTATGTCCAGGCATACTATTCCAAGCATCTTGTAAAGCTTGATTCATTTCTTCGCCAAGAGCATCTAGTAATTCTTCTTTTTTCTTTTTTAATTCATCAGAATCCATTATAGCTCCACCAACTTTTACACCACCCTTAACAGTCGCCTTAGATTCATGAGTAACTAATTGAATTTCAGTTTTAGTACGAGTAACTAAATCATAAGCTAAGTCTGGTTGCATACTTGATAAATGTAATGATAACAAGAATTCAAGTGGCATACCATATCTACCTGTCCAACCATCCAAATTATAATTTAATTGTCGTTTAATACCATAAAGTCCATTTTTCTCAGTTGTAACAACTAGTTGTTTAGCCGGTCTATCAATTGAAATTTGAATTCTTGATCCACCAAATAAAGCTCGTAAAAATCCACCGACTGCGTCAAATCCACTAAATCTAGAACCTATAGTTCCAATTGAACCACCTTCATGATATAACATTATTAAGCCTTCACCAAAGCCTTTACCGAATAATGTTCTAAAGAAATTTAGATGAATAATAGAATTAAAAATATTCTTTAAATTGTTATTATTATTTTTAATCATATAAACATAGTTGTCACTAACCAAATATGCTTTTATATAATCACTTTCAATATATACTATTCCATCTTTATCACGCAAAATACCATCATTTGTAACTCTTAATGTATCTACATCAGGCGTATAACTAGAATCAAAAAAGTCACTTGTTGGAACTTCATTATTCAAATATTCTGTATGATATACTGTACTTCCCCAGAAGTTAGAGCCAGCTTGTGGTTTAACTTTATCACTTTCAAAACCATAAGCATATAAATCATATCCCATATTCTCTAAATGAGTCGCAACATCTGAAATTTGGCTCTGTTTAACATTATTAGCTTTACCAATAACTAAGTCTATCAAACTATTACCAAAATCTGATGCCATTTGTTTAACTTTATCAAAAATAGCTCCAGGCATAGTTAATATAACCATTAATAAACCAATTGCTGCAATTAAAACAGCTACTATAATTGCCACATATCCTAATACCGGCATTAATGGTCCTAATATTTTACTTAGTTTTCCAACCTTAGTTCCAACTTCCTTAGCTCTCTTTACATTTTGAGCAACGTCACCAACTCTTTGACTTGCACTTTTTTTAGGCTTATCATTTTGTTTACTTGGTTCTAAAGCTTGACCACTGCCATCATCATCTTGTTCTTGGTCTTGAGAACTATCAGTTGATGGTTCTTGTTCTTCATCTTCATATTGTAAATAATCCAATTTGTTATACATATCTTTTTCCTTTGCGTTTTATTTATTCAATCTAATAGTAAAAATTGTTCCTTTATCACCATTATGACTTGCTTTAATTATTCCGCCATGTGCTCTTACTATTGCATCAGCAATACTTAAGCCCAATCCACTTCCACCAGTAGAACGTGTACGAGACTTATCTTCTCTATAAAATCTTTCAAATACATGTCCTATTGCTTCATCTGAAATACCTATTCCAGTATCAGCAATTTCTATATAACATTTATTGTCTTTATCATAGGATTTTACAGTAATTGTATCTCCTTCTTCAGTATATTTTATTGCATTATCTAATAAAATTACTAAAACTTGATAAATTTTACTTGTATCAATTGTTGCTGTATCATCATATTTTAAATCTATAACTAATTTTTTATTATCTAATTCAACAACTTCTTCATAAGGTTTTAAAACATCTTGAATTAAAGTATCAACATTTACTTTTTCTTTATCTAATGTCATACGATTATCATCCGCACGAGCAAGTATCATAAGGTCTTTTGTCATCTTAGATAATCGTTTTGTTTCATTTAATGTAAGTAATATATCTTCAGACTTATCTATAATTTTTGCATTTGGTTCTTGTAATAATAATTCTTGTTTTGCTTGAATAATCGTAAGTGGAGTTCTTAATTCATGCGATACATTTTGAACAAACTCCATTTGATTTTTTAAAGTCTCTTCTAATGGTAAAAGTGTTCTTTTACTTAAGAAATAACTTGCAAATACACTTGCTATAATACCGCAAATAATAGCATATACAATTATTTCACTATAATGACTAACTAACTCAATTTCAGTATCGATATTAATCATTAATTGAACATATCTATTATTTAAATCATTTAATTTAATAGTAATTATTCTATAATTATAATTTCCATCTAATTTAATATTAGTGATTTTATCTAATTCTTCTTTATTAAATGGAACTTGGTCAACTAAACTACTATATTTTCTGCTTAAATCTTCAATATTTAATATATTACCATTTTCTTCTCTTAAAAGAACTGTTATTTTAGGACTTGTAACTTTTCTTGTAAGCATAACATCATTAATATCATCTACTGCTCTTTCAATTTCAAAAAGATTTGGATTACCTGTTCCTTGAAAAACATCTCTAAATCTAATTGATTCATTTCTAGATTCATTTTTATCTTCTAAAAATTTTTCTCTTGAAATTTCTAATTCTCTATCTACTGATGTAAAAGTAATAGTTGCAATAAGTACAAGCATTACAATTCCAAACAGACAAAAAATAACAGAAAATGCTAGTATATTATAAACCATAGATTTTAAGATTTGCTTTTTTAAGCGTTCCTGCTCATCCATTGATATACCTCATTATTTATCATTCCACATATAACCAACGCCACGAATTGTTTTAAAGTATTTATCATATCCAACTTTTTTTAGTTCTTTTCTTAAACCACTTGCATATACTTCGATAACATTTGTGCTTGTTTCACTATCAAAACCCCAGATCTTATCAAATATTTGATCTTTAGTTATAATAGTATTTTTAGAATTTAATAAATACTCTAAAACATCAAATTGTTTTCCTTGTAAAACAATAACTTCACCATTACATGTAACTTCTCGACTATTCAAATCAAGTACTAAATCTTTAAATGTAATTGTATTTTTTTCTATATAATTACCTTTTGTACGTCTTACTAAAGCATCAATACGAGCTAGTAATTCTTTACGCTCAAATGGTTTAGTTAAATAATCATCTGCTCCTAATTCAAAGCCTTTTAATTTATCATCTAAACCATCTTTTGCTGTAAGAACTAAAACTGGTACAAAAATTTTCTTTTTTCTTATTTCAGTTAATACTTCATATCCATTTTTATAAGGAAGCATTAAATCTAAAA
>JAEEGL016795923.1_pt1 | contig 17152 bp, 17 predicted proteins | sample 9134231 | NCBI WGS metagenome assembly JAEEGL01 (sample SAMN16246548, study PRJNA631951) | gut metagenome | biome: gut microbiome; feature: rumen; material: fiber-attached | host: Bos | place: Iran: Karaj | collected 2018-10
TATCGGAGTCATACTCAATCTGGTAATGGGCGTCGGGGCTTCAAGAATTATGCTTAAATCCATTTCACGGTTTAAGGCCTTCAGAAATCCCAGACTGTATGGAGGTGTGAAGAATGATTAATTTCATAAAAAATAAAAAGATCTATTTCACTATTTCCATCGTATTGATAGCACTGACGGTTATTATCGGAGTGGTTTTCGGTGCAAATCTTGATATTCAGTTTAAAGGCGGTTCACTGACGACATATTCCTATGAAGGGGATACACCGGATCTTGCAGAGGTCGCAAAGATCGTCGAGGATATCACAGGAAGCAGGGTAACGGTGCAGGAAGGGACCGTGCTTGCAACCGGTGATAAAAGCATATCGGTAACGCTTGCGGACTCAAAAGGCATTGAAGCCGCTACACAGAAAATAATCGTGGATTCCCTTACCGAGAGATTTCCCGATAACAATATAGTGACGCTTTCAAGCAGCAATGTCAGCCCCACTATAGGTAAGGACTTCAGGATGAAAGCATTGCTGGCAGTTATATTTGCGGCAGTACTCATGATCCTTTATATTGCACTGCGTTTCAGAAAAATAGGCGGATGGTCAGCAGGCTGTGTTGCAGTCATGGCACTGATACATGATGTGATCATCGTAACGCTGGTGTTCCTTGTATGCAGGATGACGATCGGAAACAACTATATAGCCGTTATCCTTACGATACTCGGCTACTCAGTCAATGACACGATAGTTATCTATGACAGAATAAGAGAAAACAAGCGTATTCATGGAGGAAGGCTGACACTGGACGAGCTTGTGAATCTCTCAATCAACCAGTCACTGCGCAGGTGCTTGAATACCTCCATTACTACGGCAATCGCTCTTCTGGTGGTTTCTGCTGTGGCTCTGATATACGGGGTATCATCGATCATATCCTTTACGATACCGATGCTTTTCGGCGTCGTTTCGGGCGCTTTCTCATCGCTCTGTCTTACCGGACCGGTTTGGGCCATGTGGCAGAATAAGCGTGCGCTTAAGAAAGCATAACAAAACAAGTGCGCAGCGTATTATCACGCTGCACACTTTTTATTTATCCGTATAAACAATTCTGCTGCCATACTGCTGACAGCGATGCCCCGGTCGATCCGGATGTCAGCAAGGTGTGGTGTAGTATGGTCTGAAAAGAGGTTAATATTGAAAAACGGGATATCAACGGCGTGTTTATACCCCCAGCTGCTCGAGGAGTCCCTCGAGATGATCGGGGAATTAAAAGCCGGATACACAGAAGTGTTTTTTAGTACTTTATCCGAGATCGGCATGGATTACGTTAAAATGCTTCGAAAGAAAGCTGAAAGGCTGTCTTTGGATATTGTTTCGGTGCACCCATTTACGTCAGGACATGAACCCTTGTACTTTTTCAGCAGATATGAGCGCAGATTCAATGATTCCCGTGATCTGTACAAACGCATGTATAAAGCTGCAGCAGTTCTTGGAGCGAAATATTTCGTATTTCATGGCGACAGAAAACAGCCTTCGGTATCAAAAGAACGCTATTTTGAAATATTTGATATCCTGTCACGGGATGCAGGAGAATTCGGAATAAAACTTCTGCAGGAGAATGTTGCAGGATGCACGTCGAATACGCCGCAGTTTTGCCGGCTTATGAGAGAACAGCTGCCGGAAGCGGGTTTTGTATTGGATATAAAGCAGGTGATCCGCAGCGGGTTCACGGTCGATGATATGCTTGACGCAATGGGAAGTTCTGTCTGTCATGTCCATATCAGTGACAGCACGCCGAGTAATGATTGTCTGCCTGCAGGCGAAGGAGATTATGATTTCAATATGCTCGTGAACCGTCTTGCCGGGTACGGCTATGACGGGGCATTGATGCTGGAACTGTACAGAGAAACGTTTTCAAGCCTTTCCCAGCTGAAAAGAAGCTGGGAATACATACAGGACATAATTGATAAAACGTCAAAGGAAGTGGATGAATGAAATGTCCGTACTGTGCGCATCCTGACAGCAAGGTAATAGATTCGCGCTCTGCAGATGAGGGAGAGCGGATAAGGAGAAGAAGGGAATGCCTTGTATGCCACCGAAGGTTTACCACATATGAAACAGTTGAAACAACACCGGTGATAGTAATAAAAAAAGACGGCAGCAGGGAAGCCTTTGAGCGGAACAAACTGCTCAGGGGAATGCTGCGTGCATGTGAGAAACGGCCTATCTCGATAAAAGAACTTGAAGCTGCCGTTGACGATATAGCTCTTATTCTTCAGAGCGAGCCTGATAAGGAAGTACCCTCGCAGAGGATAGGCACCATGTGCCTCGAACGTCTTGCGGAGATAGACGAGGTAGCATATATCCGTTTTGCGTCTGTTTACAGGCAGTTTAAGGATATCCAGTCATTTATGAGGGAACTTTCTGAAATAATAGACAGGAAGGAAAAGAAAAACGAGACCTAAAGGAGGTAACCAGCATGCCGAATATTACAGTCGCACTGTTAGAGGGACGTACCCTCGAACAAAAAAGAGCAATGGCCAGAGAAATAACGAAGGTAGTATGCGATATCTGCAACGTACCGGCGTCAGCGGTAACGGTGAGATTTGAAGATATGGCAAAAACCGATTACGCCAAAGCAGGGATCCTTGTAAGCGATTCGTAAAGATCACTTTATTTTCAAACATATCCCATGAGACAGTTTCAGGAATGGCATGATCAGAAGATCATGCCATTCCTGCTGTATATGTTCGTCATATGGGGAAGGCTCAGGATGAGAAAAGGTTCTGGCATGGGATAAGTATCGCTGTTGAGCCGGTATGCAGAGACTTATCCGGAATCAGGAACCATACTTTGCCATATGTGTTTTTATCGCATCAAAAGTCTTGTCGCTCATATAGTGTTCGATGCGGCATGCATCGTTGGCTGCAGTTTCTTCGTCCACACCGAGGTCGATAAAGAGTTTGGTAAGTATGGTATGACGCTCATAAATACCTTTTGCTTTCTTTTCTCCTTCTTCGGTAAGTTTTACATATCCGAGATCGTCCGTTATAACAAGACCGTATTTTCTAAGAAGTCCGACAGCGCGGCTGACGGATGGTTTTGAAAACCCCATATACTCACCGATGTCGACACCCCGGACAGCTGAAGATTTTTGAGAAAGGATATAAATCGTTTCCAGGTACATTTCTCCGGATTCCAGCATAGCCATAGGAAAAACCTCCGACTTTTCATGAATTAGCACCAGCTTACCATATTTTTCCCATTTTTTCAAGTGCCTCCTGAAAGATCAGCATGAGAGTATTTAAAAAAAAATAACGGATGCCCTTGACAAGTAAGCATATGCTAACTATAATATAGAATGGTTAGGGAATGCTAACCATTTCTTAAGGGCAGACATTAGCATATGCTAACTATGACGGGGGGAAGATGAATGATGCCTCTTAGTTTGGCAGATATCGGTCAGCCGCAGATTATCAGAAGACTCGGGGGAAGTCCGGAAGTAAAAAAACATCTGGAAGATCTCGGTTTCAATATCGGAAGTGAAGTCAGCGTTATAAGTATACTTGGCGGAAACCTGATCGTAAGGGTAAAAGAAAGCCGTATAGCAGTCAGTGAAGAACTGGCAAGAAGAATCATGGTTTAAGGAGGATATTCACGTGAAAACACTGAGAGATGTCAAAATCGGTGAGACAGCTACCGTTGTAAGACTTCATGGAGAAGGAGCAGTCAAACGCCGTATTATGGATATGGGAATAACGAGACGGACACCGGTATATGTCAGAAAAGTTGCCCCGCTCGGGGATCCGATAGAGATCACGGTAAGAAACTATGAGCTGTCGATACGTAAAGCGGACGCAGAAATGATAGAAGTTGAGTAAATAATAAGGATTGATATCTGTTTTTTTGCAGTATAGTTAGCGATAGCTAACTATACTGAGCCAAACAGAAGCAGAAAGGAAGTCTGAAATGAATATCCGTATTGCGCTTGCAGGCAACCCAAACAGCGGGAAGACAACGCTGTTCAATGCTTTGACAGGGTCCAACCAGTTCGTTGGCAACTGGCCGGGGGTGACAGTCGAGAAGAAAGAGGGAAAGCTTAAAAAGCATGATGATGTTACGATCACTGATCTTCCCGGTATCTACTCACTGTCTCCATATACGCTTGAGGAAGTAGTTGCGAGAAACTATCTCATTGCTGAACGCCCAGACGCGATCCTGAACATTATTGATGGTACGAATCTCGAACGGAATCTGTATTTGACGACTCAGCTTACTGAACTGGGGATCCCAGTAGTTCTTGCCGTGAATATGATCGATATCGTTAACAAAAACGGCGACAAGATAAACATGAAGGAACTGTCAAGACAGCTCGGATGTCAAGTGGTTGCCATATCTGCCTTGAAAGGAACCGGTGTTATGGAGGCGGCTGAGGCGGCTATAGAGGCTGCAAAAAGTTCAAAGACCGTTCCGATGCATACTTTTTCTGGTCCCGTGGAACATGCACTGGCTCACATCGAAGAAGCCGCAGTGCATCATTTTCCGGAAGAACAACAAAGGTGGTATGCGATCAAGGTGTTTGAGCGTGATGATAAGGTCCTTGGACAGATGGACATACCGGAAGATACGCTTGCACACATAGAAAAGGATATACGGGCTGCAGAGACAGAACTGGATGACGATTCAGAAAGCATTATTACCAATGAACGTTATATATATATTGCGGAAGTAATCAATGCATGCTATAAAAAGAAAAATAAAAACAGCCTTACGACTTCGGATAAGATCGACAAAGTTGTTACCAACCGCTGGCTGGGGCTGCCAATCTTTGCAGCGGTGATGCTTTTGGTCTACTGGATCGCCATGGTAGCCGTTGGCGCCCCGGCTACCGACTGGGCAAACGACGGAGCGTTCGGAGACGGTTTCCATCTTTTCGGTATAGACGGAGGATATGAGGAAATCGCTGAAGAATATAATGATGCGCTTGCGATCTCAGAAGGATATGATGCATATATAGAGGAATACGGAAAGGCACCGTCCGGTGACTATATATATTACACAGAGGATGAGGAGACACTGGAACTCGTTGAGAAGACAGCAAGTCTTGATGAGTATAACGATGCGATCAAAACATTGGAAGAAATAGGGGATGAACCTGAAGCGGACAATTACGGAATCTGGATCCCGGGTATTCCTGTTTTGGTCGAAAGAGGTCTCGATGCCGTTAATGCGGCCGAATGGCTTAAGGGCCTGATCCTTAACGGTATCGTGGCAGGTGTCGGTGCTGTACTGGGATTTGTCCCCCAGATGTTCGTACTCTTTCTTCTGCTTGCTTTTCTGGAAGCATGCGGCTATATGGCACGTATCGCTTTTGTTCTCGACCGTGTATTTCGCAAGTTCGGACTCTCGGGAAAATCCTTTATCCCGATGCTTATCAGTGTAGGGTGCGGCGTTCCCGGTATTATGGCCAGCAGGACCATTGAAAATGAACGTGACCGCCGTATGACGATAATGACTACCACTTTTATCCCTTGCGGCGCAAAGGTCCCGTTTATTGCGATGATTGCTGGTGCGATCTTCGGCGGGTCTCCCTGGGTATCTACATCTGCCTATTTTATAGGCATGGCAGCGATTGTTGTCTCCGGTATCATGCTTAAAAAGACAAAGATGTTTGCCGGAAATCCGGCCCCGTTCGTTATGGAGCTTCCTGCTTACCACTGGCCGACACTTAAAAATGTCCTGCGTTCCATGTGGGAACGCGGCTGGTCTTTCATAAAAAAAGCGGGTACGATCATCCTTCTTTCCACGATCTTTGTCTGGGCTGCCAGCTACTTCGGATTCACTTCTGACGGCTTCCGCATGCTCTCAGAAGATGAACTCAATCTATCGATCCTTGCGAAGATAGGCAGTGCTATCGCATGGATCTTTGTGCCGCTTGGCTGGGGAAACTGGCAGGCAGCCGTAGCTTCAATTACGGGTCTGGTCGCAAAGGAAAACATCGTGGGTACGATGGGAATCCTCTACGGAGGCGGAGAACTGACCGCATGGCAGGCGCTGTCAGCAGCATTTACAGGCGTAACCGGTTATTCTTTCCTTGTGTTCAATCTTCTATGCGCCCCATGTTTTGCTGCTATTGGTGCCATAAAGCGGGAGATGAACAGCGCAAAATGGACATGGTTCGCCATCGGATATCAGTGCGGATTCGCATATCTTGTATCACTGATGATCAACCAGTTCGGCGGTCTGATTACGGGAAACGTCAGTCCTGTCGGGCTTGTGTTTGCCGCTGCTTCACTTGTGTTTATAATCTACATGCTTTTCTTCAAGAAATACAAAGAGGCAAACAAGCTGACAGTGGCTTCATGATGAAAGAAGGGTGATACTATGTTTTGTTGGTTGGCGGATAATCTGGGGACCATCCTGGTTACATTTATGCTGGCTTTGATCGTGGTGTTGATCATTCTGAATATGAGAAAAGGAAAAAAGAAAGCCGGTCCGACATGCTGCGGAAAATGCAGCAGTTGTGCCGCATGTGAGGTTTACCGTCATAGATGGAATCCGTAAAACGATATGATGATACAATCAGAAAAGGACTGCTGCATTTCCCGCAGCAGTCCTTTTTTAGGTTCTGTTATGAATCGTATGATCGTTGCTAGCTGGCAAGACGCGCCTTGCAAAGGGCTACCGCAGCATCGGCGGCAGAGGCTGCATCAGGGGTATATTTTTCAGCACCTATCTGCTCACGGAATTCTTCGGTTATCGGAGCGCCGCCTATCATGATATCTATCTTGCCTTTTAGGCCGGCTTCGTCGCGGGCTGCAATGACATCTCTCATTACATCCATGGTAGTAGTGAGAAGAGAGGAGCAGGCTATTACCTGAGCATTTTCTTTAATTGCGGCTTCAACGAACTTCTCCGGTTCGACATCGGTACCGAGGTCTATTACTTCGAGTCCTTTGCCTTCCATCATCATTTTGACCAGATTCTTGCCGATGTCATGCAGGTCACCCTTGACGGTGCCAAGGATAACCTTACCCGAAGCGGTAACCCCTTCCTCACTCAGAAGCGGCTTAAGAATGGCAGCGCCGGAATTCATGGCTCTGGCGGAGACTAAGACTTCGGGAACATATATCTCGTTGTTTTTAAACAGTTTACCTATAACGGACATACCCGCGAGAAGACCGTCTTCAAGTATTGACTGTGCACTGTAGCCTTCGTCGATAGCCTGCTGAACAAGCTGTTTGACAACTTTGGATTTACCTTTCTGTACCTGCTCGGAGATCTCGGTTAAAACGCTCATATGTGTTCCTCCCTTAAAATTCGGTATTCTTAAAAAAAGCGTAAATGATATCTGAAAGAAATAATGACGCAAAAGAAATAACTGATGCAAGAAGCCGGTGACAAACAGATGGATACAGCAGATATAAGCGATAAAAGAATGCCGGGAAATGCTTAGGGAATAACCGCTGCGGAAAAGGATGACATATATCCGTATCCGTGAAGTTATCGGAACTGCAGATCATAAAGGTATGAACGGTTTCTCGTCAACATTATTTCTTTGACACAAGTATTTTATCATAAAAACACACCAATAAAAAGACCGTATCATCAAAAAAATAGCCGGTAAATATGTTGAATATGCACGATACTGCAGTTCAGAAGCAAGAAATATAGGAAAATATATATTAAATGTCTACTGATATTGTGACGAAAAGTCAGAAACCCGCACTTTGAGGTACGGGTTTCGTTTTAAGGAAGAGTCAGGAAGGAACGTCCAGGGAAAGGGGGCCGTCTATAGTGATGTGTCCGCTTTCATAAGCTGACCCGTTTACAGTCAGATATATCTCCGAAAGGTTGTAGGTTTCAAGAAATGTATTTGAGATTGCCTGTATCATCTTTGATTCATATTCAGAGCCGACATTGGCAGCGTAGATGCCTTCAGCCATATCGAGGTATCCGGTGTCTCCATCTATATCGAAACTGTTCAGATAGGCATTGGCCGGGATGATGCTGTTGAGCTGTTTAAGTTTTGACCAAACATGCCATGCGGAACTGCTTTCTAGAGTATAATTGTTTTTTTCAAGTACAACATTGGCATTGGCAGTCTCTTCAACGACATATATACAGGCAGTAAAGCCGTCAGGAGCATACTGACTCTGAGATTGAGTAAGATCGCCGTCAATGCCGATCTCGACTAAAGAAATACCGCCGTCTCTGCCGTTGTATACAAGAGCGTAAGTATATCGGGTACCGTCCGCTGAAAAACAGAAAGCACGGTTCGGCATTCCTTCAGGTATCATCATATCCAGGTTGATTGCTTCCCCGGGAGAAAGCGTTTCCAGGGAATAAAGGGGAGTCTGATCCGAATACCATGTGATTGCATTTTCCGAGAAAACAGAAATAACCGAGACGTCTGTTATAGGTTTGGTGCACCATATAAGATTCTGCTCATAGCCATAGTCACCCCAGTGATATATATATTCAAACTGAGAAAGATCTGCTTCGGAAGTAATGGCAGTCTTAAGCGCAAGATTCACTTCGTCATCGCTGACTTCACCATCAGTGAGATGGGAAGAGTCAGATAAATCGGAAGCAGGCTGGTCTTGGGACGTGTCTTTATCACCGGGATTGCAGGCGCAGAGATATGCCGTTAATGCAGTGATCAGCAGTATAAGGATCAACTTCTTCATATGTCATTCCTCTTTCCATATATTCTCGGGGATATTCTCATACCGCTTGCGGAAGATCTTCCTGCGGAAAAGAAACAGGGTATAGATAAGCCAGAGGAGGAAGAAAATGCCGCAGGCTATACATGCGTGCTGCAGGGAAATGCTCGCAAACGCAAGCAGGAACAGCAACGGGGCTATCACAATCATGGCCGGAAAGTTTGAAAGAATATATAGGTTGGAGGTGGGAGTTTTAAGTCCCGGATCGATCTCTTTCATAAGTATCATGCCATTAGATGCCGTACCGGTCATGGTACCAAAGCTCATAAGGAAAAACTCATGTTCGAATCCTTTAAAGCATTCTTTGGCGACCAGACGGATATAGAAATAGGTGGCAACAGCACCCAGCACGCTCAGGACTACGATGGGAAGTATGTAATTCTTAATATCATTGATCTCGATGGCCGTTACACCGGCTACGATCATCAGGTCAAATGCAAATCCCGAAATGCGTTCCATCTGATAATTGTTTATGTATGATCTGTGCATGAGGCCGCCTTTTTTCAGGACTTTCAGTCCGCTTTTGATGAGCATGGCCGCCAGACATGTCCATAAGAAGTTGAATCCCCACCCGATGTTGTTGGTAAAATTGGAAAGTCTGCCTAAAAAGACCATAAAGAGAAAGGCTATTGCATATGCCAGAGCAACGAATCCCATCTGGATTGAAAACTTATCGACAGATTCATTGTCGGAGATCTCTTCCGGATCATACTGTCCGGCTTGAATGTGAGTCTGTGATGAATCATGCTTACGGATATCGATTAGACCCCTGCGTTTGTATATATTGATATAGAGCACTCCGCATACAGAGGCAACAACGAATCCTATAGAAGCCAGGGAAAGACCGAAACTGCCGTTCCCGGAAAACATTGCTGCGGGAGTATTGGTGAAGTTGATATCCCAGCTGAGCGCATTTCCGGGGCCCTGTCCATAGGCAAGAGGAAGGATGAGACCGCAGATATAGGATATCACCTTAGCGCCGTTACGGGTAAGCAGAAAGAATATGATAGTAACTCCAAGACCGAGAAATGCCTGAAGCATATAGGATCCGCCCTGGAGAAATCCGAATTCGATGACCTGGGTACGGCTGGTTTTTTTTGTGCTGCGCTCCGTCCTTAAAGTCATGGCTGCAAAGCCGATAGCAAGACAGTGATACGTTATTACCTGCATCAGCTGTTTATCTACAAGAATAAATCCCATCTGTTTTGATATGATGCTTGCGACCAGCAGCAGGGCACCGCCTAAAAGAGCAGACGGGATAAGGCATTTCCGGAACAGGGGAATTGTACGCCTCAGAATATTGCCTGCAAGCATACTCAGCAGGAGAAGACCTATCTGAACGATAATAAACCAAACTTTATCGTAGTTAGCCATGGTAAAGTCCCAACTCAATGAGTAGTCCATAATTAAGACAAGTCCTTTCTATACGAAGACAGTGTATATATAACATAAGCAAAAAGTACACTTATGTCAATAAAGACATGCTAAACAGAAGAATAACAAGGCAGGAGATATCCCTTAAACTGAAAACGTTTTAAACAGGAAAGGGAAAGCATAGCACAATTCCGCTTGTTATCAGGGAACCAGGCAGTTTTTTCCGTGCCCTATAAGGTCTGTACGCCCTGCAATCGTAAGGGCGGTGTGTATTTTGGAACGCAGTTCCGGACGGTACCATTGCAGAAGAGCCCTCTGCATGTTCTTTTCCCTGGGATCCTTCGCAACATAGACGGGCTGCATCGTGCGGGGGTCAAGTCCGGTACAGTACATTGCTGTGGAAAGAGTGCCGGGAGTAGGATAAAAATCCTGAACCTGTTCAGGACGGATGCCGTTTCTCTTCATATAAAGAGCAAGCTGTACAGCATCATCGAGTGTGCTGCCGGGATGAGACGACATAAGATAGGGAAGGATATACTGGTTCGTGCCAAAACGGTGGTTAAGCTTGTCAAAGCGCTTTTTAAAGGCTTCGAATGATTCCGGAGACGGCTTCCCCATATAGCGGAGCACATTCGGACAGATATGCTCCGGAGCGACTTTAAGCTGCCCGCTGACATGGTGATGGACCAGTTCTGCCATGAATTCACCGTTTTTGTCGGCCATTATGTAATCGAATCGAAGACCGGACCGGATAAAGACTTTTTTTATCCCTTCCGTTTCACGGGCCTTACGGAGAAGAGACAGATAATCAGAATGATCTACGATAAGATTTTCGCACGGAGAGGGATAAAGACATCTCCTGTTTTTGCAAAAACCTGATTTTTTCTGCTTATCGCAGGAGGGAGACCGGAAGTTGGCGGTGGGTCCTCCTATGTCATGAATATATCCTTTAAACGAGGGAAGACTTTTAAGGATACGGATCTCGTTGAGGACGGATTCATGACTTCTTACGGATATATACCGTCCCTGGTGAAAGGCAAGAGAACAGAAGGAGCAGTCCCCGAAACAGCCCCGGTTATGGGTTATCGAAAACTGAACCTCTTTTATGGCAGGTACTCCTCCGAGAGAGTCATAGTCGGGATGAGGGTACCGGGTATAGGGCAGAGAATAGTAGAAGTCCATCTCGGAGACCGATGCGGGTGCAGACGGAGGGTTCTGAATAAGATAACATTCTCCGTGAGGCTGAACAACAGCCCTGCCGCAGAAAGGATCCTGTTCATCATGTTCCGCAAGAGCATTCAGCGCATAAGCCCTTTTATCGGATACGGTCTTTTCATAGGATGATATCTCTATGAATTCAAAGGGAATATGGGAGATATCAGCAGAAATATACGCCGAACCCCGGACATCCCTGAATATATCGTTCCCGTGAGCGCCTTTTTTCAGCCTCGCTGCGATCTCGGACATGCTTTTTTCACCCATGCCGTACATAAGACCGTCGGCACCGCTGTCAAAGAGGATAGAGGGCAGGACTTTGTCAGCCCAATAATCATAGTGCGAAAAACGCCGAAGGGAAGCTTCTATCCCCCCCAGGATGATCGGCATGTCGGGACCGAATACCTTACGGGCTGTTTTTGAATAGACACTGCAGGCTCTGTCGGGGCGCAGCCCTGATTTTCCGCCGGGAGAGTACATATCCTGCTTTCTGCGCTTTTTGGCGACGGTATAGTGGGCTACCATGGAATCTACGTTCCCCGAATTGATAAGCACGGCATAGCGGGGTCGCCCGAGCCGGAGAAATTCCTGCTCGTCGCGGCAGTCAGGTTGGGAGATTATACCCACACGGTATCCCAGGGATTCAAGCAGACGTGATATTATTGCCGTTCCGAAACTGGGATGATCCACATAGGCATCGCCGGTGATGATTATGAAATCGCAGTAGTACCAGCCCCGCCGTGCCATATCTTCGCGGCTTACCGGCAGAAAACTGTCGCGGGTCATATGTCTGCCTCCTGACTGCTTTTTTTAAATAACAGCCGGCGTAAGGAAACAAGAAGACCGGGAAGATTGAACATCAGTATCCCAATGGTAAGAAGTATGTGTATGGGAATACTGTAACAGGGGGAAAGAAGAAGCGTGTAGCACTCGGATGATAAAAAGAGCATATTGATAAATAGTTTGCCCACGCTCCAGCGTATTTTCAGATAACGTCTGCTGTTGAGAACACGCAGAAGGAATACACAGAAATAGCTTATAAAGGTCGCGAAAGATGCACCGTTGATACCTATCTTGGGTATAAGCCACAGATTCATGGCAATGTTGCTGACAGCACCGAAGACGGTGGTTATCATGGCTGAGACCGAGCGCTTTTCCACCATATACACAGTACCCAGAAATGTAACGAAGCAGGAAAAAGTCGTGGCCATAAGCAGAAACGGCATGTACTGCCATGACGTGAAGAAGTCAGGAGCGACCAGTATTCTGGTAAGCAGTTTGGAAAAAAGCATGATCCCGAAAGCAGCCAGAAAAACTACCGATTGATAGTTTGAAAATACCATAGAAAAGAATTCTTCACGCTGGTGCTTGTCCTGTTCCGAAACGGCTGATAGCTGCCAGGCATCTATAAATACGCCCGAAAGCAGCGTAATTATAGTGGGCAGCTTATATGATACAGCATAAAGACCGTTTGCCGCATTTCCCAGAATATAAGTTACCATATATCGGTCAGAAACATTTGTAATCCACCAGAATATCGTTGTAGGAATCAGGGGAAGGCAGTAACGGAACATGGACTTAGAAACGTTCGTATTGATTTTTAAGGAAACATGACGGTACAGACGGGCGGTAAAAAACAGGAATATCCCAATTAAAAAGTCAGAGACCACGGTTGCCATGACATATCCGGTAATTCCGAGACGGAATACAAGCAGAAAAAGGAGATTGAAAACAATTGTGGAGGCAGTATTCATGACACCGCTTATTGCATACAGGCGGACATAGCCTTTAGCCATTGTCATCTGGGAGCAGAGAGACCGGAGTGATGAAACCAGGGCATAAACATATATGAGGATTATATTCCCGCTTATAAAACTGATCTTGTCTATCAGAGGGAAAAAACAGAACAGAATGACAAAACCGGCCATTACGGTAACGATGCCTGTAGAAAAAACGTCGGACTTGCGGTTTGATCTGTCAAGACCGAACCGAAGGACGGCATTTGCAACGCCGAAGGACATTATCGGGATCATAAGGTTGGCACTCTGAACGATAATATCCACAAGGCCGTAATCTGCCTTGGAAAGGACACGAGTATACAGAGGCATCAGCAAAAAAACCATCAGCTTGGAGCCGAAGGTGCCGATACCGAATATTAGAGTGTTGGATATAAGTTTTTTATACTTTTCCAAATCATAACTCCAATCACAATGCTAAGTTACATAATAGACTATATATGAAAGATTTTCAATAAAAAACATATCGGGCAGAGATCAATTCTGCCCGATATGACGGATAATATGGTCAGTGTCCTGCAAGACGTTTTTCAGCGGATTTGACCGTGTTTACCATTAACATGGCGATAGTCATTGGCCCCACACCTCCAGGAACAGGAGTTATGGCTGAGACCTTCGGCAATACCGCATCGTAATCGACATCGCCGCAAAGCCTGCCGTTTCCGTCCCGGTTTATGCCGGCATCTATTATTACGGCCCCGTCTTTGACCATATCTGCAGTCACAAGGCCGGGACGACCTGCAGCGGCAATGATGATGTCGGCACTTCTGCAGCATGCGGCAAGATCTTTTGTCCGTGTATGGCAGATAGTTACCGTTGCCCCGTGTGCCAGCATCATGATGGCAGCTGGTTTGCCGACTATATTGCTCCTTCCGATAACGGTACAGTTTTTACCTGATATCTCGATATCGCTGCGGGAAAGCAGTTCGATTATGCCCGCAGGGGTACAGGGAAGGAAACAGTCGGTGCCGCAGAGCATGGAGCCTGTATTGTATGGATGGAACCCGTCCACGTCCTTGTCTTTGCTTATAGTTTCTATGATCTTTTTCTCATCTATCCCTTTCGGAAGAGGCAGCTGAACAAGTATTCCGTCGATATCATCACGACAGTTCAGCTTTTCGATAAGAGAAACGAGTTCTTCTTCGGATGTACTTTCCGGAAGAAGGTGCTGTTCCGAATATATACCAGTATCTTCACATGCGCGCCGCTTGTTGCGGACATAAATTTTGGAAGCTTCATTATTTCCTACCAGAATAACTGCCAGCCCGGGAGTGATACCTTCGGAACGAAGCTGGCTGACCCGCTCTTTTTGTTCGCATCGTATATCCGATGCTATTTTTTTGCCGTCAATTATCAGTGCCATTTTTATCATTCTCCTTGTCAATTTTTTTCGGAATGTTTATTTTTCTGCAGGATCTTATCCGTTATGGCCTTTCCCTCGTCTGTAAATGCAAATACATGGGGTGAGCCCCGGTATTTTTTTCTTAGAACGGGAATAATAATAACAGATGCAGCAAAAGCGACCAGAGCAACAAGTTGGGAAATCCTGATGCTTCCGAGCATAAGGCTGTCTATGCGGAGCCCTTCGATGAAGGCTCTCCCAAGACCGTACCATCCTGCATAGACAAGAAGCAGCTCACCGTCAAAACGCCGGTATTTCGTACAGGCCAAAAGGATGAGGAACCCGATGATGCACCAGAGAGATTCATATAAAAAAGTCGGATGGACAGGCAGGGAAGGGTCTACATTCACGCCTATGGAGGCAAGTTCCGCCTGATGCTGGCTCAGATAAGAGACCACTGCTTCTGAGGTCATACCCCACGGAAGAGAAGTGTTACATCCGAAGGCTTCCTGATTGAAAAAGTTGCCCCACCGTCCGATAGCCTGTCCGAGTATCACAGAAGGAACGATGTTGTCCAGAAGAGCGGGTATTTTTACCTTCTGTACCGCAGCGGTTACGGCAGCAACTGAAAAACCGAGGATTATCCCGCCGTATATGGCAAGGCCTCCGTCGCGGAAACCGGTGATGATCTTAATAAGATCTTTTGAGTAATAATCCCAGTTAAATATAACGTAATACAGCCGGGCGCCTATAATACCGAAGATAAGCCCCAGGAAAATGCAGTCGGACTGTTTATCCGGATCGAGCGCGAATAACCGGGCACGCCGCTGGGCGATAAAAAAGCCGATCAAGAATGCAACGGCAATAAGCAGGCCGTACCAGTATACGGGCAGAGAGGGAAAAACAAGCCTGCTGACGGTGACTTCGATCCCCAGTCCTGGAAAACGGACTCTGTTGACCATCTGAACTCAGCCTGCCTTTACTACAGATAACGCACAGCGCTCGGGATTATATGCGTAGTGCAGACGTTTATCTATGTCGTCAAGAGTTATACCTGCCGCTCTCTCGAGCAGTTCATAACCTCCGCATCTACCGAAATAGCTGCTCAGAAGCACACCGGCAACGGGTTCGACCCTGCCGTAGATCCCTGCATACCTCGAATATACGGCTTTTTTACAACGATCGAACTGCTGCTGTGAAAATCCGCAGCGAAGTGCGTGTTCGAGTTCCGAGCAGAGCCTGTCACGGACCGTTTCGGGATCGCGGGATTCACCTGAGAACAGAAGAGATATGTAGTTCCTTCCGTTAAACACCTCTCCTCCGAAAGTCGAATTCAATATGCCGTTATCATATAGCTGACGGTAGAACTCGGTCGTGTCACCTGCAAGAAGTTCTATTATGATCTCATCATCGACCTGATGAAGAGTGTTCTCATATAGAGATGATGAAATACCTTTAAACCCGAGGTTGAAAATTGGAGCCCCGATGGGAAGATGATATTCGGTGTAGAGTTTTCCCATACTGCCGTCATCAGGTTCGTCACAAAGAATAATTTCCTGGGAAGAAGCTGTTTTAAGCCGGGTATCGGCCGCTTTCATAACATCTTCTATCTTAAAGTTTCCGGCAACGACCAGTACCATATTGTGAAGATTGTAAAAAGTGTTATAGCAGCGGTAAAGCAGTTTTTCATCGATTTTCCGTATCGACTCCTGAGTGCCGGCTATGTCTATCCTTACCGGATGATTCGGGTAAAGAGAGCCTAAGAGGTTGAAAAACACACGCCAATCGGCGACATCGTCATACATGCGTATTTCCTGACCGATTATGCCGTATTCCTTTTCTACAGTTTCCTTTGTGAAATAGGGGGTTGTTACAAAGTCAAGAAGGGTATCTATCGCTTCAGCAAAATTCTGTGTGGCGGAAAAAAGATATGCAGTGCGGTCGAAAGAGGTATATGCATTTGCAGAAGCACCAATAGCAGCAAAGCGGGAAAACACGTCTCCTTCCTCGCTCTCAAAAAGTTTATGCTCAAGGAAATGGGCGATGCCTTCGGGAACGGAAAGAATGTCCTGCTCTCCGGCCAGCTTGAAACGGGTGTCAATAGAACCGTAACGAGTCGCGAACAATGCATAGGAAGAATTAAAGCCTTCCATGGGATATAAAAGCATGGTAAGTCCCGAAGGATGTTCGATTATATGGTAGCATTCACCGAGGCGGTCTGATCTGATGGTTTTCATTTTTCGGTCACCTCCTGATCTGAAGTCAGCAGATACACTGTATCGAGCGTTATGGAATTAGCTGCGGCAATAATGTCACTGCGGCTGACGGAATCAAGTCTTTCTGCAGCCTGTGCCGGAGAATCGCAGGTGCCTGACATAATCTGTCCGAAATACCAGGCTTCGATAGATGAGAGCGAATCCCCGACGGAAGTGAAACTCCCGGTAAGGGCAAGTCTTGCAAGCTTGATCTCATTATCATCAAACTCACCTTTTTGAAGCTGGGTGAGCTGACTGAGTATTTCTTTTTCGGCAGCCTGTTCATTGCCGGGCTCGATGCCGCTGTCAACAGTAAAGATACCTGTAATATGATCGTAACGGGCTGCACAATAATAGCACAGACTGAGTTTCTCACGAACGTTTAGGAAGAGGCGTGATACAGGGGTACCTCCGTATATGGCTGAGAAAAGACGCATGGCACTGCGATAATCTTTAA
>JAEEGL010014162.1_pt1 | contig 17151 bp, 15 predicted proteins | sample 9134231 | NCBI WGS metagenome assembly JAEEGL01 (sample SAMN16246548, study PRJNA631951) | gut metagenome | biome: gut microbiome; feature: rumen; material: fiber-attached | host: Bos | place: Iran: Karaj | collected 2018-10
ATCGGAACGATCCCGTAACGATCCTGCTCCTGCGACATGTTTTCAAGCCAACGGCTGAAAAGAACTGTGCAGTCCTCGTTGAGCATGGCCGTCTTCGCATAGACCAGCATGTCGCCCGTCCAGCCTGCCTTCTCGCGCTGGGGGCAGTCTGTAGGGATGGAGAGCATGTTGGACGCCTGCGAATACCGGATATTGTGGTATAAGCGGTTCAGCGCTTCGTCCGAGCAGGAAAAGCTGCCGACGTCTTTCTTCTCGGAAGAGAGCAGCACGGCGGTAAACCACGCGGGGTCTACCGTTTCCGGTGCTTTGCCGTCCACCGTGAGTCTGGCATAGCGAAATCCGTGATAAGTAAAATGCGGCTCATAGCCGACAGCCTTTCCATCGGAGATATACTCATCCGTCTGGTCGCAGCCCTTGCCGACTCCACCGGCAGACATGATATTGTTATAATAATTTCCCTCTTTATCCAACACTTCGCAGTGCTCCAGACGGAGACGCTGGCCCTTCTCCAGGGGCATGGTTATCCGAATGCGCCCGGCCAGATTCTGCCCGAAGTCCAGAATGCACTCTTCCCTGGGACTACGAAGAACATCTTTCACGGGAAAACGCTCGGCTGTGATCACGCGGTCACCGCACTGCGGCACGAGATTGTCATAGCCATAAGTTTTGACCTTCGCAGGCGCCCACTGCCCTTCCCGGCAGGTGGATTTGCTCCAATCCCGAATCTCCCTCGACGCGTCGTAGAACTCACCTGCATACAGGTCTGCAGAAACAACCGGACCTTCCGCAGTCTGCGCATCCTCACCGGAGGAGACAAGCTGTCTCTCGCCGTCTTCATAGAGAAGTTCCAGCTGATAAAGCACCGCGTGCTGGTTATCTGTCTTCATGTTCGGCTTCGCATTCGGGCTGAAATACCAGCCGTCTCCCACATGGAACCCGATGGCGTTGCTTCCCACGGTCAACAGCGTGGTCACGTCATATGTCTGCACGCACAGATATTTGCCGTAGACCGTGTGCTCCGGAGCAAAACAGCGTTCGTCCGCCGGAGTTCCGTTTATATGCAGCTCATACACGCCGTGCGCAGTGGCATACAGACGAGCCTGCTTCAGCCCGCTTTTGACAGAAAAGCTCTGTCGGAACAGTGTGGAGGGAAACTGTTTCCCAAACCCGGGCTGCGCTTTTTTGCGTTTCTTTTCCGCGATGATCCAATTGCTTTGCCAGTCCTCTCGATGAAGCAGACCTGTTTCAAACAGGCTGACGGCCGTTGCGGTTTCGCCGTGATTATCTTTCACTTCCAGCTTTACGGTATATGCGGTTCTGCTGTTCAGCGGCTCTCCGGTATACGGTACATACGCATTCTTCCGGCTGCTAACCACACCGGTATCCATGCACACGTTCCCGTCTTGTGTCGTTACTGTTAATCGGTAATTCTGCTGGAGTGTGTTCTTTTTCTCGCTGATAATCTTCCACGAAAAATAGGGGTGGCCGCCTGTTCCGAGCGGCTTGTCAACGCTTTGAACCAATACCTCGGTGATCTCCATGCTTTCCCGCCTTTCTGGTTATTTTTTGAAGCAGAGCCAAGTCTACAATTTCATTTTACAAAAATGAACTCTTGATTGTCAGTTGCTATGTTGCTATAATACTATCAAAAATTGCTGTTTCGTGAGGTGGCAGTCATGTTCGAAGGAATCCCTTTTCAAGTTGTGAAAGGCAGCTACAATCATGAAGACGTCAAAAAAACAGACGCATACGCACAATTCCTTCGGGAGAACGAGGTGCCAGATCAGGAATGCCAGGAGTATGAGGTGGACGGAGACACACATTATTTGCTTTCTCGGCCTATGCTACCGGAGCACAAAAACCATTTGGCGTATATTCAGTCTTACAGCTATATGGAGAGCGGATCAAAGTATTATACGAAACGGGACAGCTATGACTCTTTTCTGATTCTTTATACTTATGAGGGCGCCGGATCCCTGGAATATGAAGGGGGAAGCTATACTCTTCGCGCGGGGGAAGGCTTTATCATCGACTGTCGAAAAGCCCATCAGTACAAGACGGAAGGTAAAGTGTGGGTGCATGGCGATCTTCACATTTGGGGCGGAAATACAGAATACCTCTATTCAGAATTCATGAAGACAGCTACGCCGCTCTTTCGTCCGCAATATCCGAACGGTTTTCAATCGGTTCTGGAAGAAGCCCTGCGCGCGCATTCTTCGATCAGTCCCTCCGGCGATCTTACCATCTCGGTTCTGCTGGGCAGCTTGTTGAAGATGATTTGCGAGGATCTTTCCGGACAGGCGAAGGTCGTGGTGCCGGACGGCATTTCCTCCGTCCAGCAATATATTGGCCAGCATTATACGGAAGAGCTGAGTGTGGATGATCTGACGCAGATTGCTCATATGAGCAAATATCATCTGATCCGGCAATTTCGACGGTTTACAGGCTTTACACCTTATGACTATATGATTCGTCTCCGCTTGTCTCAGGCAGAATCCATGCTGCTTCTCACGGATCTGCCCTCCTACAAAATCGGCGCTCTGCTCGGATTTCCTTCTGAGGCAAATTTCATTCAGCATTTCAAACGGGTCTACGGGACAACGCCCGGCAGAGCACGTGGGAAGTAGGAAAACGAATAATTCCAGACCTCGCACTAACTCGTCCTCCTTTTGGCGATTTGATGCTAAAAATCGTACTTCTTAAGTGCGATAAAGGACAACAAGAAAACTCCAAATCCGGCTACAAGAAGGGCGTTTTGCTCCTGCAGTCGATTGAGATGGCAAAAACGGGGGCTCGCATTTTCTAAAACTACTGTACATTAGCAAAAGCCCAGAGGAGTGGTATCTTTACTGCCTCTGGGCTTTGTTTTTCAAAATATCAGATTTCCCGCATCTGCCCCTCTGTCAGCACATCGATCATGATCTTAGCTGCAGGACGAAACACATAGATGAAGGTCTCACAATCGGTTAGCACATTGACCTCCCGCTGGGCGGACATGTACTCCTCGAATACTTCTTTTTGCTTTTCGGTAAGCGTGTCTGTCAGCACATCTCCGGCTTTCACAAGGTCATCCAGCGCTTTGGCGTATTGGCTGTTGCGCCTGAAGCTGCGCTCGCTGGGGCGAACGTCGCCAAGATAGAGATCTTCCAGTATCAGCATTTCGACACCTCCTCAGCAGTAGACGAGTTCGTGCAAAACGATCTCTTCCGCCCGGTTACTGATGCTGTTCATGCGGCGTACCCACTCCATTTGATTGGCCGCCTTGAGCGCCTCGGTCACGCCTTCATGCCCGGCCATTTGGCGGATGAGAACTTCCATCCACTCCGCGCATGCTTTGTCGATCTCGGCCAGGTGATGATCCAGTTTGCCGGTCACAAGTAGGTTGGTGTACAGCACCGGCCGATGCTCTTTCAGATAGCGTTTGCGCAGGCGGCCATATTTGCCGAGATGGCGTTGTTCATTCTCGTCGATCATCAGATCGGGCAGAAGATAATCTCCGACCTTTACATAGCTTCCGCCCAGCTTTTCATACAGTGATTGTTCCAAGGTTTTTCCTCCTGTTTTTGACCCTTAATTTGACCCTTTATAGATTAGAACCATTGGAAACAAGTGCTCTGACAGGTACGGATTTTTGCTGATAATTGTTCTATTAGTCCTTGTTTTTATCAAAAAAGTACTATCGGAATCGACGCCTTCAATTTTCGTCCCTCCTGCAGTATCGGATTCACATAGCGGCCACGGGAGGCCGTCCTTTTGCCGTATTGAATAGCTGAAACCGGGCAGCGATTGATGCATCCGCAGCATTTCAAGCACTTATCTTTAACCCATTTCGGCCGTCCGTCAACCATCATGATTGCCTCAGCCGGACAGAAATCAGCGCATTTTCCGCAGTGAACGCATTTATCGTCTGCATAGAACTTTTTTGTGCTCATGCATGCATGATATCCGGCAAGACCTACTCTGCCCAGTACAGCATTGCCCGTTATCCTGTTTGGAGTACAGCTGTTAACGGCTGATTTGATTGAAATCAACTCCGTCGAAGCGTGTTCCAGCTTTTCCTGCATCTTTTCAGGTGGATCGATGTCGTAGAAAATCAAGGCTCCATCGGGGGCAAGCAGTGCGTCGACTCTTTGGAGATTCAGTCCCCGCTTTTTCAGTTCGTCCTTGAGAAAGCCGCCTGCCGGGCCAATATTTCCTCCGCAAACTATTACAGCATATACAAAACCTGCATTATCTACATCGAGGTTTCGAATGAAATCAAGAACCGGATCACTCACGGTGTAGAAATATACCGGGAAGACAAAACCCAGAGGTTCGTTTTCTTTCAGCACATAATGGAATGATTTGGAGCGCATTGCGTCAATTATGGATACAACTTCTTCATCCGCATTTGCGAGTGCCTTTGCAGCATAAAGCGAGTTTCCTGTTCCGGTAAAATAGAATATCACTTATATATTCCCCTCTTTGCTGGCAAGTTGTAGTCGTTTTTCGAGCTTCTTCAAGGATGGATGTCAATCCTCGTATTATTTGTTTTTTTCAGGATGATATAGGATCCGGGAAGCAATCGTTCTCCCGGCCTTCATTGCACCTTTAGGGCAGAATTCCTGGCAGCAGAAACAGTGAATGCAAATGCTTCGATTGATGCTCGGCCTGCCCTTAAGCATTGTAATTGCCTTCGCCGGACATATCTGGGCACACTTGCCGCAGCCGATGCAGTCCTTCTTCTCCAGCTTTGGAAAAGGAGTCATGACCCTAGCTGCTATAAAATCAGCTATTTTGCCGGGTATGCCCTCTCCGAGAACATGAAAGAAAACGCTGGACTGGGGCGGTATTGTTTTGAAATCAGGAACCCTGAATTTTGAACTGTCTCCATATACCGACAGTGAATTCAGGTCCCCTGGAAGGAGATTGCGGTCTATCGCTGCCTTAATTGTTGGAATCTCCTGAGGCCGATACCCGATAAGATCCGCTGCAACCGCGTCCATCATATGACCATTCCGGCTGACAATCAGGCATCCAATCTCTCGCGGTGTTCCCTGCGTTGGCCCGTTTCCTTCCATCCCGATCACGGCATCGCAAATGCACAGCCTTGGTTTGGAGTATTCATACAGGTCAACCAGGACATTCGCAAAATCCTCTGCTTTCGGAAACCGATAATGGTATTCCGGCTTCGCAGTCCCGGGGATGGACCCGAAAAAGTTCTTGACCGCACAGGTCATTCCCATCATGCTGTGCGTCTTCAGCTTGCACAGATCAATGATTGCATCCGCCTTTCCCAGGTACGCCGTGTAGGGAAAACGTTTTGCCATGACTGCATCCGGGTATTCCACGTCCTCTACGGAAAAGTCATCGTTCAGTTTTCCACCGTACTGTTCGGCGCTTCTTAACCCGCAAACGTCGTAGACAACGCGGAGATATGATGAGGCATATATTCCTCCGGGCCCATCGCCTAAGATAACTTCAGCCCCGCGTTCTCTCAGTATTCGTGTCAGGGCGCAGACTACAGACGGATGAGGCGTGGCGGCCGTCTCCGGCGCCATGGCAGTAACGAGGTTGACTTTTACCGCTATACGCATTCCCGGCTTAACAAATGCCAGTCCGCCTGTCTGCCTGATGCCTTCGCACAAGGCTTTTTCCACTTCTGTATCATCGTAATTCCTGCAGGAAACCAAGGCAACATCATAGTGATTATCCAATCGTATCTCACCTCTACACTTTAATCGTGCCCGTCCTGCGGGTCACGGAAAAAGCAACTCCTCTCTCTTTGGAATCGAGTTTGCCGCTCCCGCCTGTGTAACAGCCTTCGCTGCAGCGATGCTTGCTCTCTGCATGCTCTCCTTGAGAGTCATTCCGTCCATGATTCCTGCCAGAAAATAACCTGTATAGGTATCGCCGGCAGCCGTAGTATCTACAGCCTTTACTTTTACTGCTTTCTGGATGACTGTTTCCCCGTTTGTAAATGCTAAGCTCCCCTCTTCGCCCAGCGTTACGAGAAGGGAGAGATCCGGGTAATGCTCATGCAGCTTTTCCCAGGCTTTCTCCGGGGTCGCAAAGCCTGAAAGCTGCTCCATTTCCACCTCGTTTACAATCAGCCAGTCCAGTTCCGAATAATCAACCTGAGCTAGTTTTTCGTTAAAAGGCGAAGGATTAAGGACAACCGTCATTTTCTTTTTCCTGGCGCAGCTGATAATTAACGGCAGGTTGTTAATTTCATTCTGGAGAAGAAGACAGTCTCCCTCATCAAAATGCTCCAGCGCCTTTTCTATCTGCTCCGGGCTGATACACCGGTTTGATCCCCCGAACAGAAGGATGCAGTTCTCACCTGTTCTGTCGACCTGTATCACCGCGTTTCCCTGCAGTTCCTGCACAGGTACGATGAGACTGACATCCACACCGTTTTCCCGAAGAATGTCGATCAGCATCTCGCCTCCGATGCCGACGCATCCGGCGTGATAGGTTTCTGCTCCCGCTCTCGCCAGAGCAACCGACTGGTTCAGTCCTTTACCGCCGGGATTGACCGTCTGCGCACTGGCGAGTATCGTTTCGCCGGGCTGAACAAAATGGTCGACCTGGTAGCAATAGTCCAGGTTCAGAGATCCGAAATTAAGAATACGCATTCAGCATCCGCCCTTACTGGATTTTTACATTCCTTAAATGGTCGGGCAGAGAACCGATGACAATCAGTTTCTCTGCATCGTCATGGAGGAAATAAATGCGAAGCAGGTTCTCAGAATCATTTCCAACACGAAGGTGGTAGTCCAGATCACTGTCCGTTTCTCTTCCCTTCGCGTCCCTGTAATACTTGATCCGGTACTCTCCAGGTGTGAAATCTATCGTCGTCTGACTGGTCGGCTTCACTTCGAAGGGCCGGCCGTACTTTTCTGCGCAGCGTGTTAGTGCTACTTCTTTCGGAACCTGAAGATACCTCATGTCCCAGTAATCCGTTGCCAGATAGTCCAGTGCATCACAGACCAGATCGACGGCAGCGCACTGGTTTGACTTTGCAAGCATCCGGGCTATGGCTTTGGGATGGAGAACTATCCTATCCGAGAAGTGTTCATTGACCCAGTCCTCAATCCCGTCGTAGTCCTTTGGCTGATCGTAGCGGCGCTTCAGGAAGGCTATAGTCTCTAAGTGGGCTTCGATCTCTTCCTGCAGTTTCTCCCGCTCCTGAGAGAATTCGATCCGAAGAGCCGTCTTCTCGTCCTCCAGCCGGGAGGCATACTCCTTCTGCCGTTTCAGTGTATTGGCCGACTCTTCCAGTTCACGGTCCTTTTGGGCGATTTCCGATTTCCAGAACGCATTCATCTGTTCGATTTCCGCCTTGAAATGAGCGTCCGCGGCTTCAGCGTTCTCAATCAGTTCATCAGACAGATGAAGCAGATGCTCCCTGACACCGGAAAGGAACATGACATGTCCGAAGTCAACCAACCGCTCTTTCAGATAGTCCTTGATGCCTTTCTCGATTGCCTGAATGGATTCATCCCAGGGTTTCTCCGGAGCCCGGTAAGGAATTACTCTCTCTCCTCCGCCAAGGGATGTGGGATAGATCACGATAATGTCCCCCGGCTTGAACCGAATCCCACTCTGCGCTGTAAAGCTTTTGTTCATCCCGTTTTCCAATATGTAGGTTCTGCAGTGTGAAAAAGTGTAATATGCAAATTTATCGAAATCGTATGCCGGATCGACTACAACAGTTTCTGTTTTCGTAGCAGATGGAAACCCGGAAGCAGCATTCTGAGAAGGCAGTTTGAGTCCCATCATATCAAGCCGCAGCGGAGCAGCAAAGCCGGCCGAAGGCATCCTGCTCAGATCCAATCCTGCTGCAAACGGCTTTTTCTCGTCTTTCCCGGATTTTTGGGGGATCGTAGGCAGTTGTTTTTTCTCAGGCAAACTGAATTCCTTCAAATCAAAGGTGACTTTTCGACCTGATGCTTCCAGCTTTTTGCTTGCTAAGCCGGTTCCTGCCGCTTCAACAGTTTTTTCCTCCAGCGGCTGTGTAAAAATGACTGTCGGAATCTGGTTATCCTCATGATGCGTCAGCCAGAGCATCGTTTTTATCTGGGAACTGCTGGAAATCCTTGATGGCTTCATCGGGATGTCCATGACCTGTTTCAGTCCGAATGCTGGGTTCTCCATCAGGAGCCGGACAACTGTTGTCCGATAAACCTCTGCCTCAGGAGCCATACCGGCAGGATCAGAGATGACGGTCTTGAATCCGCATTCCAATTGTTTGTCAACAATCTGAAAAGCAACGTTGGTTTCAATGATACGGCCTGGAACAGGCGGGCGCTTCTGGTCAGGATTGCCGGGATCGGAGCCGAGATCCGGCTCGGTGATCTGCAGAGACCACATTCCCCTGTCCGGAAGGGACACAATATTGACTACAAAGCCCTGGTTCAGATAGAAGGAAGGGAGCTCGTCGTCGGTTGCAGAGAGATAGTCCTCAGGCAGTGGAAGGCTGCCCCACTCCTCGGGAGCTGCTTCTCCAAGCCGGCTTTTCAGCCAGTGCATCGTCGTCAGCGCAGCCAGCCGCAGACCATCTCTGGGATCGGTTTTGTCGTTCGCCATGACGGCATGCAGCTGGTATGTCGGATACAGATGGTTTTTCAGCAGTTTTACAAAACGGTATGAATTGCCCATAGATCAGCACTCCCCAAAGCTTTAGTCCCGTTAATCTATCCCCCTGAAATGTTTTCGGGTCTTTATCATTTGACGGTCAGGCGCCATCAGCGTATGCGTAGACGCTAACCTTGATTTTAACGTTGTGATCCGGCATGGTAAACAGAAAAGTTCCGGGGCGAATATAGTCCCCTGCTACTCCGCTCACATCAATTTCACCATCAGAAACATCGACTGTATTTATGATGACTTCCTGTCGTGGCCGAGCTATTCTGGGGCAATGGTCAACGTACTGTTTCCCAGATACTACGGTTATCGTGCGATAAGACAGAACAAAGACGGTCAAAATAACCGCTGCAAAGGTTATTATGATGCCGATGATAATCAGGCTTCTCCTTGTCATTGCCTTCAGATCATCCCAAATTCATCGCAGAGTCTGACGTATCTCTCCTGTTCGTGCTCCTTGACCTCTTTCGTAGGGTCTGCCAGAGAATGATGAATAACGTCGGCATCCTTCAGAATCTCATCCATTGGCATATCCGTTTCTGCCTTGCTGTCGTGATGCCGGATGGCTGAGCAGATGATATCCGTCTCCTCCGGTGTGGTAAGTTTCATTGTCTCAAGCAGCTTTCTGGCGTATTCTGCGCCCAGCCGGGCATGGTCGTCATAGCTCCCTGACTTATAGGCATGCAGATCGTGCAGCAGGCCGGCCATTGCCGCAAGTTCCGGATCCTCTCCCCTCTTCTTTGCGATCATCACCGCCGCAAGTGCGACACCATGAAGATGAGCAACAGCTTTTGCCCGTTTATCGTTATCTTCGATCTTCTCAAGCACCTTGTGGACCTGCTTCTGCAGCTCTTTGACTCTACTCATTGTATCCGGCTCTCCTTCTGTCATGTCAGTCATTGAACAGTGCCTTGTATTCTCCATAACCCTGCACTTCAAGTTCATCATAAGGTACAAATCGCAGGGCTGCAGAGTTGATGCAGTAGCGAAGTCCCCCGGATTCCCTCGGTCCGTCATTGAAGACATGTCCCAGGTGGGAATCAGCTCCGATGCTCCGTATCTCTGTACGAAGCATTCCGTGCGAACTGTCGGTGAACTCGCTGACGGCGTTCTCAGAAATTGGTTTGGTAAAAGCCGGCCATCCGCAGCCGGAATTGTATTTGTCAATGGATGTAAACAGCGGCTCGCCGCTGACAATGTCTACATAGAGACCTTTCCCGAAGAAATCGTCGTATTTTCCAGTGAATGCGTACTCTGTAGCAGCGTTCTGAGTAATCTCAAAGGCCAGGTCGCCAATCCGTGCTCGCAGTTCTTCCTCAGTCTCACCCGTCCGGGTTTTCCTGCTCAGTGTCAGCAGTGCCTTGGGAATATGGCAGTAGCTGCCGGGGTTCTTGTCCAGATATTTCTGATGGTACTCCTCTGCGGGATAGAAGTTGTCCAGAGGCAGAAGCTCAACCTCCATTTTGTGTTTGTGCTTTTCCTGCTCTTTTGAATAACACGCTTCCAGAACGGGAAGGTCCGATGCGTCCTCATAATAGATACCTGTGCGGTACTGGATGCCCATATCCCCGCCCTGCCTATGGTAGGACAAGGGATCTATGGTCATGAAGTAGTATTCTATCAGCTTTTCGAGGCTGATTATTTCCGGGTTATAGTCTATCTTTACCGTCTCAGCATGGCCGGATCTTCGGCAGACATCTTCATAGCTTGGGTTTTGAGTAGGGCCGTTGGCATAGCCGACCTCTGTCCGAACGACGCCATTAAACTGATCAAAAAACTTCTGTGTTCCCCAGAAGCAGCCGCCAGCCAGATAAATTGTTTTCATCGAGTTCTCCTTTTTGCGATCAGCTATTTTTTAGCGGTTAAGCTATTATACAGGATAGTGCTTCAAATGAAAAGCCCGATAGTAGGGCTCATAATTATAAACCAACAGAAAGAAAGATCGAAATAGTTTTCATATAAGTTCGAGTAACTATCATCACACGCTTGTTGGGTTCCCCTTCCATCATAAAAAAAGCGGCAGCCTACCGCATTGCCAGTGCACTGGCGCGGGGCTGCCGCTTCTTTGTCTTTCCCATTAACGATTCTCCCAAAACTGTATGCCGATTGGCCACTCGTCATAACATGCTTCAGAAAACGCGTCATTCGGTCCAGACGGAAATAGAAGTTTCCTCAGAGCAGACTCTGGTGTAATGATAATCAGGGAATCATGTCATGGTGGTTGCCATCGGGTGCTTTTGCCAGCCCATAAACGACAGGTCATATCATGTCTTATCGGTTACCACCGATACAGTGGGGACCGTTCCCTATCTGAAGGATTTGGATGACAAAGTTTGAAAGTCCCCGGAAAAGGCTGTTGCTTAACCATGTCTTTCAATACCGTAAATCCAAATGGAAGCTTTTCCGTTGAAAGTTGCTGCGGCACTTTGACCTTCAGCAAACCATGACTTCTATCTGATGTATTGTAATTGTATAACGAGCCCTTTTTGTTGTCAATTTTTCGGACTCAATTGCTAAACTGGACATTTTTCTGCACTGAATTCTTTTTTCAGGCAAAAAAACATGATCATAGGCATAGGATCAGAGCGTCTTCACCTTTAACTCTTTTCTCGGAACGATCCGCTGATATTTAACCGCAGGGTAGCCGATGACCATACAAGTCACAACTTTGTGACCTTTCGGCAGGTCCAGCAGTTTATGCAGCTTTCTGCTTAGCCCGGCACATATTTTGAAAAACCCGCTGTACAGGACACCCAGTCCTAGGCTTTCCGCCATTATCTCCATATAGGAACTTGCCAAGGCTGGATTTACCTCATCTTTTCCTGAAACCACAATTACCAGGGGTGCGCCTTTAAAGAAGAAGTTATCCGTAATGTTGATGCGTTTTATAAAATCTGCCAGTTTTGCACCAAGCTTCTGCCCATTTCTGAAAAGGTCTACACAGATTGCTTCCGCTTCTGCCTGTCTGCTTCCAAGAATCGTAAACGCCACATTCTGTGAGTTACCTCCGGTAGGACTGTATCTTCCTGCCTCAAGGATTTTCCTGATCTTTTCTTCTTCCACAGGCTGTGTCGTAAAATGGCGGATCGTTCTTCTGCTTCGCATTCCGGAGAGCAGAGTATCACTGTCTATTTCCGTCATAGGAACAACCGGTTCGTCTTCGCATTTGTATTCCGACATACGAATTGCCCCCTGCGGGCAGACCGCATAACAGTGTCCGCACTCAATGCAACCTGTATTATCGGCATGAGCCTTGCCGTACTCCAAATGAAGGCAACAATTCGGGCAGTCGTTAACACACAAAGAACAGCCTATGCATTTTTCTTCGTCAATAATGATTTTATTCATGATTTACCCTCCTGGATTCAATTGTTCTTTCCATCACACCATTATGTTGTCTTCCCTATAAGAATAACTCTGCCGGCAAATGCAGCCGATGTAGTGATTATAGCATAGACTCGTAGGAAAATGAAGGCTGGTGTGAAGCTGCCTTCCTATTGAGGAATCCATTGTTTATTTTAGGCAAATTCAGCAATCATGGCCCTGTCTCAGTGAAACTTGAAACAAAAGTATCCCCATTCTGCCAGAGCTCCAAATGGATTGAAAGTATCATAATTCGGATCATGAAGCATCCACGCAAACATATATAGCAACGAGTAGATAATGATTCCTGCAACGGCCCTTTGATTTCTGAGAAAGAGCTTTCCCAATATAGGAATGCTTTTAATATAGATGAAGCGCGGTTTTCATTGTTTAGAAAATTTTTCCCTCTGAGCCAAATCCAAAAGGTACTAAATAAGAGAAAAAAGGCCCAAGTCAAATAAATTGACACAACAGAAATTATTTGATATTATGTATTTGCTAGCGAACGTTCTTCCCGCGTTCTTCCTGCGATTTTTCCTGATACTATTCTATTATTGATGAGTTGACGTAACGTTAATTTTTAAATATTAAGTATGAAATGTAACATGCATAAACAGATTTTTCTGAGTCTTTTTACTTTATTCTTAGCAATTGCTGCCGGAACTCTGTTTGGAAGAATGGAAATGATACGGAAATCGTCCCGGGAATATGGAAGAGAAACAAATTCTGAGTCTTCAATAGATGTCACAGTCGCGTCAAACATTAGTCAGCCGTCCCCGGAACCAGAAGTACAATTTGTCAAATATACCGTCACTTCGCTTATGGCTAACCTTTATGAGATTAGCAGAGAGAGCGGAGAAGCGCGAAAAGTCTTGGAAATCCCCATAGGAACAGTCCTTCAGGTATTTGACGAGTACAAAGAATACTATATCTGCGCTTTTGGGGACCAGGATGGTGATTTCTGTATAGAGAAACGACTCGTTGAAGAGGGCGTATTCTATGTTAACCCTGAAAATGGAATCGATCTCAGATTTGTTCTTCCAGATGCGGAATATGAGCTGCTGTTCGCATCAGAGAATAACATTACTGGTCACAGCATGTACCCCCCGATTCCAATGCTGGAAGTAAAGACAGGTGAAATGCTGAAAGCAGCTGCTGATCAATTCGCTGCAGACGGCTATAAGATGAAAATATATGATTCCTACCGGCCCAAGTCAGCCCAGTATGAACTATATGCTCTTGTTCAGGATCCGAGGTTCATAGCCGATCCATATATCAACAACTCTTTTCACCAGCTTGGCAGAGCAGTTGACATTTCACTGATTGATGCCGGGACAGGCACTGAACTGAGAATGCCAACAGAAATGCATACATTCAATGAACAGGCCTCTCGTTACAGCCGAGAATTCTGGACTGAGGAAGAACGGCAGAATGTAGACTACATGACCTCGGTCATGGAGCACTGCGGCTTCAGAACGATTGAAACAGAATGGTGGCATTTTGAGAATAGCGAATCTGGAAACTATATGGACCCGTATCTTGATTATGAGTCTTTATCACTGATATCAAGAGAAATAAGCTGTGAAAAGTACCCTCAATTCTGATCCGCCTTATTTGGCTGTCGAAAACTCTCTCTATTTAAATTCAATACTTTTTCATGTACGCTTCAGGGATTGCGCCGCCAACGATGCCCTGAAGTCCGCGACAGGCGGTATACCTTCCCAAGACTAGACACGATAGCTGCAGGCGGCGCTGTTTGAAGTTGAAAACAAGCTAGCAGGGGTAGATCCTGAAAAACTGTTCCGGCTCAGTTCCTTGTTCTCAGAACAAAGGTTTATAACCGGTTTTCCAGAAGGCTTGGTGGGGCAATCATATTGCGAAGGAGAGAATTCAGAATGGGAACAACATTAAGTATACCGACTGACTGTTCATTGCGCTTTTCACAGGCAGAGGATGAGATTCTTGAATCTCTCGATATCGGCAGATTTTCTCATTCTTTCATTGGTTCAGCAGACTCTGAATTTCCAAATACCAATACAAACGAAACTTGGAAATTCAAGACGAAGTCGCGCATAACGAAGAAGGGAAAAGAAATTGTTCGATCGGATCCGAACATGGAGAAAGAGACATTAGAAAAACTCTTGGTAACGGAAGAAAAGTTCCTCAAGACAGGAAGAGGAGCTGCACTTTCCTCTCGGACGAAGCTGGAAATCTACAATGATGAATTTCTGGCATATCACGAATTGGGCCTGACCCATCTGGCACAGTGCATCCGGGATAACCCGGAACAATGCATGGCTGACCTCGTTTCGAGTTACAGTGAAGACAGGAGTATTCCATTTATAATAGGAGCAATATATCTGGACGCTCTATTAGCTCATGATAGACTCTATTCATATGAACTCCGATCCAAACAAGGCTATGTCCGCGTTCAATGGGAGCCCACGATTTTCTACACTGCGCTGAAGCGGACAAAGCCCCCTAAGAAGAAAAAGCATACCTTGAGATATTATGATCCGCCATTGAAGAAATACGATCTTCATAATTGTCCAGTCTGCGGAAGTCCGGCCAAAATGTGCCGTACCGGCCAGCAGAACCGTCTCTGGCAGGTCTGCTGTACAGATCCGAATGGAAAATGCGAGAATTTTCTCAGGAATTGCCAGTTTGAAAAAGAATTTGTTGCCGTAAAAGAATGGAGTCGCTATTGCAAGGAGCAGGAGCGGTCACTCTGACGGAAAAGCTGAAATAGAAAGGAAACTGCAACTATGTTTAGTGAATACCCTGACATGATGTCGATTGAAGAAGTCAGAGCAGCTTTGAGAATTGGACGTTCAACCGTGTACAATCTGATCCACTCAGGAGAAATCAGATATTTTAAAATTGGGGCTTCTATTCGTGTCCCCAAAAACTGTTTGCTTGATTACGTTGAACAAAACAGCTATAATGGCTTAGAAGCAGATGAGCGCCCGTGACAGCAAAGGAGGTATTATGTGTTTAGAGTAACGGGCAGCTTACAGGAACGGAACGGCATATATCAGATGATCGTTCGCATTCCTGATGTCTTTGGTATATACAAGCAAAAATCAAAATCGACCAAAATCCGAGTAAATGGCAAAAACGCTCGCGAGACCCATACGAACAGGCAGATGGCTGAAAAAATGCTGTCCGATTGGATTGTATTGTTGGAAACAACGGGTTGTTCGGGCAGCAAGCGGGAGCTTATTCCCGCAATCGAAGAATGGCTGGAGGGAAAGAAAAAGACAATCCGCCAAGACACCTATGAGGCATACCTCTGTAATTACAATGTTCATATTAAGCCATACTTTAAAGATAAAAAGCTGACGCTTGAGAAAGTACAGCCTCGAATGATCTATAAGTATGTTCAGGATAAGCAGGCCGCAGGTCAGACTTGCTGCAGCATAAGGAAGCATCTGGTTATCCTGAACGGTGTCTTTAAGGAAGCCGTTCAACTGGGAGAAATAAGCCAAAACCCATGTGCTAATGTTACGGTAACAAACAGAAATGAAGAAGTATTTGAAGGAAAGGCCTATGACCCCGAAACAGCAAAAGCTTTGCTGAATGCAGTTAAAGGCGATCCGATTGAACCGGCCGTTTATCTGGGTTTGTTTTTAGGGCTCCGGCGGTCCGAGGTTGTAGGTTTGCGGTGGAAGGATATAGACTTCGACAAAAAACTGATAACGATCCAGAATACCGTTGTCCGATTCTCTACGATCTCAGAGCTGGAGAAAACAAAAAGTAGAGCCAGCAGAAGAACCCTTTTCATGCCTGACACATTGAAGGAGTATCTCGAAGCTTTAAAGGCAAGCCAGGAGGAAGCAAGGGCCGTCATTGGAAGAAAGTACTCTGAAGAGGAGCACGTCCTCCAGTGGCCTGACGGGACATCTTATAATCCTTCCTACGTGACCCATCGGTTCAAGAAGGTCCTTAAGGCTAACCGACTCCCAGAGATACGATTTCACGATCTCAGGCATACCGCCGGGAGCATATTGCTAAATGACGGTCTTTCGATTAAGCAGATTCAAAATATGCTCGGACATGAAAAATCATCTACTACTCTGGATATTTATTCGCATCTATCCACAACCGGAAAGCACGAAACGGCACAGGCCATGAACAGACTGCTGAGCTGAAAGCAGCTAATTTTTTCTAGTTAAGGCTCGCTCCTGAATGTTAAGAATTTATGAACCGTGCGTATTTGTGTTGTCCGTTCATGCCCCATTATGCGCAGTTTCTCTTTGGGTTTCGAAGATCGTTTGTTAGCATTTTGTTAGATGTAGCCAAAAGTGGTCGTTTTTGCCATTCTACAAATTGCCAAAAAAGTAAAATAAATGCCCTAAATCTTGCGATTTAAGGCATTTTCTTTGGTGCGCGAGGCGGGACTTGAACCCGCACGCCCGGAGTGAGCACTAGAACCTGAATCTAGCGAGTCTGCCAATTCCACCACTCGCGCCTGTTTGGAACGTGACAAATAATAGCACGCAGCAGGGACTTTGTCAAGAACTTTCTTCAGGCCGGAACCCCTGCCGGACTCCCTGCCGTTTTTTGCCGCTGGAATCAGCAAAACGTTGTAAAACAGGGAAAAATGAGATACAATAACGAAAAAAGGAGGAATGTATCATGAAATCATTCAATGACTTTCCGAAAGTATCCCTCGGGATTTTCCCGACACCGATTCACAGACTCGATCGGATCAGCGCTCTGCTGAACACGAATATCTATATCAAACGCGATGATCTCTGCGGTCTGGGGCTCGGCGGAAACAAGACCAGAAAGCTGGAATATCTGCTGGCAGATGCGATGCAGAAGAAGGCCGAGATTGTTTTCACGACCGGCGGCGCTCAGTCCAATCACGCCATGCTGACGGCGGCGGCGGCCGGAAAGCTGGGGCTGAAAGCAATCCTTGTTCTGAAAAAGCGCGGCGTGACGGAATGCCTTGGCAACCAGCTTCTGGAGCACCTGATGGGTACCGATGTCCGCTTTGTCGATACAGACAGCTATGACGATATTTATGACGAGATGGACCGCATCGGCAAAGCGCTCGGGAAGCCATACTATAAGATCCCCTGCGGAGGCTCCAATGCTCTGGGGGCCATCGGCTATGTGGAGTGTGCTGAGGAAATCCGCGACAGCGGTCTGCCC
>JAEEGL011799122.1_pt1 | contig 17151 bp, 11 predicted proteins | sample 9134231 | NCBI WGS metagenome assembly JAEEGL01 (sample SAMN16246548, study PRJNA631951) | gut metagenome | biome: gut microbiome; feature: rumen; material: fiber-attached | host: Bos | place: Iran: Karaj | collected 2018-10
GCAAAAGTTGTTTTACCACTTGATTCAGGACCAAATATTTCAATTATTCTTCCTTTAGGATAACCACCTACACCAAGGGCAATATCTAGAGATAATGAGCCACTTGATACTGTTTCAATATCAACATGACTAGAATCTCCTAATCGCATAACAGCACCTTTACCAAATTGTTTTTCAATTGATGCTAGTAAATCTTCTGTTACTTTATCTTTATTTTCTTTCATTGTATCCTCCGTTTATACTCAAACCATAATTCCTAATATAATTTTATATTCTTTTATAGTATAAAGCAATGAATTTTACAAAAAAAGAAGTTAGTTATCTAACTTCTACTTCAATATCTAATTCAATATCATTACTACGAACATTAACTATTGTTTCCCCAACATCAATAGCTTTAATTATTCCATTCTCAACAGTAACAATATTTGGTTCCATACTAGTATATTCTAACTTTATATCACTAGCATTATTAGGTACAAAACCTAGATTTAAACTATATGTTTCACCAGGACTTAAATATATATGATTATCCTTATTATTAATTGATAATAATGGTACTGGTATTACTTTAACATTAATCCTTTTACTAACTTCTTCTTTAGTAACGTTAATTGTTGCTTCACCAGGATTATTTGCTTTTACTACTCCATTATCTACTTCAACAACATCATTATCACTACTAGACCATATTAAATTATTATCGGCATTAACAGGATCAGTAATATAACTAAGTTCTTTTGAAGATCCTACATACATTGTAATCTCTTCATCATTAAACTCTAAGTCATTTATTTCAACGTTGTTAGGATTTTCATATACAATAACATTTGTTTTATCATAATAATTATTGTATTCATCTTTAACTGTTATTTCTGTTGTTCCTAAACCATTAGCTTTGATAATACCATTTTCAATGGTAGCAATATTAGGATCTTTTGATGAATAAGATAAATTAATATTAGTTGCATTTAAAGGAAATATTCCTACTGTTAATTCATAAGTATCATTTACATATAATTCAATATCCTTTTCTCTAATTTGAATCTTATTTATATTAATTTTATGGTTAGTTACTTGAACATCTATTACTTCAACTTTATTATTTGGTAATTTAGCAAGTATTTTTGTATCACCCGCATTTAATCCTTCAACAACACCATTATTAACACTTACAATATTAGGATTCATTGATTCCCAATATACATCTTGATTATTGGCTTTTAATTTAAGTTTTGATCCTACATTTAAATTTATATTATTACTTGTTATACCTATTTTTCTATTGTCAATCTCTTTTAAAACATTGACTTTTAATAATTTAGTATATCCATTTAAAGAGAAAGCTTTTACATAAGCAGTACCTACACCTACTCCTTTAATATGACCTATATTATCAACTGTAATAACATTATTATCACTACTAACAAAGTATATACCATTATTATTACTATTTAATGGATATATTTGATAATTAATATCATATTCACTGTCTACCAATAAATTAATCTCGTTTGTCGTTAAAGTAAATGAATCAATAGGAAGATCTTCTTTTAATACATGTATAATACATGATACACTCATTTTATTATAAGGAATGGTTGCTGTTATCGTTGCTACACCTATATTTCTTCCATAAATATTACCTTTATCAGATACTTCAACTATGTTAGGATCACTACTCTCCCATTCAATCTTTCCCTTAAAACTATTAATAGGATAAATAGTAGCTACTAAATCATATGTTTCATGTTCTTTAATACCAAATTCTGCTTTATTAAGTATAATTGTTTCAGGTAAATCATTGTTTTCAAAAGATATAATATTAAAACGAACAAGAGTTACTATAAATACTGCAATAAAGATAACAATTAATAAACCCTTAATAATTATTTGCCTCTTTTTATCCATATTCTCACCTATTATAAGTATAACATACTAAAACAAATTATCAACTTTTAAAATACCATCTACATTCTTATAAATAGCAATACATTTATCGTTGTTTATAAACATTACATAATTGCTATCATATATATTTTCTAATTTAACACCATTATTAATCTTTTTTAATAATAATTCATCATTAACAATAACTTTTTTCATATTAACTGCATCTTTAATAGGAATAATATCACTTTCATTAATATCTTCTAAATTCTTAGCATTATCTATATTGAAATCCCCTACTATTTCTCTTTTTAAATCTAACATAGTCATAGGAATAGATAGTTTATTACCAATATCATTTATTAAACTACGAATATAAGTTCCTTTAGATACACTTACTCTAAAAGAAAAAGTATTATTATTAAAATCAATAAGATTAATATCATATATATTAACTAAATGTTTAGGAAGTTCTACTGGAATATTATTTCTTGCATATTCGTATAATTTTTTGCCGTTAACTTTAATTGATGAATAAATAGGTACTTCTTGTTCACAACTTCCTTTAAACGAATTAAGTGTATCTATTAACTCTTCTTTACTTAGTTTATAATCATTATTCTCTTCTAATATTTTACCAGTTATATCATATGTATCTGTTTTAATCCCTAGTTTAACAGTAGCTAGATATGTTTTGTCATGATTAGTTAAAAGAGGGACCAACTTACATCCTTTATTAATACATACAACCATTAATCCTGTTGCAATAGGATCTAGTGTTCCAGAGTGACCTACTCTTTTAGTATTGAACTTTTTTATTAAAATATTAACAACTTCTCTACTAGTTATATTTTTAGGTTTATTAACTAATATAATACCATCCATATATACCTCCAAAAAAAATAGTATTTGCATACTATTTTTAATTAAACATACAATTCATCCAATCAACAGGTCCTGCTAGGCCACCACTTGATCTTCCATTACTAATGTTCTTGAATATAAATCCAATTAACATTGGTACAAAGAAAGCTACTACAGCCCATACTATTCTCTTAACAATTGTTGTTGTTGATTTTTTTGCTTGATCTTCTGTACCAGCAGTTACAATCTTAACTAAATCAAAAACGACTAATACCATTAAAATAATAGGTATACCATATTGAATTATTTTAATTAACCATTTAAGGATATTAACTATAAAGCCAATATCACTACAAGTTACATTTGATAATATCATGCTTTATCCCAACACCTTCCTAAAGATCTACTTGATGCATCATTATTACCTGTACCAATATCAATTATTTTTAATGTTAAGCTAACAATTAATGGTACAAAGAATACTACTACAGCAGCAATTATACGATTAATAATATGTTTCATAAAATCCTTATCATCAGGATTAATAACTTTTTTAACTACTTCAAAAATAGTATAACCAACTAAACCCATTGGTACTACTAATCGAATAACATTTAAGATTGCTTTTATAAATGACATAGCTTTGATAATACCAGAGCCATCTCTACACCAATCAAAATTAGCTAAATTATCTAAAATAAACATTTGTATCACCTAACCTCAATTATAAATCAATTTAATTAAATAGTAAACCTATTTATTATTCTTAACAAAGTTATAGGCATCTCTACACATATCTTCAATATTATATTCTGCCTTAAAGCCTAATTCATCATATGCTTTATCAGTACTTGCATAACATGCATCAATATCACCTGGACGTCTATCAACTATTTTTTTATTTATAGTAATACCATTAACTTTTTCAAAAGTATTAACTAGTTCAAGAACACTAGTTCCGTGACCAGTACCTAAATTATAGAATCTAATACCACTATTTCTATTCTTAAGAGCAAGTACATGACCTCTTGCTAAATCAACAACGTGGATATAATCTCTTACACCTGTTCCATCTACTGTATTATAGTCACTTCCAAATACACTTAAACAAGAAAGTTCTCCTGTTGCAACTTTAACAATATATGGCATTAAATTATTAGGTATACCATTAGGATCTTCTCCTATTAAACCTGATTTATGAGCGCCTATTGGATTAAAGTAACGAAGTATTACTATATTCCATTCATTATTAGATACATATAAATCAGATAGTATATGTTCAATAAATAATTTCGTTGTTCCATAAGGATTTGTTGTACTAAGAGGGAAATCTTCTTTAATAGGAAGAGAAGCTGGATTACCATAAACAGTTGCACTAGATGAGAATACTATATTTCTAACATTAAATTCATCCATTACTTCTAATAGTGATAAGGTAGAATCAATATTATTGCGATAATACATTAATGGTTTCTCTACACTTTCACCTACAGCCTTATAACCTGCAAAATGAATAACAGCATCAATATCATTTTCACTAAATATTTTTCTTAAGGCTTCTTTATCAATTACATCATTAATATATAATTTAATATCTTTTCCAGTTATTTCTTTTAATTTATCAATAACTTCTTTCTTAGAGTTTGATAAGTTATCAATAATTACAACTTCATCTCCATTATTAATTAATTCAACAACAGTATGACTTCCTATATATCCTAAGCCTCCAGTTACTAATACTTTCATTTAAACCTCCTCATATGTTCTAACATTAGTATATTCACTATTTAAGTTATCTTTTTCTTTAGTAGGTATTACTATTCTATCTTTATCTCCATCTGAGATATATCGATTCTTTTCTAAGTTTTTAAATACCATCTCAATATCGAATTCTTTACCATTATTATCATAAGCTCGACATCTTTTTAAGAACGTTGGATCAAAGTTTTTATTAAATGGTGATACTTCTGGTTCCCAACCAACACGAAGTGCTGCTTCTGTTGTATAACTGTATCCGTCATAAGTACCCGATAAGATAGCTGGATAGTTAGCATGATCTTTCTTATAAGGTGAACCAAAAGGAAGAGCTACTATCTTGACATATTTATCTCCTAAATAACTGTCAAGTATCTTATACATCTTACCTACTTCTTTGACACTTTGTTCCTTACTTATTTTTGTAAAGTCTGGATGACTAATAGTATGATTACCAATATCATATCCATTATTAATCATAAATGTTACAATATCTTTATTATATTGGCTTTGATTAAATATACCATTCATTACAAAGAAAGTTGCAGTTACATTAAAATCTGGATATTTCTTTTTAAATTCTTCTAAAATACCTACAGCAGAGTTTGGATCTATTTGTAAACTGCCATCACTATTTTTACCAGTTACTTTACAGTTATCTGCATCGCCATCATCAAATGTCAAGATAATTGGACTATAGCCCACAGGAACATCGATTATTCCATGAATGTAATCCTCTAACCTTATCATACGATATCCATTTTTATAGTAGAACTCTAAATCTTCTCTAAATGCTTTTGCTGTTCTCTTATATCCATTCTTATCAACATTACCACCAGTATATTGATTATCCTCTGTATCTATTATTCCATGATACATCATTATAGGTACTTTACCCATTTCATTTACTTTCTTTTCCCTATAATAATTATCATCATAATCACCTTTAGAAAGTATTATATTAATTTCATTATTCTCTTCTTTAACACTAATAATATTATCTTTAGAGACTTTTAAATTATATTCATACTTCTCATTAACTTTAATATTATTTTCATCACCATATGCTTTTATTTCATCTTTTGTCATTGTTGATAAATCTTTCTTAACAACAACATCTTCTTCTTTCTTTTTAGGTAAAATAATAATTATTAAAATAATAACTATAATAACTAATAAAAAGTTTTTAATTTTAAGTTTCTTTTTACGTCTTTTAGCCATAACATTCTCCAATTAAATTATAACATATTTATATAAAAAATAGGTATAATTACATTAATACCTATTTATTCTTTACTACATAAATCTTATCATCTATTTTTATTTGAAAACTTGGATAATCTTTAATATCAACTTCATTAATAATAGCTTCTCCATTAATAAGTTCTGATAACCATTCACCATTATTATTATATAGATTACCATTTAGACTATCACCATTAATTATTTTAACATTATAATTAATCATATTATCATTTCTTGTTGCTTCATAATAATAATCTGCTTTATTATCTTTCTTAATAAATATGAATAACCCAATTAATATGATAATTATTATGCATATTCCTATAATTATGTTTTTCTTCATTCTTATCACCTACTTAATTATAAAATATATATAACAAAAAGAAAAGAGATGATTGTATCATCTCTTTAATAATTTAGTAACATAACCTGTTTTATATGCAACATACATAATAGATAAAATTAATAATATACTTGCAATAATAATTATCTTACTTCTTGCTCCTGTAATAGGAACAGGTAATGGTTTTTCTGTAAACTCTACTTCAATCTTGATGTTTTCTTGTACATTTAAGAAGTTATCAAGAGTCATACCTTCACGATTATCTACTTCATAAGCAACACCGTTAATAATAATCTTCTCTATTTCATATCCTTCTCCTGGTGTAATAACGATATACTCTGGTGTTGAATCATCTCCATAGAAGACTTCTTCATTACCAGTAGCTTCTCCGACTCCACCAATTACTTCAACTTCAATATTGAATTTAATTCTTTCGTATTCATATAGAACTTCTTGTTCTTCTTCTCTAAATACATGTGTTTCATTAGTTGGTTTAGTTACAACTTTATATCCTTCAATATCTTGGGCATGACTGATATATGTTTCCCCAACCAATCCTTCATTATATTCATCTGGTACTAATTCTTCATTAGTTCCTACGATATAATGATGAACATTAATTGTACCTGGAATACTAATTCTTGTAGATAAATTATCTTCTATTTCTTGAGTTTTATTAGATAACTTAATCTTACCAGTTACAGTATTAACCATATTTCTTTCAGTTGCTTCAAATCCAATATATTTCAATGAAACATACTTCGTAACATAAATTGTATCTCCTCTTGTATAAGTATCAATACCCTCATGTTCATCGTCTTCATCTTCATCATCAAAGACAACCGTCCATTCAATCGTGTTCTTATATTGATTATAAGTACCACCATCAATATTAGATGCATTAAGATCAATCTTATATGGTAACTTATCAACAATTGTTACGGTTGCTGTACCAATATAATTATTTATCTTAGCTTCATAGTTAATTTCATAATCTACAAAGTCATCACGACTAGTTATTTCTTCATTACCTACTTTAACAATCTTTGTAGTTAAATCACTATCTACTTTACGATAGTAATAATAAACTTCAATCTTATCTTGACGAGCAATTCCTTCATAATTATCAGTCTTACGAACCAACTCATAGTTTGGTGGAATAGCTCCACTAGGACTAGTTGTATAGAACTTACCTAATCCAACTTCTTGTGTTTGTGGATCAGCAAGACTATTATTAGTTCCTTCTTCAAGATATCTAGCTATTATTTCAGCTTGATGTCTTTCGTAATAATAAATTACATGAATGTTTTCATCATCAACTATTCCATTTGGAATACCATCTATCATTACAAAGTCATAGTCTTTAATATTTAATTTAACTGTTTGATAACTATCACCAAATTTATGAGTGGTTATTGTTGGACTATGTAATTCATCATTAGTTACAAGTTCTAAGTATTCAACTTTTAATGTAGCTTCTTTCTTCTTATAGTAATAGATAATAATCTTATCACCATCAACAGTACCACTTGGTGAGCCATCTCTTCTTGATAATTCATAACCAGGGAATTCTTTTTCTTCACTCGAATAAGTTTCACCATAATTAATAGTATCTATGATTGTTGGAGCAAGTTCATGTAAATCCATTTCATCTAAATATTTAATAATTACCGTTCCAACTTTTCTTTCATAATAATATGTTACATATGTATGATCTTTTGTTACTTTACCAGTTGGTGCTCCATCATGATCAACACATTCATAATTATCAATTTCTCTTTGTACTGTTAAGTAAGTGTCACCATAATTATAACCATCCGTTTCTTGAGGTAATAAATGATTACCTGTACTTCTTTCAATGTATGAAATAATTACATCAGCATCTTTTCTATCATAGTAATATGTTACATCAATATCACCAGTAACAATACCTTGATAATTTGTAGGTTTTCTACTTGCATCCATTTTATAGCCTTCAATATCTTTACTACTTGTATTATATTGTAAGCCATAATATACTGTTTCACGATCTTCGTTAGCAAGGATTCTATCGGTTCCTGTTTCTAAGTGATGAACAACTAAGTTAGCTTGTTTTCTCTTGTAGTAATAGTTTATTACAATATTGCCAGCAACAGTACCTCTATCTGGATCTCCATCAGTTCTCATATAATCGAAGTTTTCAATACGTACAGGATTAAATAAGTAGTCATCTCCCCATTTAACACTATATACTTCAGTATCTTTTAAGTGATTAGATGGATTACCATCTTCTACATAGTTAACTGTTATTGTAGCATCTTTTAATCGATAGAAGTATCTAACAACAACATTGCCATATATTGTTCCTCTTTCACTTCCTGAGAAACTTACAAATTCATAATTTTCAAATATCTCACGATGTGTTTCATAACTGGTTCCATATGGATAATCAGTAGATACTGGTTCCTTAAGATTTCTATTAGTTCCTAGTTCAAGATGTTCTACCGTTAACTTACCAATATTAATCTTATAGTAGTATGTAACAACGATTTGGTTTTCACCTACTACACCATTTTCAATACCATCTGTTCTTACCCATGTATAGTTATCAATAGTACGTTTAATTGTAGAATAAACATCACCATAGTTATAACCTATTCTAGATGTCGGTCTTAACTCTTCTTTAGTATCTTCATCAAGATATCTTGTTATAACAACACCTTTTAATTGATCATAATAGTAATTAACAATAATTGGTGTTGTTGATGTAACAGTACCAACATAATTATCTGGAGTTGCAACTAATTCATAGTTTTCTATCTCTAGACTAGTTGTTTCATAATGTTCATCTAATTTATATTCATCTACTATATCTTCACCAAATTGTGTACCATTTGTTCTATCAAAGTGTCTTGTAATTACTTGTCCTTTTAATTTGCGATAGTAATATGTTACTTCAATTTCATCGGATAATAATGTTCCTGAAGCAGCTCCATCACGTCTTACAAATTCATATTTAGCAATATCTTTTTGAATTGTATTATATGTTCCTTCATATGGAACTGTTTGATCTTCACGTGATGCTATTTCTGCTTGATTATCAATATCTCGATAATATGTTCTAACAATACCATTATTACGACGATAATAATATGTTATTACCAATTGATTATATATATAACCAGAAGTTGGTTTATCAACTCTTACAAAATGATAATAATTAAATTCTTTTTGAGTAGTTGTGTACTTATCACCATAATTTTTATTCTGAGTAACCTGTGAATTAGGGAACTCATCTCCCGTATCAATATCTACATATTTAACGATTAATTGAACAGTATTCTTATTATAGTAATAAGTTACCTCAACATGTGATGTTGGATTACCCATAATACCTGTTTCAGGTCCATCATGTTCTTGTGAATATGTATAGTTAGCTATTGTCTTAATATAAGGAATAGTACTATATTCTTCTCCAAGAGTCCAACCTACTTCTTTTTGCGATGCTATCTCTTCATGAGTAACAGCATCTTTATAGTAAACTGTAATCAATCCGCTTAATCTACGATAGTAATATGTTACGGTAACATTACCACTAATAGTTCCAGTTTCATTACCAGATACTCTTACAAATTCATAATAAGGAATTGTTGCTTTATGTGGTCTTGAATCATATGATTCACCATAAGCAATTGACTCTTGATATGGTGCCTTAACTACGGCATCAGATCCATCCTCTAAGTATCTTACAGTTAATGAACCAGATTGTCTTCCATAACAATAAGTTACAATAATCTGATTATTAGAATTTACTGTTGTAGCATTAATATGGCCACTTGTATTACCACTATCACTTGTATATACATAGTTAGGAATATTTCGGTCTGTTGTACTATAATCTTCTCCCCATTTAAGACCTTCTTCTACTTCATCTTGAATTAGGTTTATATTGGCTGCACAATCGTTATGATGAACAATTAATGTAGCGGTCTTTCTACGATAACAATAAGTTATTGTAGCAGGATTACTCTCATCAACAATTGGAATAGTTACAGTTGCTGTTCCAGCTTCCTGATTAAGGACAGCTCCTTCAATATTACTTTCAACAGCACCATATGTATAATTTTCAACATCTATCTTTGTAAATGTTTGACTTGATAGATATGGTTTACTTGTTCTCTTTGGTTGAACACCAATTGATTGTTTAGATTCACAATCAACATAATATTCAACAATTTCATAATCATTTGGTTGATAGTAATATGTAACAACTGTATCTCCTTCTATTGTTCCGGTTATCTCTCCTTCAACTCTTGATCTATGATATCCTCTTATATCAAATTCTCTTGCTGTATAAGTTTCTGTTCTTTTATATGTTTCTTGTACATCATCATGAAGTTTATGAGTATATGGAGAAACATCCTCTATATATCTAACTGTTAATTTAAATGACTTACGATATTTATAAACAACATGCAATACACCGTTTGCATCAACATTAGTTGCATTAATATAACCTCTATCTGTACCATCTATTCCCATTAAAGTATAATCAGTGAATGATTTTTCAACAGTTTCATAGTATTCACCATCTTCTTTATTAAATAGGTCACTATCTAACTCTTGATTAGTATCCATATCAATGTATTTAACATCTAATTGATATTGTTTCTTATAACAGTAATCTACTCGATATTCTGGTTTATTTACTGTTCCACTTGCAGGATCTCCTCTATCAGGATCATCTGGTTTTATAGTATATCTAACACCTTTATAGTTGTAACCACTTATAGTTTTTTGAGTTCCATTATACTGATTTCCATATCTAAAGTATCCCGTTACAGGGTCAACAATTCTTGCTTCTGTATCACAATCAATATAACGTGATGTAACTGATGCATAAGATTCTGCATAATAGAATTTAAATGTATATGTCTTATTGGCTTCTACGCCAACCAATTCATATGGTTCATCATAATATGTTTGTTTAATATTATTTGGATCAGTATATTCAACTTCTCTAAATCCCCAATTACCAGAAACTGTTGTTGAAGCACCAACATTTTGATTACTTAATGCCTCTATTGTCTCTGTTGTATTTACTGTTCCTGGAACTTGTTCTGTTGTCTTTGTATAAGTACCATCATTATTTCGATTCATCTTATAATGATATACCTTTAAAGTTGCAGTTAATTTAGTATAGTAATAAATTACTGTAACTGTTTCACCATCTATAGTACCTGTTACTGTAGTACCATTAGTATTAACATTCTTTGCACCTTCTACTGCAATACTATCAAACACATAAATATTTCTTAGTGTTACTGTTGCATTATGTGCTGTATTAGCTACAGTATGAACATTAGGTGTAATGCTAAATGTATCATCACGGAACACATCGCCTTCTTCTGTTACATCACCATAAACATAATCAGTATGTTCACTATTTGCATAGTTAGTAGTTCCTTTTTCTAAGAATTTAACAACTACTTTTGCTGGTTTTGGTTTGTAATAGAACTTAGCTACTGTATCGCCATCAATATTACCAGATACATAAGAGTCTTGTGATGCATCATGTTCATATCTACCAGTATAAGGTGATTTTAATTGTGATGATTGTTTATATTGATTACTTACATTATAACTTTGACCATCAGTATAGTTGTTATCAACAGTATCTGGTTCAAAGACTTTTGTCTCTGTTTTTGCGAATACATTATCACTATTTCTTGCTAAAGCTAAATGTTGAATTCTTAATGATGCACTTCTTGTATAGTTATAAATAATTGTTACAGTATCTCCATCAATAGTACCAGATGTTGTGGTGCCACTTGTATTAACTCCACTTGCACCAGTTACTGTAATACTATCAAATGTATATCCATCTCTTATCGTTATAGATGGCGTATTTTGCACTCCTGCAATTGTATGAGTTGTAAGTGTTGTATTAAATGTTTCCGTATAATAAACATTATTATATGTATAATCTACATCTTCAGTATTAACATGTGTTGTTGTCCCTTTTACTAAGTATTTAACAACAACTTGTGAAGATTTTGGTTTGTAATAGAATTTAGCTATTGTATCATCTACAAGCATACCATCTACGTCAGTATCCATTTGAGGATCATGTTCATATTTATTTGTATATGGAGACTTTAATTGTGATGATTCTTTATATTGGTTAGAAACATTATACATTGTACCTGCATCCATATTTTCTGTCACTGTATCAGGTTCAAATACTTTGGTTTCTGTTGGAATAAATTGTCCTAATTCATTCTTTGCCAATGCTAAATGTTGAACTGTTAAACTATATTTTGGTAAGAAATAATAGTATATTACTTCAACATCTCCACTGATACTAGTACCAGTTGCATTACTTGGTGTTTCTAAAAGTTCATATCCATCGGTAGGAGTACATGCACTTGTTGTCCAACTTCCCCCTTCAGCTATTGTTTGTACTGCAGGATCAGTACATCCTTGAGGATTTTCTGTTGTTCCTTGTTTATAATGATGTACTGTTACCGTATATGAAGCTGATTGATGATTATAATAATATATAACCGTAACATCTGAAGAAATATTTGTACCACTTGTATTTCCAGAATCACTTTTATATGACCATCCTGTTGATGGACTACATGCGCTAGTATTCCAACTACCACCTGCAGCTACTTCCGTAATTTCTGGGCTAGAACATCCTGGTACAGTTTCACTTGTTCCATCCTTATAATGATAAACTGTTACTTTATATTCATTTGATGGACAATTATCTGCTTCAATTCTAAATAATTCAACCTTTTCTTCAACATGACTTGGATCTTCACAAGCAGTTCCGCTTGGAAGTGGTTTAGTAATTGCTTTTGTAGGAATTTTTGCAATTGGAGTACACGATGAATCTACTGTAGAACCAGCATTTTTATATCTTAATACTATATATGTATAAGTAGCACCTTTATTTCTATTAATTGTTTCAAGCATTGTTGATAGATTATAACCGCCATTTCCGTTTTCTAACAATCCCATTGAATACTCTGCAACTCTATCTTCTCCATTTATTTTTCCAACATAGATAAATGAATGAGTTTCAGCACCATTTGAATTACGTCTAATAATAATGACATCACCAGGTTGAGAATTAGCTGCTAAATCATTTGCAAAATTATTATAATATGTGTTTGTTTGATTAGGTTGTAATTCCTTGGAATATTTTTCTATAAAATTAGAATTAACTCTTCCATCATTATATAAATCACTAACTGTTGCTGGATATGGTGAACAATCAGAAGCTGAACAATATTGACTAATGCTATAACTACCTTTAATTGTTCCTGGAGTTAAACATAATGACTTTGTATAAACATAATCAACAAAACTTGCACAGTCAAATGCAATAACACATGAATTAACTTGAATGCCATCAGGTGTATTTACTTTTATTGACTTTTCAGAATAACCAAGTACTCTATTGGTATCTTGACCATAAGTAGAAACATAATTTCCACTAGAAGTTGATCCAAATTCTGCTTGTTTTGCCTTCATCTTAGTAATATACTGTTTAGCAAACTCAGCTACCATTTCACCTTTTGTAGGGTTGCTACATCCTTCTTTTGTCCATGTTGATTTAGCAGTTCCACCTTCTGAATTCATAAATGTTATTCTTGCAGCACCACTACCAATGTTTCCATAACCATTAGTATCTAGTTCTGCATGGAAAGTTCCTCCTGCTGGAGGTTGAGGCATAGCTCTTTTTTCATTTGTTCTTTTGTTTGTCCAAACATAGCCTTCCCCATCTATCATTACTGTATCTGTAAATTCATATGTTCTACTGTTATATGTAACTAATGAACAATTACGATTAGTTGTTCCTACATAATTCTCAGGTCGATAATTTTGTTCAGTACAAGCTGATTCACTTGCATGTTGATAAGAAATTGAACCGGTATGACCTGATATGAATGATGAACCACCACCACCTGGTGAATGGCATGAGTTTGTAGAATAACTAGCTCCATCCCATGTTGTACCACTATAATGGTTTGTTAAATGGCCACCACCACCACCGTAGTAGCCGCCACCGCCGCCGCCACCAGCATCAGGATGAGCATTTCCACCTTTTCCAAATGATCCATCTAAGCCAGCAATATTATACGAACTAACAGACTGATAATTTGTTTTTCCACCACTTGTTTGTCTTCCACCGAAAGTAAAATCGTGTGGCGTTGTTTTCCAATAAGTACTACTATTTTCGCCACTAGTCAATGTGGTTTTTATTCCATCTGCTTCGTTTATAGGACCAGCCATGTATATACCTGGTCCAAAGTAATTACCATATACACCAGCATAGCCTCCAACTAGGCCACCAGCATGGCCACCTACTCCAACAACTCTATCAGCAAACCTTTGGGTACCACCACCGCCACCAGCGACCATAATACGTGATTGCAATCCAGCAGTATTATTCCATGCGCCACTAACTAAACGAACATCTGTTGCTCCACCACCACTTGATGAATTATGGCAGTTTGCAGATCCATTGACACAAACATTACCATCTGCATCACTTAAACCTCTTGCTGTACTACCAGCATTAAATGAAGCTGCATAGAAAGATCCGCTTTCAATAGCATTTTGTCCAGTATAAATATATAATTTATCTCCAGCATTTAATGTAATTTTACCTGCTGTATAACCACCTTTACCAACTTCATTTTTCATGTTTTCTGGATAATAGTTTCCAGCAGCACCCCAAAGCTCTACATAATAATCACCATCATATGGTGCTGTAAATTCTTGTGAGGTGTCAGTATAGACAAAGTTATAACCTACAACATCAGTTGCCGTCATTTCATAAACGATATTATTTTCATCAAGATTTAACAAAGTGTTTCCATCATAGAAAGATACTTTATAATATTTTGTACCTGTAAAGTTACTAACATTTACGATTTGAACATCATTACCGACAGATAAGTTTGTTTCAGCAAGTGTTTCAGTCATACTTGTACTAGAATTACCAGCCTCAACTTTAGCTTTTATTTGTGAAGTATTAACACTACTAGAAGCTTCTTTAACTTTAACACTTAAAACAAAGCCTGTATCATAATTCGTACTTGTTTCTGCACGAGTTGCTGAAAATACAATTCCTGTTCCACTTTCACTAATATGATTAAAGGTTACTTTATCATCTGTAGTTACTTCTTGATATGTCGTTGTATATGCAAACGATACTCCTATAACTGCAATTACAAATACCGCTAATAAAACGGTTAATAACATTTTTTTTGATACTTTATTTTTCATAAAACACCTCGTATTTAATACTTCTTTTTAATCCTATTATTACTCAATTATAATTGTATCATTTTAATAGATTTTAAACAACAAAATTAGTCAAAAAAAACTAGATTTTTTTATCTAGTTTAATTAGTCATTAATTTAATAAATTCTATTAACTTAGGAATGTATATTAAACACCCTACAATTATAGCAATAAATGCTGAAAAAAGTACTGCTCCACTAGCTACATCTTTAGATACTTTTGCAAGTGGGTGAATACTAGGCATAGCCATATCTATCGCGTATTCAATGGATGTATTGATCATTTCAGCAGTCATCACAAGACCTATTACAAGAAAAATAATAGCAAACTCTAAAAAAGTTAATTGAATAATTACTCCAAGTGCAATTACAAGGATGGCTGCTACTGTATGAACAAGTAAATTTTGTTCTGTTTTATATGCACTTTTAATACCTTGTAAAGCATATTTAAAACTATTACCAAGTCTTTTTATTGAATAAGTTTTCTTTTTACCTTTTGATACCCATTTCATCTAATATTTCCTCTTGTAAGTTAAACATTACTCTTTCTTCTTCTTTTTCCATATGATCATAACCTAAAAGATGTAACATACCATGTACTGATAAGAAACATAATTCTCTCATTAAACTATGTCCATATTCTTCACTTTGACTATGCGCTTTATCAATAGAGATGTAAATATCACCTAATATTCTCTCTTCCGGATTAAATGTTTTATCATCTTCAAGTGCAAATGTAATAACATCCGTTTCTCTATCAATATTACGATAATTCTTGTTTAATTCATGAATATAAGGATTATTAACAAAAATAATATTAAAAGTAACATCTCCTGTTTTTAATTTATCAAGGCCATGTAATAATACCTTTTTAATAGTATCAATATATTCATCTAGATTTTCTTTTGTTTCATTAAATATTTCTATTTTCATAAACTATAAAATAACTAACAATAAGCCAAAAAACATTAATAACATTAAACCTATTGTTATATTTCCTTTCAATACTTCACTTTTATTTTCGAATATTCTATCTATTATTCTATATACAAGACATCCTATAAAACTACCAAATATATTTAATATAATATCATCAATGTCAAAAGCTCTTCCGATAGATAATTGGATAGTTTCAATAACAATTGATATGATTAATGTTAATAAAATATTATATCTTTTCTTCTCTAAATCTAAATAATATGAAGTTAAGAAACCAAAAGGAATGAATAGTACAATATTACCTATTACATTTCTAATAAATAGATGACTACCTAGTTTATATCTTGTTAATTCTTTAAAAAGAGTTAAATTTATACCATGATCACCAGATACATCTTGATTAGTTACTAGTTGGAATAAACATAGAATATAAATAATAAAGACAAAAGATAAAAATTCTTTATGAAATTCAAATTTTTCTTTATATTTAACAATATGACATATTCTTAAGACTAGTAAGATAAACATTGTTAATGTTAATACTGGCCAAGATATAGATATTACTTCTTTTACTCCTTTTGCTATTTCATTCATAAAAACCTCTATATTTATTTTACTATCTTTTATTTTTTAATTCAATAAAAGAGAGCATACTATTATGCTCTATAATTATTTTTTGCGAGTTTACTAGCTTCTCTCTTTTGATCTTTTTCTTTCATTGTTTCACGTTTATCATATAACTTTTTACCTTTACATATACCTAAAGATACTTTAAGTTTATTATCTTTAAAATATAGTTTTAGTGGTATTAA
>JAEEGL012674203.1_pt1 | contig 17151 bp, 18 predicted proteins | sample 9134231 | NCBI WGS metagenome assembly JAEEGL01 (sample SAMN16246548, study PRJNA631951) | gut metagenome | biome: gut microbiome; feature: rumen; material: fiber-attached | host: Bos | place: Iran: Karaj | collected 2018-10
TCCTCTCGGAAATGTTCTCCATGGTGATGGTGCTCGAGATCTCCGATCTGACGAAGGACTTCTCCGCCCTGCAGGATGATCTCGGCGCGCTCGGCGAACGGATCGGAATGAAGATCCACACCATGCACGAGGACATCTTCAACGCGATGCACCACATCTGAGGAGGAAGAGATGTTCAACACCACCGATATTCTGGAAACCATCCGCATGATCGACAACGAAAACCTGGACATCCGGACGATCACGATGGGCATTTCCCTCCTCTCCTGCGCGGACAGCGATCTGCCGTCCGCATGCCGGAAGGTGTACGACAAGATCTGCCGCCTCGCGGAGCGTCTCGTTCCGGTGGGCGAGGAGATCGAGAAGATGTACGGCATCCCGATCATCAACAAGCGGCTGTCCGTGACGCCCGTGTCGATGCTCGCGGCGGTATCCGGCGGCGATCCGGTCGAATATGCGCTGACGCTGGACCGCGCGGCCAAATCGGTCGGCGTGAATTTCGTCGGCGGGTATTCCGCGCTCGTGCAGAAGGGATTCGCAGCCGGCGAGCGGGAGCTGATCGCGTCGATCCCGGAAGCCCTCTCCCGGACCGAACGGGTCTGCTCCTCGGTCAACATCGGATCGACGAAGGCCGGGATCAACATGGACGCGGTCGGACTGATGGGACAGGTGATCCTCGACGCGGCGAAGGCGACGAAGGAATCGAACTGCATGGGAGCCGCCAAGATCGTGGTCTTCTGCAACGCGCCGGAGGACAACCCGTTCATGGCGGGCGCGTTCCACGGCGTCGGCGAGCCGGACTGCGAAATCAACGTCGGCGTGTCCGGCCCCGGTGCGGTCCGCTCCGCGCTCGCGAAGTGCCCGGACGGCGATCTGACCGAAGTGGCGGACGTCATCAAGAAGACGGCGTTCAAGATCACGCGGATGGGGCAGCTCGTTGGCGGCGAGGCGTGCCGCAGACTGGGCGTTCCGTTCGGGATCGTCGACCTTTCCCTCGCGCCGACGCCCGCGGTCGGGGATTCCGTGGCGCACATCATCGAGGAAATGGGCATCGAGGTCTGCGGCGCGCATGGGACGACGGCCGCGCTCGCGCTCCTCAACGACGCGGTCAAGAAGGGCGGCGTGATGGCGTCATCGCACGTCGGCGGACTGTCCGGCGCGTTCATTCCGGTGTCCGAGGACGCGGGCATGATCGACGCGGCGCGCTCCGGCGATCTCACGGTCGAGAAGCTCGAAGCGATGACGGCGGTCTGCTCCGTCGGGCTCGACATGATCGTCATTCCGGGCGACACGCCTCCGTCGACCATCGCGGCGATCATCGCGGACGAAGCGGCGATCGGCATGGTCAACTCGAAGACCACGGCGGTGCGCGTCATCCCGGCGATCGGGCGTCAGGCCGGCGAGGAGCTCGCATTCGGCGGGCTTTTCGGCTCCGGTCCGATCATGGCGCTGCACAACGACCGCAGCTCGGAGAAGTTCATCTCCCGCGGCGGACGCATCCCCGCGCCGATGCAGTCCCTGAAAAACTGACGATTACGGAGAAAAACACATGAGTGAACCGCATCTTGAACACATGGGAGACTTCTTCAACCGCCGGATCGACGGGTATGAAGAACACCAGATCAAATACGTGGACGGCGGCAGCGAGCTCTATGCCGTCACCGCCGCGCTCCTGCCGAAGGAACCGCGCGCCGAGATCCTCGACCTCGGCTGCGGGACGGGTCTCGAGCTCGACGCCTATTTCCCGCTCAACCCGACCGCTTCGGTGACGGGGATCGACCTCGCCGACAAGCTGACGGACGAGCTGCTCCGCAAGCACGCCGGCAAAAACGTGCAGGTGATCCTCGCCTCCTATTTCGACGAGCCGTTCGGGATCTCGCTCTACGACGCCGCGGTCTCGGTCATGTCCCTGCACCACTTCACGAAGGAGCAGAAGATCCCGCTCTACCGGAAGCTGAAGGCAGCGCTCAAGCCCGATGGGATTTTCGTCCTGACGGATTACCTCGCGCCGGATCAGGAATGGGAGGATCGCTGTTTTGCGGAGCTCGCCAGGCGCAAAGCCGCGGAAGGGATCGTGGACGACGCGTTCTACCACTTCGATACGCCGCTCACCGCCGCGCACGAGACCGAAGCGCTCCTGGCGGGCGGATTCACGGAAATTGAGATCCGGGCAAACTGGGGCAACACAACCGTGATCGCGGCAAAATAGACAGAAAATCCGTCCGATTTCGGGCGGATTTCTTCGCAAAGGACGCGGATCGGGTCTTTACAAATCCCGCCGCATCTGGTATAATACCGGATGTGCAAACCGAATACGGTGAGTTCGTGACCATCCTCACCTAAAACAAAACTACGGACAGACCCGCGGGGCTTATGTTTGTCCTGCGGCTTTTTGTCCTCCGAAAGGACATTCTCATGAATCAGAAAACGAAATTCCTCGCCACCGCGGCCATGATCGCCGCCATGTACGTCGCGCTCTCCTGGGTCTCCCAGCTGCTCGGGCTCTGCTCCGGTGCGATCCAGTGCCGCATCTCCGAGGCGCTCTGCGTGCTCCCGGTCTTCACCTTCGCGGCGGTCCCCGGCGTCACCGTCGGATGCCTCATCACGAATCTGCTGTTCGGCAGCGGCAACCCCTTCGACATCCTCTTCGGGACCCTCGCCTCGCTCATCGGCGTGCTGATCGCGTATGCCATCCGCAGAATGCCGTATCTCGCGTCCGTCCCGACGATCCTCTCGAACGCCTTCATCATCCCGGCCGTCCTGATCCTCTTCTTCCCGGAAATGGACTGGAGCATGTATCCGCTTCTCTTCCTCCAGATCGGTCTCGGCGAAGTGATCGCGTGCGGCGTCCTCGGCACCCTGCTCGTGTGGTACCTGAAAAAGCATCCGAAAACCGAACGCGCCGTCACGGGAAACATGGCCGCGTAAAGCCGACGAAGCCAAAAAGCGTATATAAGAAAACTGCGGAGAACCGGTTTGCCTCCGCAGTTTTTTGACGTTATGATGCTTTTTTCCGGAAAAATCCGCTCTTCGGATGGTCGACGCTCTCCGCCGGCAGGAGCTTCTTGATGTAAAGCGTCCCGTCCTCCCGCTTGATGACGAGCGCGAAATAGGTGACCGTATCGCGGGTCGCCTTTCCGCCCTCCGGCAGGACCCGGAACCGGACGCGCCACGTGCGGGCTGTCTCGTCGACCGCGATGATGCGCGCGCGGAGGCCGGAATCCTCGGGCATCACCGGGGAGATGTAGGCGTTCACCTTCGGCAGGTAGTAGAACCGCTCGCCGTTCTTGTGGGTGATCTTGACGTCGCCGCCGAAGCAGCGGTACATCGTCGCCTCGAATTCCCCCTCGGGGATAATCTGCGTGATGTGGTATTCCGGGTATGCCTGCTCCGCCTTCCGGATGAGCGCGGTGTTGCCGGAATACTTCATGTAGTTCGATTTCAGCATCCAGGTAAGGACGGCGTCGCGGTATTCGCGGATCGCGTCGCCCATGCGCTCGAACGTCGGGAGCTGCTCGGAGTCCGTGATGAGGATCCCGAGCAGGTCCGCGAGCCGGGCGGCCTCTTCCCCGTCCTCCGGTACGGAGCGAAGAACGGTCTCGCTCATATAATCGTATGTGTCAAATCCCAGCCGGTCCAAGAGCGCGCAGGACGTGAGCAGCACGCACAGCGCGGGAAGCAGCAGGAGAAGTCTATTTTTCATGCGGCCTCCCACCGTTATGTCGATCAATTCAGGATAGTTCGGATAAAACCGCCCGTTTCACGTCCGCGTACATATAGAGCGAACCGAGGCAGACGAGCGGACGGGCTTCGCTTCGCGCGGCAGCCATCGCGTATCGGACGCCGTCCTCGAGGCGATCGCAGGACACGGCTTCCGTCCCATGCGCGGCAAATTCGCGGGCGGTCTCCGCGGCGTCGAGGGAGCGGGCGTTGGCGGGCGTCACCGTCGTCACATGGGACGCCAGCGGGGCGAGCATGCCGATCATTTTCTCATGCTCCTTGTCCGCCATGACCCCCATGAGGAGCGTCACGCGCCCATCGTCGGTCATGGGCGAGAGGAGCGTGCGGATGTTCTCGACCGCGCCGGCGATGCCCTGCGGGTTGTGCGCGCCGTCGTAGATCACCAGCGGATCGCGCGCGAGGATCTCGAATCTCGCCTTCCAGCGGGCCTCGTAAAGACCGTCGGTCACGGCGTCCTCGGGAATCTCGACGTCCTCTGCCCGGAGCAGATCGATCGCCGTGAGGACCGTCGCGGCGTTGCGGGTCTGGTAGAGTCCGGGGAGCCGGATCGTCACGTCCCGTTCGCCGAAGCGGAAGGAGGTGCCGTCAAGACCCGGGCGGATGTCGGTGATTTGGGAAAAGTCGGTTCTCGCGTACGGACTGCCCCGCTCTTCCGCGGTCCTGCGGATCACCGCCTCCGCGTCCACGTCGCCCTCTCCGAAGAGGACCGGGACGCCCGGCTTGATGATCCCGGCTTTTTCCGCGGCGATCTTTGCCGTGGTATCGCCGAGGATGGCGCAGTGGTCGAGGGCAATGCCCGTGATGACCGAGAGGATGCTCGTCCGGATTACGTTCGTCGCGTCCCAGCGCCCGCCGAGCCCGCATTCGAGGACGACGAAATCGCATCCGGCGCGCCGGTAATACACGAAGGCGACGGCCGTGATGAGTTCAAATTCCGTCGGCGCGTCCTCCATGCCCTCCGCGGCGTTTTTCACGGTCTCCGTGTCGCGCGCGAGGTCCTCGTCGGAGATCGGCTCGCCGTCGAGCATGATCCGCTCGTTGAAGCGTTCCACGTAAGGTGAGGTGTACAGGCCGACGCGGTAACCCGCCGAACGGAGCACGGACGCGAGCATCGCCGAGGTCGATCCCTTGCCGTTGGTCCCCGCGATGTGGAGGAAACGGAGGCTGTTTTCGGGGTGACCGAGCCGCTCCGTGAGGGCTGAGATCCGCTCGAGCCCGGGACGGCTGCCCTTCCAGTCCACCGAATGAATGTATGCGAGCGCTTCTTCGTACGTCATGACAGCCTCAGAGTTTCACGTGTTTTTTCAGCGATCCGCAGAGCTTCCAGAGGAGCGGGATGAAGACGAGGTTCATCGCCGCGATCACGAGGAACTGCGGAATGCGGGTGACGAAATAACCCCAGTAGGTCTTGCTGCTGTAAAGGATCGCGATCCAGAGCGTATCGAGAAACAGTCCGATCACGAGATTGTTCACGGCGGTGGGGATCACGGCATGGGGGAAGAACTTCGCTCCCTTCTGCGCGAGGAACCAGCCGAACAGCGCGCCCTTGAGCGCGGACGTCACCGTGAAGCCCGGGAAATAGACCCCGCGCGGGAACAGAAGCGCCCCGATGAGGTCGGCCAGTCCCCAGACGACGGCGCCGCCCGCCGGTCCGTAGAGGATCGCCGCGACGAGCACGGGCACGAAGGTCAGGGTGACCTTCAGCGAATCGGTAAACACGACCGGAACAAAGCGGTCGAGCACCACGGCGGCGGCGGTGAGCATCGCGCACACGACCATCGCCCGGAGAGGAATCCTTTTCTGATTTTTCATAATCAAAACCTCCCTCAATGAATGCGCGGAAAAACAGGAAAACAATCCGCCTGAACATTGATGAGAGGTTTGGCTCTTTGAATGACAGCGGGATGCGGCACTGTGACCGCAGCAATCGCTTTCGTCCGCCGGACAACTCCCCGTTCCGGCGGCACTTGACGCCGCAGTGCCTACTCTGCTCAGAAGATACGATATCTTTCCGCATCAGAGATTATAGCACATCCCGTGCGCTTTTGCAAGGTTCGCCGGGCGTTTGAATCAAAATTTCATGTTTATACAGAGCCCGGCTGCCGATCCGTCCGGTTTTGCGCGATTTTGACGAAAAAGGCGGCAGCCGCTTTTCAGCCGCCGCCGTCCGTTCACAGCGTATCGTCCGACATGCCCATCGAATCGAGGAGCTTTTTATTGAATTCCTCCGCGGTGTTGTAGCCCATCTTCTTCTGGCGGTTGTTCATCGCCGCGATCTCAAGGACGACGGCGAGGTTGCGTCCGGGCTTCACCGGGATGGTGATCGAGGGGATCATGATGCCCATGATATCCGTGTATTCCGTGTCGAGCCCCATGCGGTCGTACATCTTTCCCTGCACCCACGGCTCGAGGTTGATGATGATGTCGACCTTCTCGGTCTCCTTCACAGAACCCATGCCGAAGAGCCGCCGCACGTCGACGACGCCGATGCCGCGCAGCTCCACGTAGTACCGGATGAGATCGGGGGCCTGTCCGACGATGGTCTTCGCCGACACCTTGCGCAGCTCGACCGCGTCGTCCGCGATCAGACGGTGGCCGCGCTTGATGAGTTCGATGGCAGTCTCGCTCTTGCCGACGCCGGAATCGCCCGTGATGAGCACGCCTTCGCCGTAGACCTCCACGAGGACCCCGTGCCGGGTGATCTGCGGGGCGAGCTGAACGTGCAGGTAGGCGATGAGGTTCGCCATGAAGTCGCTCGTGTTCTCCGGTGTCGAGAGGACCGGGACCTCAAAATAGGACGCGAGCTCGAGGATCTCCGGCAGCACCTCGTTCCGGTGAGCGACGATGAGCGCGGCGGGACGGCGGCTGAAAAAGTCCGTCAGGCGCTGGCTGCGCAGATCGTCCGGGAGCTTCTTGAGGTACATGGTCTCCGCGTTGCCGAGCACCTGGATGCGATTCGGCTCGAAGTGATCGAAAAAGCCCGCGCCGAGAACCAGACCGGGACGGTTGACGTCCGAGAGGGAGATCATGATCTTCTCCGGCTCGTCCGGCATGTATTCCTCTTTCAGTCCGTTGTCTTTCGCGATCTTCGCAAGGCTGACGCGTGTGGTAAAATCGTCCATGCTGTTCCTCTGGGGCCGAGCCCGTGACATTCTGGCTTTATTATAGCACACGCCGTCCGGAAATGCAACCGTTTTTTTGCGTCCGGCATCCGCGGATGAGGCGCCGCGATCCTCCCGGAAGGGATATTCACCCAAAAAACGCCCGTTGTTCATATTGTGTTCATGGTCTTCTGCTATATTGTAGGGTGTATGATGATCTATTTCCGATAAGGATGCGTTATGTCGAAAAACCTGTTCCGCGTGCTCTGCGCGCTGCTGTCCGTTCTCTTCCTGTTCTCCTGCGTTTCGTGCAGCAGGAAGGGAGAAAAGCTCCTCGAGAGCTCGAAGGCGGAGAAGACCCCCGTCATGAAAGTGGGCGGCTTCGATGTGTCGATGGAGCTCTACCGGTATCTCGCCCTCAATTACAAACGCGACTTTGAATCCGGCGCGTCGCCCGACATCTGGCTCGGGGACAGCGGCGCGGCCCTGCTCGAAGACCTATACGGCAGCGTAGCCGATACGCTCGCCTATCTCTATGCGACGGTTTCCCTCGCCGACGAATACGGCATCCACCCGGATGATCCGTTCGTCACCGACACCGTCGATCGGCAGATGAAGGCCGTCTACGAGGAGTACGGCTATGACTACGAGGCCTATCTCGAGTATCTCCGCTCCTACAACATGAACGACTCCGTTTACCGCTTCTTCGTGCGGAACGACGTGCTTGCGGAAGAGCTGGTCGTGGCCATGGAAAAGCGCGGCGAGATCGCGACGGACGACGCGGCGCTCAAGAAGATCCTTGCGGGCGACGAGGTGGTCCGGGTGAAGCAGATCCTTGTGACGGCGGACGGCATGACCGACGAGGAGGCCGAGGCCAAAGCGGCGCTTCTGCTGGACCGCGTCCGGGCGGGCGAGGATTTCGACACGCTCGTGCAGAAGGAAGGCCGGGACCTCTTCATGTTCAACAATCCCGACGGCTATTACATCTCCCGCGGGACGTATCACCGGGAGTTCGAGGATGCGGCATTCGCTCTCGCGGTCGGCGAAACGAGCGGCGTGATCCGCACCGACGCCGGCTGGAGCATCCTCAAGCGCTATGAGAAGGAACAGAGCTACCTCGACGAACACTTCGACGATCTGGCGGACGAATACATCGCCGGACAGTACAACATGCGCCTCGAGGAACGGGAACAGGCTCTCCTTGCCGAGGGCATCGAAAAGCTCCCCGCACTCGAGGATTACCCCGTATTCAATCTTGAAGCCACATATTGAGGCAGGTACGCATTTTGAAACGGTACAAAAGAAACAAACAGGCGCCGCCGGCATTGAAGAAGGTGCTCGCACGCATCCTCTTCGTGGTCGGAGCCGCCGCGCTCATCACCGTCGGAACGGTCTTCGTCGGGCACCGCCTTCTGATGAAGGTACAGTCCGCCGAATACACGCCGCTTCCCACGGGCGGGACCGGGATCTCGTATGAGCGGGAGGACACCGACGAAAGCCGCAGCGTCGGAAATGCGCCGAGCATCCGCGGGGTGGGGATCGATCTCCTCTCCTACAAATCGACGGAAGAACTCGGCGAAGAGCTGGACGAGCTGTCCGAGGCGTTCAACACGGTGGTTTATCCGATCTGCGACCAGGACGGCCAGCTCATCTATCAGTCCCCCGCCGTCTGCGCGCTTGTGCGGATGCAGGTGACCGACACCGAGACGCTCGACCGGATCACGGATTCCATCCGGGAAGCGAAGACCCGCGGCCTGCGCATCATTGCCTCGCTGATCCCCGCCGATTCGGCGACCGACGCCGCGCTCATGAAGGAGCTCGCTTCCTTCGGCGTGACGGAGATCCTCGTGACGCCGTCCCTCACGGGCACGCTCGACTACGAGACCGCAAACCGTCTGCGCCTGTATCTGAACGACTGCAGCGAAGCGATCGGCGATGCGTGCCGACTCGGGATCGTGCTCCCCTCCGCGGTGTATCTCGATTCCGCAGGCGCGATGCAGCTGCAGATGATCGCACAGATCGCGTCAAGTCTCGGCATCCGCTTCCCCACCGCGTCCATCAGCAACCCGGACGAGGTCTATAGGACCGTCTCCGACACGATCCAGGCCCTCGAGGGGACGTTCTCCGTGTACAACATGCGGGTCGTGCTCGATGAGACAAACGCCTACCGCGTCGCGGCAGAGTATCAGGCATGCGCGGACCGCGGCGTGATGAACTACTATTTCACGAAGACGGTAAAGCCCGCGACGCTGACGTATTCGGGTGAAATCAAAGAAAAAGAGCCCGATGCGCCGGTGACCGATACGGTATCGAACATCCCCGAGAGCATCACGAATCCCTACGCCAACACCCGGGAGACCTACGAAACCGAAGCGCCGGAGGAGGAACCCGTTCCCGCAGCCGATGACTGGACGGTGCTGACGACGCCGGAGACCCCCGTGAGCGAGCCGCAGACCGCCACCGACTGGAACACCGTGTCGGGGAATGACGGGAACACCCAGCCGACCACCGACTGGAGCGCACAGACGGCAACGGACTGGAGTGCGCAGACGGGCAATGACTGGTCAAGCTCCGGGAACGGGGGGAACAACTGGAATGCTTCGTCCGACGACTGGTATGACCCGGGCATCTGGTCCGGCGGCACCTCCGATTCGTCCGGCATCGTCACCGGAACGCCCCCCGCCGAGTTCATCGACGAAAACGGCAACTGGACCGGGTGGATGGACAGCTACGGCGTATGGCACCCGAACGGAGGCTGGTGATGAGACGATCCCCCAGCACCGCCCGGACGCCGGATTCCCCGCCGACGCTCCCCTCCCTCGTTTTCTCCCCTGACGCGCGCCTCTGCGAAGAGCGCGGAGTCCTGTCCTCCGTGCCGGAGACCTCCGATCTGGAAAGTCTTCGGCACGCTTTCCTTTTGCTTCTGAGCCGGGACCGCGAGGATTTCTACCGCTTCTGTGCCTCGACGGACGAGCGTCCCGATTACCGGACGTACGATCTGCGCGGAAAGTTCGGTCCGTTCCGTGCGGCCTTCTGTGAACGCGCGACGATCCTCGGCACCCGGATGACGGTCGTCTTTCTCGGAAGGAGCCTGACGGATTTCTTTCCCTACATGGGTCCGAAATCGGTCTATTACGCCTCCACGGTGAACCGCATCCTCTTCGAGCTCCTGTACCTGAAGCACGGCGGTTCCCCGGATTTCAGCGCGCTGTCGCCGGAGGTCTTCCTCCTCGTCAGCCGCACGCCCCGGCTCGCTCAGGCGATCTTCTCCGAGCGATGCGGGACACGGTGCTGCGATCTCGCCGAACTGCTGCGCACCATGATCACCCAGCTGCTCCGCAACCCGGATTTCGCCTCGGTGAAGCTCCCCTTCGAGGACATCACAGGCGAGGCGGATCCGATCTCGGACATCCCGGTCGAGGCGCTCGTCTGCGCGCTCACATCGATGATCACGGTCTTCCGCTGTCTCGCATCGGACAACACGGTGCACATCCGGCTGATCCGCTGCGGGAATGTGCGCGAGATCGAGTTCACGGCCGATACGCGATCCCTTCCGTTCTCCGCGAACGGCGACGGGCTGAGCATCCTCTTCCGCCTCTCGGACGATTTCCGGGACGCGGTTCGGATCGCGGTCGTACTCACGGAGCTCACCCATCTCCCGACGGCCGTCTATACGAACGGCACGGTGCTGACCCTCGTTTTCCGGATCGGCGCGGAACCGCCTCCGCTGCTCGATTTCAAATACAGCGATCCGATCGCCGCCGTCCCTTCCGCGCTTGCCGAGGCTCTCGGGCTGCTCGACTTACCCGGCCTGCTCGCCGCCTGCGAACAGGATGAGGGCGAGGAGCAGGATCTCCGACCCGGCGCCGTCAGAGGCCAACAGGAGCATCACGAGGAGTAGGATCAGCTCCTCCGCGCCGATGCGTCCCCGCAGATCGCCGAGCAGATCGCCGAGGACGGACGCCCCTTCCCGCGGCAGCTGTGGGCTTTCGGGGATCGTGACGGCGGATTCCGGGACCTCCTGACGGATGGGCGGCGGCCCCGGTGAGTGGACTTTCCCCTCCATCGGCGCCTCCTCCGTTCCGAACGCGGTCCCCACATATCCCGGCGGAGGGCTGTAACGTTTTTTCCGATTCAGCTGGCGTGTGTACATATCCCTCTCCTCGACAAGATTCACGGGTTTCCTCCCTCCGGTTTGGCCCCTCCGGCAAGCGCGCCGAGCCCGCCCGCCGCACCGATGAGATCGCTGATCTGCATGACGGACATGCACTTATCGATGATCCCGCAGCGGGAGGCGCGCAGGTAGGGCCTCAGCGCCGTGAGCAGCCGCTCGGCGTTCTTGCGGTTGAACTTCCCGCCGCTCACGACCGGTGCGTCCGCAGGCGGGGACGGTTGCGCTTCTGTGTCCGGCGACGGTTCTGAGGACGAAAGGAGCGGCGAAAGCTGTGCCATGACCTCGGGGAGGCGGCTCATGAGTTCCGCGCTGTCCGGTGCATCGCCGGATCCGCGCAGTTCCCCGATCAGGGTCCTAAATTCCGGATTCCCGATGATCTTCTCCACCATGGAGCCGATGTCGTCCGCCATGTCAGCCTCCCGTCCGCCACCGCTCCGTCAGCGCGGAGATGCGCGAAAGGTCCGCGTCCGTCAGCTCACCGAGAACCGCGCGCAGCCGCCGTACCGTCCGCTCGTCGAACTTGAGCCCGGACGGATCCGCGCCCGCGGTCGTCAGCACCAGCTTCAGCATTGCCGCCATCTTATCGTCCGGCAGCGCGAGCATCTGATCGATGGTTTTCTTCGTTATCATGGCAAAACCTCCGTTTCCCGATTTCCCTATCATCCTATTCAGGATCGGCGTGCATTGACACACGATCCGGGAGGCTTTATGAAGATTCTCGTTTTTTCCGATTCCCACAATCACCCCGATCTGATGGACGAGGCGGTCCGGCTGAACATCGGCCACGGCCTCGACGCGGTCTTCTTCCTCGGCGACGGGTATTCCGATTTTGAACGGATCATGGCAACATACACCGGTCCGAAATACTACGGCGTCCTCGGCAACTGCGACAGCTTCCAGCTCCTCGCGGGCGGAACGTACGAAAAGCTCGTCGAGCTCGGCGGACACCGGTTCCTGCTCATGCACGGGCACCGGCACGGCGTGAAGTCCGGGATCGGCGGAGCGGTCAATCTCGCGGCGCAGAAGGGGGCGGACATCCTCCTCTTCGGACACACGCACGAGGCCTTCGACGAGCCGCTCGAAGCCTCGGACGGGACGTCGGTCCGCACGATCAATCCGGGGTCGGTCGGGGCATGGTATGAAGCATCCTTCGCGCTCCTCGATCTGCTCCCCGACGGGACCGTCGTCTGTTCCTTCGGTGGGGAGAAATAGAAATCACGGGATCGGATCCCGTTTTTTCATGACCCGACACCGGTTCGCCGGAAATGTCGCGACAGGAGCGGCAAAATCTGATAGAATACCGTCAGACAGGAGGGATGCACATGGACTGGATCAGCGGGATCGGGCAAGCGATCGCCTATATCGAAGCGCACCTCGCGGACGAGATCGACTTTGCGGAAGCGGCGCGGCGGAGTTATTCGTCGCCGTCGCACTTCGCGCGGGTCTTCTCGATTCTCTGCGGGTACACGCTCGGGGAATATGTGCGGCTGAGGCGGCTGACGCTGGCAGGGGCGGAACTCGCGCACGGGAACGCCCGCGTCATCGACGTCGCGCTGAAATACGGCTATGACTCCCCGGACAGCTTTGCGAAGGCGTTCCGCGCGTTCCACGGCATCTCCCCCTCCGAAGCGCGCCGGAGCGGGGCCGTGCTCAAGTCCTTCTCTCCCCTGTCGCTCAAAATTTCCTTGGAAGGCGGTACGATCATGAACTATCGGATCGAAGAAAAGAATGCGTTCCGGATGCTCGGGTACAAGCGGCGCTTCACCGGCTCCCCGGCAGATCGGGCACAGCAGGAGGCGGACTTCTTCGTCGGCACGCGGCTCGGGCAGTTTCTGCTTGCCGGGATGCAGCACGACGCAGACACACAGTTCGGCGTTCTCACGAATTTCGGCGAAGACGGCTATAACTATTACATTGCGGGGATGGTGCCGGAAGATCTCATCGACGTGTACCGGGAGCCGCAGTATGTAGGCGAAGAGGTCGCAAACCTCGTCGGCCTGGAACCGGTGGAGATCCCGGCGGGACGCTGGCTCGTGTGCGAGACGAAGCGGTGCCAGCATCCGACGAATGACTTCCTCGCGCTGCGCCGGGAAGCGGTGGGAAGCTGGCTCCCGAGCTCGGGATACGCGCTCCGCGACGCACCGGAGATCGAGGTCGCACATTGGTTCAACGACGACCGGTATTTGCAGCGATACATGGAAATCTGGCTCCCGATCGAGCAGATCTGACAGAAAAAGCCGTTCATCGGAATTCCGGTGAGCGGCTTATTTCATGGGGAGGAGATCTTCGGCATCCACGGTCCGCCAGAGGGAGCGGACGAAGAGGACGGCGGTGAGGAGCCCGAGCAGGACGGTGACCGTGACCGTGACGGGGTCCCAGCCGTCCCCTTCTCCGAGGCGCGGCACGACGGTCCCGCAGAAATTATAGACGGCATGGATCGCGGCGCACAGCCACACGGACCGTGAAGCCACGAGGACGCACGCGCACATCCCGCCGATGAGGAAGGAATAGCCGATCTGCATGAGCACGCCACCCGGCGACGCGCCGACCAGGAGATTCACGAGGTGCACGAGGCCGAAGACCGCCGAGGACAACAGGGCTGCGAGAAAGACGGCATGGGGACGGCCCTGCAGGCGCGAGAGACAGTACGGCATCAGGAATCCGCGGAAGGCGAGTTCCTCGAAGAGGCCGACGGCGATGCACTCGCAGACGAAGAGCAGGATCATCCCGGAGGAAGCGCCGATCTTCGCGCGTCCGGTGAAGAGCCCGATCCACGGGAGGTTGTTGAGCGCGACGAGGAGGGCGAGCAGCGGGATCACGGGATGCCGGGACAACTCCGGGATTCCGAGGACGCGATAGCCCGTCTGCCGGATCAGGACGACGATGACCGCCGCGCCGATCAGCCGGGTGAGGACCGTCTCCGCCATCGGGAACCACACGGCATCCGGGCGAAAGAGACGGCCTGCGATCTCACAGAACACGAGGACCGCCAGCGCCGCGGCAAAGAGGAGCTTCTCACGTTTCGTCATGGCGCCGCTCCTTCCTCAGCTTCACGAACAGAAGGACGAGTCCCGCGGCGACGAGGAGCACGGACACGAGCTGGGACGGCGTGAGAAAATCGACCACCGTTTTGCCGCGGTCGTCTCCGCGCCAGAATTCGAGGAAGAACCGCCAGACACCGTACGCGATGAAATAGACGGGCGCGCCGTATCCGATGGTACGCGTGACGAGGCGCCAGAGAAACGCGGCGAGGAGGAAGAGGAAGACCGCCTCGAAGAGCTGCGTCGGGATGGCCCGGAAGCCAAGCTCCGGGAAATAGATTCCGTGCTCCGAAGGGAGGCCGTAACAGCAGCCCGCCATGAGGCATCCGATGCGTCCGAAGCCGTGGCCGAGCGCGATCCCGGCGGCATATCCGTCCATGACGTCGGCAAAATGTTCGAGGTGTTCGCGGGAATCCCGGAAGACGAGTGCGCCGCCGACGAAGTAGACGACCGCGATGATCGCGAGGGCACCGATCAGCCCGCCGAGGTAGGTCGAGCCGGTCGATTCATCCAAATGAAAACCCCCGCCGCCGAGCCAGTCGTAAATCGCCTGAAAAAGATAGCCGGAGAGATACCCGCCGACCGCTCCCGCCGTGACGGAGATGAGCGCGAGGTTATAGAGCTTCGCGGACATGCCAGTCTTGACGGAATATCGGCGGAAGAGGGCGATCGCCGCGATATACCCGACGACGATCAGGACCTCGTAGAGGGTGATGCCGAAGAAAAGTTCGTATGGATACATGGCAAAAAAGATTCGGGGAAGCCCCCCGGTTGGAAGGCTTCCCACGAATGGATTGTTTCAGCGCTTATTTACGGCGGGAGATCCAAGCGGAGCCGAGGAGCGTCACAAGGACGATCAGGCCGCCGCCGATGAAGGAACCGCAGCCGCTCTTCGCGGACTGAACGGCGTTGTTGGCAGCGTCGGAAACCGCGCTCGCAGCGTCATTGGCAGCGTTGGAGACGGCATCGCCGACAGCCTCAGCAGCTTCGGTGACGTCTTCCTTGACTTCTTCAACAGCCTCAGTGACTTCTTCCTTGACCTCTTCAACCTTCTCTTCGACCGGAGCCGGGGTTTCCGCTTCGGGAGCATCCGCGGAGCAGAGGACGACTTCGGAAACCTGCATCAGGCTGACCGGGGTCTCGGTGCACTCGAACTTGAAGTAGGAGTACGCAGCGGTGGGCTCGATGGAAGCGGCGAAGAACGTGTAGTCCACGTCGCCGGACACTTCCGTGAAGAAGGTGTCGTCACCGGTGGCGATGACATCCCAGCCGGCGTTGTCGTTGGAACCGTAAATGGTCCACAGGCCGGGAGCTCTGCCCGGGTTGGAGGAGTTGTCGTTCGCGGTCGCCATGATGATGCCGTTGATGGAGTACTTACCGTCCACCTGAGCAACGGACCATGCCGGGAAGCCGTTGGTGCAGAACTTCGTGGTGACGTCGTCGTCCCAGAGGTTTTCCGGACCTTCATTGTTGAAGTGAACGTCCGCGCCTTCGACAAATTCATACTTCGTGATGGGCTTCGTGCCGAGCGCCTTCGCAGCGGCAGCAGCTTCATCATATTCGTTGCCGTCGCACTTCAGCATATCGGCAGCGGGAGCAGCGGGAACCTCATACTTCAGCTCAGCTTCACCGGCCGTACCGAAGAGAAGGATGTCGCCGACGTCGCCGTGGCTGGTGCCTGCGTCATAGGCGTTGCCTTCGGCGTCCGTGCCGGCTTCGTAGCCGATGGAGACATAACGGAACATCCAGTAAGCGTCCGCGCCTTCAACGGTCTTGGAAATGTACTGCTGCTCTGCGTCGTCCGCGAGGCAGTCGCCCTTGTCATAGAACGCGAGAGTGGTCCAGTTGATACCATCGTTGGAGCCCTGGATCGCCGCCCCTGCGGTACGAGTGAACCAGTCGGTACGAGGCATCACGCGGACTTCGGTCAGAACGGTCGCCTGATCGGCAAGGATACCGGTGAAGCAATCCGGACCAGCGGAAGCCGGGTCGTAGTAGGTGGAGCCGTCGCCGTCCCATGCGCAGGGATAAGAAGCGGAATCGGACCATGCGCCGCCGCCGCCGATGACCTTACCGGAAACGGAACCGTCAGCGGTGTAGTTCGCGGTGCCGATGTATTCGAGGTCGCCGTAGAACTCTTCGGCGGTGCTCTTCTTCGCCTCTTCGATCACCTTTTCTTCGCCGGTGTAAGCATCAGCCGGATGACCGTAGAGCTCGATTTCCGCGCAGTCGCCGTGCGTGCCGACGAGGTTGACGTAGCGGTACATGCTGTAGGAGCCCTTGCCGACCCAGAAGTGGCTGAAGTCAGCCTGGTCGTCATCGAGACCCGCGTTTTCCTTGTAGATCTGGATGTACTCGTCATTCGGTTCGGGAGTGACGATGTGGTAGTCGTTCATCAGGAGGGCGGACGTGCCGTAGATCTCCTTGTCGAAATAAACGACATTGTGCCAGGTCGCGCCGTTGTCGTTGGAGCCCTGGATGGCAGCGCCGATGATACGGGCTTCCTGACCGGAGCGGTTGCAGATACGGACTTCCGTCAGCTCATAAGGCTGATCGAGACGGAGGCCGCACCAGGACTTGGTGGACGCTTCGTAGGGGTCATAGAAGGTGATGGTGTCGCCGTCGAACGCGCAGGACGCATTGTCCGTGCCGTTGGACCAGCAGTGAGTCACGCCGTCATCCTTGACGCCGACGATGACCGTGCCCTTGATGACGGGATCGCCCTTGCATTCCGGCCAGTCATAGTCGACCGAATAAGGATACGAGTCACCGAACATATCGGCGAGTGCATCCGGAGCGAGTTCCTCAATGTCGACCCACGGGGTCTCGCAGTCGAGGTTGCTGTCAGCCAGAACCACGGAAGCGAGCGTGAGAAGGAGCATTGCGGAAAGGACGAGAGAAAGTACTTTCTTCATGTTTTCCTCCATGAGTAAAATAGGGATTTAACATCCCCAAGGGGTGTTAACAAGTGCATTATAACATATCTCCGCGGAAAAAACAAGTCCCAGAAACGTGGAAAAACCTTGTTATTTGTAACAATTTTCGCACGGCGCGGTAAAAATGGACCGCGGAGCCAAAAGGCTCAGGCCCAGGA
>JAEEGL013888141.1_pt1 | contig 17151 bp, 19 predicted proteins | sample 9134231 | NCBI WGS metagenome assembly JAEEGL01 (sample SAMN16246548, study PRJNA631951) | gut metagenome | biome: gut microbiome; feature: rumen; material: fiber-attached | host: Bos | place: Iran: Karaj | collected 2018-10
ATCACTTAATACCGACATCTCTGCCGGCGGCAGCAAGATCAAAACCGTCAATACATCCTCCGGTTCTATGATGATCGCTGCGACAGATATCCCTGACACTTCCTGGGTGGTTGTAAGCGCAGTTCCTTCATCCATAATCAGCGCCAGTATCATCAAGGTAATGATAGTCACTTTTATCAGTGCCATTATCCTCCTTATCATTCTGTCATTGCTGATCTACTACATCATCAGTAAGAGCATCAACCCTGTGACCACAGTAACCGAAAGGATAACTGATATCAGCAAGGGGGATTTTACCGTTACGCTTGTGCCGGAAGGTAATAATGAGATCACAACATTAAGTGAGAGCCTTAACGATTACATAGAGAAGATGAGATTTACATTGAACAGCCTGTCGGATATTTCGGGAGCTATGAATAGCAGGGCGGGTGAGTGCTTTGATATCTCACATACTATATCTGATGCAAACACCAATCAGGGAGAGTCAATCGAAAGACTAAATACGATCCTTAACGGTATGACCAGATCCATTGAGGAGATCGCCCATGCGGCAACGGATCTTGCAAGTACTTCAAGCCAGCTTGCCGGAAATGCGGAAGATGTCAGAAAACTCTGTGATGAAACACTGGAATCATCCGGAAAAGGTAAGGATGAGATGGAAGCAATGACAAGGAATGTGAATACTCTTGGAGATACGCTCGGAGAATTGACGGCACTTATAAGAGCCACAGCCAAATCAGTGGAAGAGATCACGAGTATAACGGATACAATAAATGCAATATCCAATCAGACCAACCTGCTTTCGCTTAATGCGTCGATAGAGGCTGCCAGGGCAGGGGAAATGGGTAAAGGCTTCGCGGTTGTTGCTTCCGAGGTCGGAATACTTGCAAATCAGTCATCTGAGGCTACGGATACCATACGCAGGCTGATAGATGATATTACAAAGAATATCGTTGATATAAATAAGAAAGCCGATATCTGCGTCAGGGATATGGAAGCTTGTATCAGTGGCGTGGAAGGGGCAAATGATTCCTTCAGGACTATCTATGAAGATGTGGCAAAGGCTACGGAAGGAATAGCCGAGATAGCCACTGGCATAGAAAAGATAAATGAGGTCGCTTCCAATAATGCGGCCAGCACTGAGGAGCAGGCTTCCGGCATAAATGAGGTCTTAAATCTGAGTGATATGATAGTTACTGAGAGCAATAAGCTTCGTCAGGAAACAGAAAATATCACAAGTATCTCAGAGAACCTGAACCAGTATTCAGATGAGATCAACTCTGATCTGTCCCAGTATACTTTGTAAAGAGGAGACAGGATAAATTCTGCGACACGGAGGGAAACGGCTGATGAGTAAAAAAGTGATAGTGGCAGGTCATATCTGTATAGATATCACGCCGGAGATAAAGGGCCGGCCTGCAGCTGAGATACAGGATTTTCTCTCTCCCGGGAAACTAGTTAACGTAGGAGCGGCGGATATACATACCGGGGGAGTTGTAGCAAATACTGGCCTTGCAATGAAATATCTCGGGGCAGATGTGAGTCTCCTGGGAAAGATCGGAGACGATTCCTTCGGCGGCATGGTGGAGTCGATACTAAAGAACCATGGCGCGGAAAGCGGACTGATCAAAAGAAAGGGAGAGAACACTTCCTATTCGATCGTCCTGGCGGTTCCGGGGGTGGACAGGATCTTCCTCCATGATCCCGGTGCAAATGACACTTTTACTGCTGATGATATACCCGGGAATATCCTTAAAGAGGCTGCGCTCTTCCATTTTGGATATCCTCCCATCATGAAAAAAATGTATGAAAATGATGGTGAGGAGCTTGTCAGGGTCATGCGCCTGGCAAAAGACGCAGGGGCTGCAACGTCCCTGGATCTTGCCGCAGTTGATCCCGGATCTGATGCCGGGAAGGCTGACTGGGAGAGCATTCTCTCAAAGGTACTTGAGGTGACGGATATTTTTGTGCCAAGCATAGAAGAACTTGCCTTCATGCTGGACAGAAAGATGCATGACAGGATAAGGGCGAAAGCCGGTAACAGAGATTTTACCGAGGTTCTGAGCCTTGAAAAAGACATTGTTCCCCTGGCAGAAAAATGCCTTTCCATGGGAGCCGGGATAATCCTTATAAAATGCGGGGTTCCCGGTATGTATTATTGTACGGCAGGAGAGGAAAGATTAAGTGAGATAAGTCCTCGTATCGGTATAGACGCGAAGGTCTGGGCTGAAAAAAACGGTTTTGAGAAGAGTTATAAGCCGGATCGTGTGCTTTCCGGAACCGGTGCCGGAGATACCAGTGCTGCTGCTTTTCTTGTGAGCCTGTTAAACGGATGTCCGGTAGAAAGATGCGTAAAATACGCTGCGGCAACGGGGGCCTGCTGTGTGACAGCTTATGATGCCCTGAGCGGGCTGAAGACCTTTGAGGAACTTGACAGAAAGATAGACAGCGGATGGGAAAAAACAGAGGAGGAACTGTATGCTGGTTAATATGAATGATGTACTGCTTCCTGCTAAAAAAGCAGGCTACGGAGTGGGCTTTTTTAATGCGGTAAATATCGAAATGGCGAGAGCAGTAATAGAAGAAGCGGAGGAACTTAAGTCACCGGTAATGGTGGGGACAGCAGAGATACTCCTCCCGGTAACGGAATTGAGGGAAGTGGCTGAATACCTGATCCCCATGGCAGAGAATGCATCTGTTCCGGTGTGCGTACATTATGATCACGGTCTGACCTTTGAGCGATGTATGGAAGCACTGAAGCTCGGTTTCACTTCCGTGATGTATGACTGCTCCACTGCTTCTTATGATGAGAATATCAGTAATCTTGCGGAAATGGTAAAGATCTGTCACGGGATGGGCGTTACCGTGGAGGGGGAGCTGGGTCATGTAGGCGACAATGAAGGAGCCGGAAAACTGGAGAAGCCCAGTGACTATTATACGGATCCGGATGAAGCTATGGATTTTGTTGAAAGGACCGGTATAGATTCCCTGGCAGTAGCAGTGGGGAATGCCCACGGTGATTATAAATTCCCACCCAAACTGGATTTTGAGAGGATCAGGACTATTTCGGAGAAAACCGGTATTCCCCTTGTCCTGCACGGTGGGAGCGGACTTGCGGATGATGATTTCAGGACCGCAGTGAAAGAGGGTGTCTGCAAGGTCAATATATTCACGGACATTGATAAGGCCGGAGCACTTGGCATAGAAGAAGGGATAAAGAACGGAGTAAAAACAGTAACAGGGCTTATTCCCTATGAGATAGAGGCCATGAAGAAACAGGTGAGAAATAAGATCATGCTTTTCGGCAGTGACGGAAAAGCCTGATACCGGTATACGAAAGCAGGGTGGCTTATAGTTATGATGGTTTTATTTGACATATTTACAATATTAGGACGCCTGATGCTTATGATCGGCGGTTTCGCGATCTTAAGGAAAAGCGGAAAGAAGGGCTGGTATTCCATTATTCCCGGAGTCCGTGAATATATGTTTGCGGTTATTGCAGACCATGAAGAAGAGGGAAGGACTTTCTTCATTTTGTCGGCCTGTACCCATCTGTTTGAGATAATACAGGCTTTCTATGAGGACGGCACCCCGATGTGGTTTTTCTTTGCGCTCATTTATGCATCACTTTGGATCTCTGCTGCATTTTACGGTATACGCATATACCTGGCTCTCTGCGAGTTATATCAGCGGCCGAAAAAATGGGCGGCCATGTGGCTTTTCTTTAGCGGTCTGACAGCGATGATCTGGGGCTTTAATAAGAAATTCCAGCCGTCGCATAAGGTGCAGGAGAAGGGCTCCGAAAATGCGGCAAAGGAAAGCGGGGCCAATGTGGAAACAATATCGGATGGTCTGACCGTCAACCTGAAAAACAGGACAGTCATTGATTTTTTCAGAAGAAGATATCTTTTAAGGGATATCCATATCTCCATTCCGGCGGGTCATATGGTGCTTCTGCTCGGTGGATCCGGAGCCGGAAAGACCACTTTCTTAAATGCCCTTACCGGTTATGAGAAGGCAGACGCCAGCGTGATCCTTAACGGCGGTAATGTTTACAGTAATTATGAGAGCATGAAGTATAAACTGGGATTCGTTCCGCAGCAGGATCTTATGAGGGACGGGGATACCGTGAGCATGACGTTAAAAGATGCCGCCGGGTTAAGGCTTCCCAAAAACATTCCCTATACGAAGCGGAGAGAGCGTATAAATGAGATGCTTGAAAAGTTCGGGCTCTCCTCTGTGAAGAACAGCCTTGTTGAGAAGCTTTCGGGTGGACAGAGGAAAAGGCTGTCCATAGCTATGGAGTTTATTTCGGATCCTTCTCTTTTTATCCTTGATGAACCTGATTCAGGTCTGGATGGCATCGTGGCGAGAAGGCTTTTTGAGAGCCTCCGCGCTATAGCCGATGAGGGGAAGATAGTGATAGTCATAACCCATACTCCTGACCGGGTGATCGATCTTTTTGATGATGTGATAGTCCTTGCCAAGGATGCGGAGCGTACCGGAAGGATCGCGTTCTATGGCTCAATAGAGGATTCCTATGCCTTCTTTGATAAGAGGACCATGGAAGGTATACTGCTATCCATTAACCAGAAAGATGAGGGTGGAGAGGGCAGAGCCGATGAATTTATAGAGAGATACGCAAACATTGTTTCAGAACAGGCGGTATAAGGCTATGGATTTGGAGATAAAGGAATTTAAATATACTGGACGTATCGGTCAGACTTTTATCTATCTTTTGAAGCTTTTCAGGATATTCATTTTCAGGAATGACTGGAAGGTGCTGCCTATGGCCGCGGTTATAGCAGGGCTGGTTTCAATGGTAGTCGGAAAGGGGCTTTTCCAGAGCATGGAGGGAACGCTTCAGGGAACCTTTGCCCTGACCTGCGTCTGCATATGGAACGGATTTTTCAACTCGATCCAGGTGATCTGCCGGGAGCGTGCGGTGGTTAAGAGGGAGCACAGGGCAGGACTGCATATGACGTCCTATGTGTTTGCCCATCTTATTTTCCAGGTGATACTGTCAGCTGCCCAGACCGCCATCACCATTTTGGTCTGTAAAGCCTCCGGAGTCAAATTCCTTTCTGAAGGTCTTATCTATGAAAGTCCAAGAGGATTTATTGGTGAACTGGCGGTCACGCTTTTTCTCATCACCCTGTCAGCGGATATTCTTGCCCTTATGGTATCAGCGATCGTTCATACCACTACCACAGCCATGACGGTGATGCCTTTTATGCTCATTGTACAGCTGGTCTTTGCCGGATATTTCAGTATCCCGGAAGCCTTGTCGCAAGTTACGGATCTTATGATATCAAAATGGGGCACCCAGGGATTGTGTGCCCTGGGACATTATAATGAACTGCCGGCCGTACTTATTTGGAACAGGATGAAAGCTGCAGGGACAGTGGATCTCGGCGGAGTTATGAAGTTATCTGATGTCATGAACATGATCGAAGAAAACGGTATGAGGGACAGAGTTCTGGCAGAACTTGGAAAGGCCAGCCAGAATGCAAATTATGTGTCCACTCCGGAGAACCTTATTATCTGCTGGGCGCATCTGCTTGCTTTTATAGGGGTATTTGCGTTTATTACCATAGTCTTTATGGAATTCATTGACCGGGATAAGAGGTAGAAATGGAAGAAACTTTTTCCGGTAATCCTGAAAATTCTAAAACCATAGGATCTTTTACACTGTCGGAAGGGTTGCGGATGATTTATACTATACTAAACTTCGGAACTCAGGAGGTGATAATAAATTAGCCGTTCCCTGCCCCGTCAACGCATCCAAAAAAGAAATTTCCCCCGAAGGGTTTTACCTTTCGGGGGATTATGTTATAATGTTGGCTGATTTATCCTGTTAAGTTGTAAAATGGCGATGTTCGGGAAGGAAATGATAGAGCTCACTAAGCTTGATGAGACAAAGATCCTGGTTAACGAGGATTACATTCTGACGGTGGAGGAGACACCGGATACGGTGGTGACCTTCGAGAACGGGAAAAAGCTCATCGTCAAAGAAAGCAGGATGAATATTAAGGATCTTGTTCTGGATTTCAGGAACGGGATTAAAGAGGAGTAAAGTAACTTGTTATGGATATTGCTTCCATAGTCGGTCTGGTAATGTGTTTCGGTCTGATGTTCTACGGAATCACGGGTTCCAACGGAATGTCGGCAATATGGTCTTTCCTTGATCGTGACTCCGCGGTTATTACCTTCGGAGGCGCTTTTTTTGCTGTATTTGCAAGCCGTACCGTGGGGGACTTCCTTACGGGAATGAAATCCACATCCCAGATATTCAAGACATATCAGGTAAAGCCTGCCGATATCATCAGGCAGATAATAGATCTTTCCAATATAGCCAGAAAAGAGGGACTGCTGTCACTGGAAGAGGCAGCGGGAAACATCGAGGATCCTTTCCTTAAAAAAGGCATCATGCTGGTGGTGGACGGTACCGATCCGGAGCTTGTACGTGCCATCATGGAGACGGAAATGAATGCAGTTGAGGACAGGCATAAGGCCAATGCCGCATTCTGGGAAGATGTTGGATCCATGGGACCTGCCTGGGGAATGATCGGTACCCTTATCGGACTTATCAATATGCTTAAGAATCTGTCGGATCCTTCCTCCATAGGACCTTCCATGGCGGTGGCTCTGGTTACCACGTATTACGGCTCACTGCTTGCCAACTGGCTCTGTACACCCATAGCCACAAAGCTAAAGGGAAAGAACAGTGAAGAGATGGCTGTAAAGGGAATACAGGTTGAAGGCCTGCTTTCCATCCAGGCGGGCGAGAACCCCCGTGTCATAGAAGAAAAACTGAAGTCATATCTGTCTCCTAAGGATTCAGCCGCCATGGGTGAAGGCGGCGATGCCGGCGGAGGCGGTGGCGAAGGATAACCGGGGGGATCGATAGATGGCTAAGAATAAAAAGCCTGAAGAAGTCAAACCCGGCGCACCGGCCTGGACTGCGACCTTCTCGGATCTGATGAACCTGCTGCTCTGCTTCTTCGTGTTACTTTTCTCCATGTCCAGTGTAGATGCAGCGAAATATGAGGAAGTGGCAAAATCCTTTGCGGAGACCTTCAGTATTTTTGAAGGTGGAGGAAATGCCATCGGAGACGGAGTGCTGGTGAGTAACGGCGTGAGCCAGTTAAATGAACTGTCCCAGTATTTCAGTTCCATGGGTGTCAGTGCTTCGGGCAAACAGGACAATGAGGTGAATAATAACTCCGAGACAGAAGAGGATATGTCCACTAACGGAGGTTTGGAGGGTTCCCAGGATTCTTCGGAAGCCGGACAGACCGGAAGTGAGGATATAGAAGAGGTTAAAGAAGAACTTACGGAAGCCCAGTTGAAGGCCTCTGAAGAACTGGCGGAAAAGATAGAGGAAGCCATTGAAGAGAGCAGTCTCGGCCGGGAGATTGATATAGATTACACAAGCCAGTATGTTCTCCTCACCATGAACGGCTCATTGTTATTTGACTCAGGAAGTGCTACAATAAAAGACGATGCGAAGCCTGTTTTAAATAAACTTGGACAGATACTTCAGCGTTATGCCAATGATACCATTGAAATAGAGGGACATACGGATAATGTGCCAATCGGAGGACACGGTCAGTTTGCCAGTAACGATGAACTGTCCGGTGCAAGGGCATTAAGTGTTTTCCAGTATCTGCTGGATACCACCCTTCTGGATCCGGCTCATATTAAGCACAGCGGCAGAGGAGAATATGTGCCCATAGCCGATAATTCAACGCCGGAGGGCAGGGCGAAGAACCGCCGGGTAGAGATAAAGATCTATAACGAATTGTCGGATGCGTCCTGAGTATCTTTATTTTAGAAATAAAGTAGAAATATTTTAGAGGGTAGAAATGAAAAAAAATCTTCTTTCAATAATCATACTTGCCTTGCTGGTAGTGAATACCGTAATGACAGGTATTATGATGTTTACGATAATCCCTACCAATCAGAAAGTGCTGGCCCTTGTGGGGGATATCGGGGGTGCCATTAATCTGGATCTTGGTATTGCAAGCAGCGGAGATATAGCCAGTGCGGCAAATAATGTGTCCATAGCTGATATTTCTCCCTATGACATACCGGATCAGCTTACAATACCTCTGAAGGTGGATCCCGAATCCGGTGACACTACAGCACACTATGCGGTAGTGGGGGTTACTCTTTCCCTTAATACCAAAGACAGTGATTATGCCACCTATGGCGCCAATATGGATTCACAGGTGGGACTTATAAAGGATGCGATCAATAAGGTTATAGGAAATTATACCCTGAATGAGATCAACGCCATGGGGACGGAAGCGATCCAGGAAAGGATACTGGAGGAACTTCAGGAGATGTATAATTCCAAATTCATTACCGGGGTCTCATTCTCAAGCTGGCTTATTTCTTAAGATTAAATTGAGGAGAATACCTTATGGCAGATGTACTGTCCCAGGATGAGATAGACGCCCTGCTGGCGGGATTGAGTTCCGGTGAGATAGATGCGGACGATATGAAGGAGGCCAATGAACGGCCTGTTAAGGATTATGACTTCAAGCGTCCTGCAAAGTTTTCAAAAGAGCATTTAAGAACTCTGGAGATAATTTTCGAGCATTACGGGAGATTGTTATCCACAAACCTTCCTGTATACTTGAGGAAAAATGCCCAGGTTACGGTGGTGAATTCCGAAGCCCTGACTTTCTCGGAATTTTCAAATTCATTGCCTAACCCGGTAATTCTTGGTATAATCAATTTCCTGCCCCTGACGGGAAATGTGATGATAGAGCTTGCCAGCAACCTGGGGTTTGCTATAATAGACAGAATGCTGGGCGGTCAGGGTGACCCGCTGGAAAAGAGCAGGGAATACTCGGAGATAGAGCTTTCCATACTGGAAAAGATAATGGTGATCTGTGTCAGGCTTCTCCGTGAACCATGGAAAAACGTGGTAGAGCTCTCTCCGGTATTGGAACGGGTTGAGACCAATCCGCAGTTCGCACAGATAATAGCGCCTACGGAAATGATCTCCATCGTCACCCTCAATATGAGGATAGGTGACGTTGAGGGTCTTATGAATGTCTGTCTGCCTTTCCTGACACTGGAAAGCATTATGGACAAGCTGAATACAAAGTTCTGGTTTGCAAATATGCAGAATGGAAACGATGAGGACTATCATGAGCATCTGGAGGATCTCATAAACCATGTTTCCATGCCGGTGAAGGCAGTTCTCGGACACAGTGTCATCTCGGTACAGGATTTTGTGAATCTCCAGCCCGGGGATATCATCCGTCTGGACAGCAAGGTTGCAGAAGAACTGAATGTCTATGTGGGTAATATTAAGAAGTTTACGGCTCTTCCCGGAGCCATAAAGAATGACTATGCAGTCAGGGTTACATCAATAATCAGAGAGGAGGGAAACTAAATGGATGGAATGTTATCTCAGGATGAGATAAATTCTCTCCTTAGCGGCATGTCCGCCGAAGACGGCGGCGGCGAACCATCTCCCTCTGATGCGCCTGTGGAATCATCGGGTGAGGGAGGGGGAGAGCTTCTTTCTGAAATAGAAAGGGATGCGGTAGGAGAAGTTGCCAATATCAGTATGGGTACTTCGGCTACTACCCTGTATTCACTGGTTAACCGCAAGGTTAATATCACAACCCCGACGGTTGAGGTATGTACCTGGGACACTCTGATACAGGATTATGAGAAGCCCTGTGTATTTGTTCAGATACATTACAAAGTTGGTCTTGACGGTTCCAACATTCTCGTATTAAAAGAGAATGATGTAAAGGTTATTACCGATCTGATGATGGGTGGTGACGGAACCAATACGGACGGTGAACTCGGAGAACTTCATCTCTCGGCCATTTCAGAGGCCATGAACCAGATGATGGGCTCCGCAGCCACATCACTTTCCTCCATGCTGGGGAAAATGATAGATATAAGCCCTCCGGAGGCTTCCCTGGTGGATCTGGGGGAATTCGGACAGCCGGGTGACATAGCCGCTTTCCTGGAGGGAGAGTTCGTAAAGATCTCATTTGACCTCCAGATAGGCGAAGACCTGGTGGACAGCTCGATAATGCAGCTCTATCCCATTCCTTTTGCGAAGGAATTATATAATTTCTTCATAGGGGAAGGAGGAGCGGCGGACAGCGGATCGGCACCTGCTCCGGAACCGGAGAGTGCACCTGCGCCGCCACCCGCACCGGAGCCTCAGGCAATGCCGCAGCAGCCAGCGGCACAGCAGCCAATGCCTCAGGCCATGGATCCGGGAATGCAAATGGGAATGCAGCCCGGAATGCAGATGGGAATGCAACCCGGAATGCAGATGGGAATGCAGCCCGGAATGCAAATGGGAATGCAGCCCCAGATGGGGATGGGTATGCCGATGATGCAGCCCATGCAGCCTGTGAATGTGCAGCAGGCCACTTTCCAGAATTTCTCAGGGGATATAAATCCTTTGCAGAGTCAGGAAAATATCGAGCTTATCAAGGATGTTCCGCTTGAAGTTACTGTAGAACTCGGCAGAACGCATAAATCCATAAATGAAATCCTTGATTTTGCACCCGGAACTATTATAGAATTAGAGAAGATAGCCGGTGAGCCCATCGATGTCCTGGTTAATGGCAAATATGTGGCAAAGGGCGAGGTTGTGGTTATCGAAGAAAGTTTCGGCGTCAGGGTTACTGAAATAGTTAAGTAAAGGGAGAAAAGAACTATGGCAAAAAACATTCTGATTTGTGACGATGCAGCATTCATGAGAATGATGATCAAGGACATTCTTTCCAAGAATGGCTACAATGTTGCAGGAGAAGCAGAGAACGGCGCCAAGGCTGTTGAAAAGTATGCTGAGGTGAAGCCCGATCTGGTGTTGATGGACATTACGATGCCGGAAATGGACGGGATCCAGGCATTAAAGAAGATCAAAGCTACAGATCCTTCCGCTATGGTCATAATGTGTTCCGCGATGGGTCAGCAGGCAATGGTTATTGAGGCTATCCAGGCAGGAGCAAAGGACTTTATAGTTAAGCCTTTCCAGGCTGAACGTGTGCTGGAAGCCGTGAAGAAAGTTGTTGGATAAATGGATTTCTGCCTTTTAGCAGGAGCCGGCGGCATAGCCGAGCTTCTGTCGGCATTCCTTATATTTGCGCTGGTGCTTCTCGCTACTTATTTTACTGCAAGAATAGTAGGTTCCATTGAGAAGCAGAAAATGACCGGGCGCAATATAAAAGTGGTGGAATCATTACGGCTTCCGGGAGGAAAGAGTATAGACCTTATAAAGGCGGGTGATAAGTATCTTCTGCTTTCGGAGTCAAAAGACCGTGTGGGTTTACTCTGTGAACTGCCGGAAGATTTCGTGCCGCTTCCGGAAGAGGTGACAGATGATAAAAATCATCCGGATTTTAAGGGCTTTCTTGAAAGAGCCGGAAATGCCATCCGCAGAAATGACAGGAAATGAATATGATTGCTGGAAAGCTTATTAAGGAAATACGGTTGGCACTTGCAGCCGTTTTTCTTTTATCTCTTATTATTTTTATAGCTTTCCCTGTTTATGCCCAGGAAAATATCACAAGTAACACCGGGGCAAGCAGGGGAGATACCGTGACGGTTCCGGGGGAAAGAAGCGAAAACTACAATGATCTTGGTTTAAGCGATAATCCCTATAATTCCAGTACGGTCATCCGCGAGCCGGGTACTGCCGAGACACCTGAAGAGATCAGGGAACTGAACATCGGCAACAACTTAAATATTACCTATTCTGATGAGAGAGGGAATCTGTCGGGCTCACTGAGAATACTCATTACCCTGACGCTCCTTACCCTTGCGCCATTCCTTCTGATAATGATGACCTCATTTACGAGGATAATCATTGTTATGCATTTTACGAGGACGGCCATAGGTACACAGACTGCTCCCCCGAACCAGGTTCTGATCGGCCTGTCTTTATTCCTGACATTTTTTATAATGCAGCCTGCGATCACGGAGATCAATACAAAAGCGGTTCAGCCCTTTGAAGCGGGACAGATAACCCAGACGGAATTCAGAGAGAGGGCAATGGAACCGCTGCGTCAGTTTATGTACGGTCAGACTCAGAAAAGGGATGTACAGCTTTTCCTGGATATCGCCAAGCTGGATCCTGTGGATGAACTGGACGATATCCCAAATTACGTGCTTATTCCGGCCTTCTGTATATCTGAACTCCGTACGGCGTTTATCATAGGCTTTTTGATATATATCCCTTTTATAGTTATAGACATGGTGGTGGCCTCTACTCTGATGAGTATGGGTATGATGATGCTGCCCCCAACCACTATATCCATGCCCTTTAAGATACTGCTGTTTGTACTTGCAGACGGGTGGAATCTTGTGATCGGATCGTTGGTGAAAACATTTTATTAGTGATGAATAATTTAGGAGGAATGGTATGACAATTGATACGGTATCGGATCTTACCAGAAATACGCTGTATGTCATCGTAATTACTGCAGCTCCCCTGCTGCTCACATCACTTGTGGTGGGCCTTACGGTCTCCATTTTCCAGACCGTAACTTCCATACAGGAACAGACACTGACCTTTGTTCCGAAGGTTATTGCGATCTTTATCGGGCTTATGGTAATGGGACACTGGATGATGAATAACATGGTTACCTTTACGGAAAGCCTTTGGCAGGATTTTTCTGTTTATATTAAGTGATGAAGGGCCGGGAACTGATCTCAAGAAGTGTTTTGGTATAATTTTTCTGTAAAAGATCTGGAATATTTTCTGCTGATACTGACGAGGATCGCGTCCTTCATGTTCTCGGCACCTTTTTTCAGTACTAACAATGTGCCGAGACGGGTTAAGACGGGGCTTTCAATCTTTATTGCTTTTTTGGCGTATCTTACCGTTGTGCCCCATGAAGTGCTGGAATACAGCACTATCATAGGATACGCCATACTGGTGATCAAAGAGGCTTTCTGCGGAGTGACCATCGGGTTCTGTGCGAACCTGGCTCTGTATGTCCTTCAGTTTGCAGGTTCTAATATCGACAGGGACATAGGACTTGCCATGGTCAGTATATTTGACCCTATGACCAGACAGCAGACCGGCTTTACGGGTTCACTGTATCAGTATGCTTTTATGCTGATAATGATGATCACAAACCTGCATCATTATATTTTACGGGCTTTTTTTGAAAGTTTTACCATGATTCCCATGGGGCATGCTTCTCTTCCGGGAGAGGGTCTGGTATATGTGGTGACGGGATATATTATGGATTCCTTTATTATAGCTTTCAGGATCTATCTGCCGATCTATGCCACGATGCTGCTGCTGAATTCGGTTCTGGGGATTCTGGCCAAGGTGGCGCCTCAGATGAATATGTTCTCTGTGGGAGTGCAGTTGAAGATTTTTGTAGGGTTTGCCGCGTTGATCGCCACTACTTCGCTGATCCCTGTCATGAGTGATTATATCGCGGGAGAGATGAAGAGAATGGTCACCAACATAGTAGAGGTTATGAGCAGCGGATGAGTTACCGTGATTGCCGTACAATAACAGAAAAGGTACTGCTTCTTAGGCTGGATCTTCAGTTTTTTGCCGATGGCGAGGGTGGGGAAAAAACGGAAGAACCCACTACCAAAAAGCTTACCGATGCGAGAAAAGAAGGACAGGTGGCAAAGAGCCAGGAACTGGGAAATGCCATCAGCCTTATTGCGGTCTTTCTCCTTCTCAGGATAATAGGATTTTATACCGGCACCCGTTTTCTGGAAATGTTTAACTGGGTTTATTCGGGGATCCCGGAACACACAGTTATTACCGGCGGTAAGATCAGTGTGAGGGATTTTTGTAATTATGTAAACCGATGCGCGCTTCAGATGCTGCTGATCCTCCTTCCCATTCTGCTGGTGGGATTTACCATATCCATCATCGTGAACCTTGTGCAGGTAAAGTGGGCTCCCACAACGAAGCCCCTTATGCCTAAATTTAATAAGCTTTCACCTTTGAGCGGGGTAAAGAGGCTTTTCTCCATGGAGAAACTCTTTGAACTGTTAAAATCCTTTGTAAAGATCATTGTTATAGGATATATGGCCTATATCACCCTGAAAAATAAGATCGGGATGATAATGCTCCTGGAACAGTTCTCGCTGAAGGAAGGAGTCGGGCTCGTCCTGGACACTGTCCTTGACATGGGTTTAAGGATCGCGATCCTATACCTTGTTGTCGGGATAGCGGATTATGCCTACCGCAGATGGAAATTCCATAAAGACATGATGATGACCAAGCAGGAGGTCAAGGATGAGTACAAGAATTCTGAAGGAGATCCCCAGATAAAGGGTAAGATCCGGCAGAAGATGAGGGAAGTGAGCCAGCGACGTATGATGGCAGCCATTCCACAGGCGGATGTGGTCATCACCAACCCTACCCATTTTGCGGTGGCTCTCCGCTATGATGTAAGTATTGCCGCTGCCCCCATAGTGGTGGCAAAGGGTACTGACTTTCTGGCCCAGAAGATCAAGGAAGTGGCCAGGGAGAATGATGTTGAGATCGTTGAGAATAAGCCCCTCGCCAGGATGATATATCACAACGTGGAGCTGGGAGATATTATTCCGCCGGAACTGTACCAGGCGGTAGCGGAAGTCCTTGCGTTAGTGTATAATCATAGGGAAGAGCGAGAAGGAGCATGATAGATGCCTGTTAAAACCCAGGGAAAAGGCAAGGTATTTAATGTATTTGATGTAGGGGTCGCACTGTATCTTCTGTGTGCCTTTGTCTTTATGATAATAACCCTGCCGGCCACGCTTCTGGATGTGTGCCTTGCTTTCAATATGGCCATAGCCTTTGCCATATTGTTTAATACGCTTTTTGTAAAAGAAGTACTGGATATGTCCTACTATCCCACCATACTTCTTTTTACAACCATATTCCGTATTTCGCTTAATGTTTCTTCCACGAAGCTCATCCTTACAACGGGAGATCCGGGAAACGTTGTCCGTACCTTCGGACAGTTCGTGGGCGGAAATGACCTTATAGTCGGAACCATTGTTTATATCATCCTTCTTATCGTACAGCTGGTGGTGATTAACAAAGGTTCTGAAAGAGTTTCGGAAGTAACGGCCAGATTTACTCTGGATGCCATGCCGGGTAAACAGATGGCCATAGATGCTGACCTTAATTCCGGTGCCATAGACGACAGAGAGGCGAAGGCCCGCCGGGACAAGATACAGGAAGAGTCCAGTTTCTTCGGTTCCATGGACGGTGCCGTGAAATACGTTAAGGGAGATACCAACGCAGGACTTATCATCACCGGAGTAAATCTGGTGGGGGGTATAGCTATGGCTATGCTCCGCAGGGGAATGACCTTCCAGGATGCTCTTAATACCTACACCATCCTGACTATCGGTGACGGTCTGGTGGGAGAGATACCATCTCTCCTTATTTCGCTTTCCACAGGTATCCTTGTTACAAAAGGGGCAAAGGAGGCGGAATTTGGGCCCACCCTTGTGCGGCAGATACTCTCTACTCCAAAAGTCATGTATATGGCCGGAGCCATAATCGCATTTCTGGGGGTTGCTACTCCCCTGAATCCGGTGATATTTGTGACCATGGGAGCTATTTTCGTGGTAGGCGGCAGGATGATGCAGAGCCAGCTTGAGGTGCAGGCTGTGGAGGCTGAAACCGAGAGACCTGAGGAAGTCAGTGCAGAAGAGATAAGGAAGCCTGAAAATGTCATATCCCGCCTTAACGTGGATCCAATAGAGCTGGAATTCGGTTATGGTATCATACCTCTTGCGGACGTCAATCAGGGTGGTGACCTTCTTGACAGGGTTGTAATGATCAGGAGGCAGATAGCTCTTGAAATGGGTACGGTGGTTCCCATCATCCGTCTCCGCGATAATATCCAGCTGAATCCTAACCAGTACATCATAAAGATAAAGGGTGTGCAGGTTGCAGAGGGAGAGATATTATTTGACCACTATATGGCTATGAACCCCGGCTATGTGGAAGAGGAGATAACAGGTATTCCTACTTTTGAGCCCTCATTCCATCTGCCGGCTACCTGGATCACCGAGAGTCAGAGAGAAAGGGCTGAGTCTGTGGGTTATACCGTGGTGGATCCTCCTTCTATAATCGCCACACACCTGACCGAGGTGATAAGAGCCCATATCAGCGAGCTTCTTACCCGTCAGGATACACAGAACCTTATCAATAACCTTAAGGAATCAAATCCCGAGGTTGTGGATGAACTTACACCGAAGATCCTGGGTATCGGAGAGATCCAGAAGGTGCTTCAGAACCTCTTAAAGGAAGGCATAAGTATCAGGGATCTCCTTACCATTTTTGAATCCCTGGCAGATAACGGAGCTACCACAAGGGATACGGATATTCTTACGGAGTATTGCCGTCAGGCCCTGAAGAGGGCCATCAGTGCCAGATATTTCCAGCCGGGGGAGAGCAACAGTGTGGTAACCCTTGATCCTGCCATAGAGCAGGAGATAATGGCAAGCGTCAAACAGACGGAACAGGGGTCTTATCTTACCCTTCCTCCCGACAGAACCAGGGCGATAATGGCGGCTACGGAAAATGAGATAAAGAAACTGGAGGATATGGGTAGGAATCCCATTGTTCTTACGTCACCCATTGTCAGGATATATTTCAAGAAGCTTTCAGAGGATTATATAAAAGACCTGATAGTGGTATCATATAACGAAGTGGAGAGTACTGCGGATCTGCAGTCGGTGGGGATAATAACCGCATAACAAGGAGCACCGCCGATGAAAGGCGCCTTTGGCGCGCGGCGGTGCGCAGGCAATGTCCTCTTCGAGGACATCACAAAACAAGGAGCACCGCCGATGAAAGACGCCCTGCGGGCGTGCGGCGGTGCGCAGGGTATTTGTAAGCATCAGGCTTACAAATACCCGTATATGGCAACTTCCGTAAGGAAGTTGTCCGTGATAAAGGATTTATCACGGATTGATTCGTGGTAATCCGCTACCACGGATCAACCCCGGGGAGATAATGCTTTTAAGATATCTTTACAAGACATGATTATTAAAAAATTCACTGCGAAAACTGAAGAGGAGGCTACGAGGGAAGCCAGGTCCGAACTGGGCGAAAACGCGGTAGTTATGAACGTGCGCACGGTTAAACCCGGCGGTCTTTTTGGTTTCTTTAAAAGGGCG
>JAEEGL014317084.1_pt1 | contig 17151 bp, 16 predicted proteins | sample 9134231 | NCBI WGS metagenome assembly JAEEGL01 (sample SAMN16246548, study PRJNA631951) | gut metagenome | biome: gut microbiome; feature: rumen; material: fiber-attached | host: Bos | place: Iran: Karaj | collected 2018-10
AGCACAAAGACAGCTGTATGCCGGGCACTTCCCGTTACATTACCACAAAGAACAGGAAAAACACTCCTGAGAGACTGGAACTTAAAAAGTATAACCCCATTCTCAAGAGGATGACAATCCATCGTGAGATTAAGTAATACGTTTTAAACCATGGCAAAGAAAGTAGTTGCTACCCTGCGTCAGGGTAAGGTTTCAATGGCTAAGGTCATCAAGATGGTTAAGTCACCTAAGACCGGTGCCTATATGTTCACAGAGCAGATTGTAACTGACGAACAGCTTAAGAACGCCATCAAGTAAGTTGTTTGATAAGAAACTATAAAAGAGAGCGGTCAGATGGCCGCTCTTTTTTGTTCTTATGCCCCTTTTAAGCCTAAATATAAATAGGTAAAATCAAAACTAATTCTTAAATTTGCAATTCGGGTACGGAGAATAAATGCCGTATTCATCACTGTTTTATGGGTCTGTTTTCATTTTTCTCAAAAGATAAGAAGGAAGTCCTTGACAAGGGCCTTGAAAAGACTAAAACCAGCGTATTCTCAAAGATTGCCCGTGCTATTGCCGGTAAGTCAACCGTTGACGATGAGGTGCTGGATAATCTTGAGGAGGTTCTCATTACGTCCGATGTGGGTGTAGAGACTACGCTCAAGGTAATTAAGCGCATCCAGGAGCGTGTGGCACGTGACAAATACATGGGTACGGCCGAACTTAACGATATCCTGCGTGAGGAGATATCGGCCCTTCTTGTGGAGAATAATCCGGATGAAGATACTGAGCCGTTCAGCGTTCCCGCGGGACGTAAGCCTTACGTAGTGCTCGTGGTAGGCGTGAATGGCGTTGGAAAGACAACAACAATAGGCAAACTGGCATATCAGTTCAAGAAACGCGGCCTCAAGGTTATGCTTGGTGCTGCCGATACGTTCCGTGCCGCTGCCATTGAGCAGTTGCAAGAGTGGGGACGTAGGGTTGATGTACCGGTGATAAGGCAGGAGATGGGTTCAGACCCTGCATCGGTGGCATACGATACTCTCAGCTCTGCCGTAGCCAACGGTGTGGATGTGGTTCTGATTGACACAGCAGGCCGCCTGCACAATAAGGTGGGTCTGATGAATGAGCTCACCAAGATACGTAACGTGATGAACAAGGTTGTGGAGGGCGCTCCTGATGATGTCCTGCTTGTACTTGACGGTTCTACCGGCCAGAATGCCTTTGAGCAGGCCAAGCAGTTCACTCTTGCCACAAAAGTTACCCAGTTGGCAATAACCAAGCTTGACGGAACAGCCAAGGGAGGTGTTGTTATAGGCATATCTGACCAGTTCAAGGTACCTGTCAAGTATGTGGGTCTGGGTGAGGCTATGGACAACCTCCAGGTATTCAATAAGACAGAATTTGTAGATTCCCTCTTTAAACAGGATTGAGATGAGGCGCGGAAGTGTGGATGTAATCACTTTAGGATGCTCTAAGAATCTTGTTGATTCTGAGAAGCTTATAGCTCAATTCAGGGCTAATGGCATCAAGGTGAGACATGATCCGGACAAGGTTAGCGCCGAGACTGTCATAATCAACACATGCGGCTTTATTGGCGATGCACAGGAGGAATCAATCAATATGATCCTGGAATGCTGTGAGCTTAAGAAAGCCGGCAAGGTAGGGCGTGTCTTTGTGATGGGGTGCCTGTCACAAAAGTTCCATAAGGAGCTTATGGCTGAGATTCCTGAGGTGGACGGATGGTACGGAAAGTTTGACTGGAACGGCATAATCAAGGAGATGGGACAGGTTTGGCACGGCGAGATAGAGAATGACCGTGTCATAACCACGCCGCCTCATTACGCCTATCTAAAGATTGCCGAGGGCTGCAACCGGGGCTGTGCATACTGTGCAATACCTCTTATGACCGGCAAGTACCGTTCACGCAGTCAGGAGGATATCCTGGATGAGACCCGCAGGCTGGTGGCCAAAGGCGTAAAGGAGATTCAGCTTATAGCCCAGGACCTTACATATTACGGTACGGATATTGCTCACAAGCCTACGCTTGCCGAACTTGTACAGCGTATTTCTGACATATCGGGAGTGGAATGGCTGCGCCTGCATTACGGCTATCCCAACAATTTCCCCATGGATCTGCTGCCGGTGATGCGTGAGCGCGATAATGTGTGCAAGTATATGGATATAGCCCTGCAGCATATCAGCGACCCCGTGCTCAAGCGTATGCACCGTAATATCACGTCCCGGGAGACGCGTGATTTCCTGGCCCGCATCCGTGAGGAGGTACCCGGAATACACCTGCGTACCACACTGATGGTGGGTTTCCCGGGTGAGACGGATGATGATTATGCCCAGCTTCTGGAATTTGTGCGTGAGCAGCGTTTTGAGCGTATGGGCGCCTTTGCATACTGTGAGGTGGATGGGACATACTCCGCCTTGCACTACAAGGATGATGTTCCGGATGAGGTGAAGCAGGCCCGTCTGTCACGCCTTATGCGTGTGCAGCAGGATATATCGGCCGATATAAGTGCTTCTAAGGTGGGTAAGACATTCAAGACAATGATTGACCGCCTGGAGGGTGAGTACTATGTGGGGCGTACGGAGTATGACTCACCTGAGGTTGATCCGGAGGTGCTTATCAAGGCTGACGTTGAACTACCCGTGGGTGAGTTCCGGAACGTAATAATAACGGAGGCCGATGCCTTTGACCTATATGGAGAAATTAGGGGCACAAAAAGAACCGTCCCCTTTGTGCCCCAGAAATAAATAAACTGACCTATATGAACAACAAGGAGTTTTTGACAGAATTATCCGGCAAGTGCCAGATGTCACCTGAGGTGGCGGCCGGTCATGTGCAGACTCTGATTGGAGTAATGGAGAATCTCTGGAATAGCGGTGATTCAGTCAGCCTTTCAGGATTTGGTGTTCTTGAAGTGAAAAAGAAGAATGAACGTGTGTCAGTAAATCCTACTACCGGCATACGTATGCTCGTTCCGCCAAAACTTGTCCTTACGTACAAGCCCAGTTCTCTCTTAAAGGAAAAACTGAAGTAAGAAGGTGCTGCTATGGATAAGAAGATAAATCTTTCACAGCTTGCTGACCTTATGTCAGAGGCTGGCGGAATGTCAAAAGTGGCTTCAGAACAGTTTGTGAAGAACTTTTTTGACATCATATCAAAAGGTGTGCTTGATGAGGGGATTGTCAAGGTAAAGGGTTTCGGCACATTCAAACTCCTGCAGATGGAGAATCGTGAGAGCGTGAACGTAAATACCGGAGAGCGCTTTACGATAGAGGGACATCAGAAGATATCATTTACGCCCGATGCAGAGCTCAAGGAACGCATAAACAAGCCGTTTTCCGCATTTGAAACGGTTGTTATTACGGAGGAGCAGTCTGCTGAGCTCAGTGATGTAGAGATTACCAAGGAGGAGCTACCTACTGCGGAATCTGATAATGAAGAGCCTGTAAGGATAGAGGAGGAGACGGAATCTGTTGAGACAGAATCCGTTGAGCCGGTTGTAGAGAACAAACCTGAAGCAAAAGAGCCGCAGGTTAGGGAAATCACACAGAAACGCGGTACACGTATATTGCTTAAAATAGTGGTTTACATTCTTTCCCTTATCCTTGTGGCATGTCTTGCCTTATATCTTCTATGGCCACTTGTGGGGAAAGCAATAATCAAGTCATATGCCGACAAGTCAAAGCCGGCCGTTGAGACCGTAAAACCGGCTGCAAGAGAATCCATACAGGTTATTGAAGAGGCAGAACTGGAAGTAGAAGAGGCCAAGCCCGTTATTGAAGAGGCTAAACCGGCCGTAGAAGAAGCCAAACCTCTAGTGGAAGAGGCCAAACCGGTTGTTCAAGAGGCAAAACCGGTAGTTGAGGCACCCAAACCTGTTGTGGCTGAGCCTAAACCTACAGCCGCAAATGACGTCCAGCCTTTCAATCTCAACCAGGAGGATCAGGCCAAGGCCCTGGCAAAGTTCACTGAGGCTGATACGGTTAACTACCGCATTGCAGGCCGTCTGGCAGTACACACCATAGAGGAGGGTGAATCACTTACTAAAATATCCAATAAGTATTACGGAACCAAGAAGCTGTGGCCTTATCTGGTTAAGTACAACAATCTTGGTTCATCTAACAGTCTTATGGTTGGAAGCAAAATAAATATACCCAGACTTGTAGCAAAGTGATAAATATGTTTAACGCTAACTGATAACAATACAATTTAAAACTTTTTAGTTCATACCCGTTTTCAAATAGTCATATATTTGGCACCAGAATCCCATGAGGGATGATTGTGAAGGACAAATGATAAATTAATCTTATGAGTGAAAATGTTGACATTAAGGAACTGAATGAGCGTATAGAAAAACAGAGCGCATTCGTTACCAACCTGATGGCCGGAATGGATCAGGTTATCGTGGGACAGAAACATCTTGTTGAATCTTTGCTGATAGGATTGCTTTCCGATGGACATATACTGCTGGAAGGTGTTCCCGGTCTTGCCAAGACACTTGCTATCAAAACTCTTGCTTCATTGATAGATGCAAGTTTCAGCCGAATACAGTTTACGCCGGATCTGCTACCTGCCGATGTTGTAGGAACAATGATATACAGTCAGAAGGATGAGACATTCCTTCCCAAGAAGGGTCCGGTATTTGCCAATTTCATCCTGGCCGATGAGATTAACCGTGCTCCGGCCAAGGTTCAGAGCGCATTGCTGGAGGCCATGCAGGAGCGTCAGGTGACACTGGGCGGTGAAACGTTCAGCCTACCCAAGCCTTTCCTGGTTATGGCTACCCAAAACCCGATAGAGCAGGAGGGTACATATCCGCTGCCTGAGGCACAGGTGGACCGTTTCATGCTCAAGGCTGTAATTGATTATCCCAAGATAGAAGAGGAGAAGAAGATCATTCATCAGCAGATACATCATCAGATAGGTACAGTGAAACCTGTAATGAGCACAGATGATATCATTGAGGCCCGTAAGGTGGTTGACCTGGTTTATCTGGATGAGAAGATTGAGCAATATATAGCTGATATCGTGTTTGCTACACGTTATCCTGATAAATACGGACTTAAGGATATCAAGGAACTTATCTCATTCGGCGGTTCACCGCGTGCATCAATAAATCTGGCTCTTGCAGCCCGCTCATATGCATTCATCAAGCGCAGAGGTTATGTAGTGCCTGAGGATGTACGTGCCATAGCACATGATGTGCTGCGTCACCGCATTGGCCTTACCTATGAGGCTGAGGCTACCAACGTGACACAGGATGAACTTGTAAGCCGTATCTTGAACAAGGTTGAAGTACCTTGATTCAATTGCCTTAAAATCAGTTTGATATGGAAACAAATGAACTGATAAAAAAGGTCCGGAAAATTGAGATAAAGACTCGCGGTCTGTCCAGTAACATATTTGCCGGTCAGTACCATACCGCCTTCAAAGGTCGTGGTATGGCATTCAGTGAGGTGCGTGAGTACCAGTACGGTGACGAGCCCCGTGATATTGACTGGAATGTTACTGCCCGTATGAACAAGCCTTACTCAAAGGTTTTTGAAGAGGAGCGTGAGCTTACGGTGATGCTGATGGTGGATGTCTCAAACAGCCTGAATTTCGGTACTCAGGTCATGATGAAACGTGAGATGGTTACCGAGATTGCCGCCACGCTGGCATTTGCCGCCATTGAGAACAATGATAAGGTGGGGCTTCTGTTCTTCAGTGACCGTATTGAGAAGTTCATACCGCCCAAGAAAGGCCGCAAGCATATACTTTATCTTATACGTGAACTGCTTGACTTCCAGCCGGAGAGTAATGCTACGGACATTACCGTGCCTCTGGAGTTCCTCACTGGAGCCGTAAAGAAACGTTGTACTGCATTCCTTTTGAGTGATTTCATTGATGCGCATGATTACAGGAACGCGCTTACCATTGCAAACAGTAAGCATGATATCGTAGCCATACGCGTTTATGACAGACGTATGGAGGAGCTGCCTGACGTTGGCCTCATGAAGCTGTATGATTCTGAGACGGGGCAGGAGATGTATGTTGATACCTCATCGGCAACTGTACGCAATACTCATCATAAGTGGTTTGAGGAGAATACACTGAGATGTAAGGACTATCTTACCCGCAGTCATGTGGATTCAGTGTCGGTCCGTACGGATCAGGATTATGTCAAGGCTCTTATGGGACTTTTTGCTAAACGAAATTGAGAATTGAAAATTGAAAATTGAAAATTTTTGGAGCAGCGAGAGGAGAGACTAAGCTCGCTTAGGCTATCCCGAGATTCCCGAGCATAGCTCGCCTACCCGTAGCCTTTCGCGACAAAAATCAAAAACGAAGTTTTTAATTGAAAAACGTAGAACCTGCGTTTGAATATGATTAGAAGATTCTTTATATACCTGTTTGTCTTACTGATGCCCGCCCTGGTATCGGCTCAGAACGTTGTAGTCAGGGCAGAGGTGGACTCCATGATGATGTGGATAGGTCAGCAGACCGGACTTCACCTGGAGGTTACCTGTGATGCGGGGCAGAAGATAGACTTTCCTGCATACCGTGACACTATCGTAACCGGATTGGAGATAATACCGCCGGTCAAGACTGATACCCAGTATGTCAACAACGGGAAGCGCATGACTGTGAAACGCAGTTATACCGTAACCTGTTTTGATTCAGCCTTGATATATATAGCGCCGATTACGGTAAATGTGGACGGTAACGAGTATCAGTCCAACCGTCTGGCGCTGGCCTTCATGACTTATGATATCCCGGAAGGTGAGGAGAAACAGATATTCGGACCTAAGGACAATCTGAATGCCCCCATACGGTTCTATGAGGTTAAAGGGTTGATCCTGTTCTTGTTATTGGCTATAGTGGCAATAGTAATAGCGGTATATCTGTTTATCAGGTATCGTGATGACAAACCCATTATCAGAAAGATAAAGATTGAACCTAAGGTTCCGGCACATGTCAGGGCAATCACAGATATAGAGGAACTGAGGCAGGCCGGAGGGCCTCACAGTGAGGATTCCAAGGGATATTACACCCAATTGACGGATATCCTGCGAGAATACATCAATGACAGGTTCGGGTTCAACGCTACAGAGATGACCTCATATGAGATTCTTGAGAAGCTTGAAGAGAGCCGTGACAGGGAGTCTCTCAGTGAGTTGAGGGATCTGCTTTCAACTTCTGATATGGTCAAGTTTGCCAAGTTCAAACCCATGCTCAATGAGAATGACCGTAATCTGGTTACTGCATTGGAGTTTGTCAATGATACCAAGATTGAGGTTCCCGAATCAGAGCTTCAACCTAAGGAGGAAGAGACTATTGTTGAGGAGAAACGCAGCAAGGAGGCGCGTATCATGCTGTTCGTGGCCGGTACGGTCACGGCTTTGGCCGGTACGTTGTTCCTTGTACTGTCCGTTTTTAAGTTGTATTATCTGTTCTTCTAAAAGAAACGAGCCATGACATTTGCAAACAGTGCATATTTGCTTTTGATGCTTCTTGTCATACCGTGCATTCTCTGGTATGTGCTCAAGGTAAACAAGCGGCGTGCCACACTCTCTGTGCCTACCACATCCATGTACGGCGGTCTCAGGAAGAGTTGGAAATACTACCTTATACATGTTCCGTTTATCCTTGACATGGTGGCCATAGTCCTGCTGTCACTTATTCTGGCGCGCCCGCAGACAACAGACCGTTGGCAGGATACTGAGATTGAGGGTATTGACATAATGCTATGTATGGACGTATCCACCAGTATGCTGGCAGAGGATCTCAAGCCTAACCGTATTGAGGCTGCCAAGCAGGTGGCATCGGAATTCATAAACGGACGCCCAAATGATAACATCGGTCTGACCATTTTTGCCGGTGAGGCATTTACACAGTGCCCGATGACGGTTGATCATGCCGTTCTGCTCAATATGTTCCAGAACGTGAGCAGTGACATTGCAGCCAAGGGTATCATTGAGGATGGCACAGCCATAGGTATGGGACTGGCCAATGCCATAAGCCGCCTTAAGGACAGTCAGGCTAAATCAAAGGTTATCATACTGCTTACAGACGGTTCAAACAATCGCGGCGAGATATCGCCTATGACTGCTGCAGAGATGGCCAAGAGCTTCGGTATAAGGGTTTATACGATAGGCGTGGGTACGAATGGTACCGCACCGTATCCGGTGCAGGGTGCATTCGGTAAGCAATACATCAATGTGGCCGTTGAGATTGATGAGAATGTGCTCCGTCAGATTGCCCAGACTGCAAGCGGTCAATACTACCGTGCTACAAGCAACAGCAAGCTGAAGGAGGTTTATGAGGAGATTGACAAGCTGGAGCGTACCAAGCTTCAGGTCAAGGAGTTCAGCAAGAATCAGGAGGAGTATCAGCCGCTAGCACTGGCTTTGATACTGAGTATTCTGCTCTCTATACTGCTAAAACAGACTGTTCTCAGAACAATACCATAAAAAAGGAGTGATTGATTATGTTCAAGTTCGCTAATCCTGAATATCTCTATCTGCTGGCACTGGTACCGGTGCTGGTGGCACTGCATATTATCTCTAATATCCGTAGGCGCAGGAAACTGGCCGAATATGGTGACGGAGAGCTTATTTCACAACTCATGCCCGATGTCTCAACCGTACGTCCCAATATCAAATTCTGGCTACTGTTCTCAGCATATACGCTGTGCTGTTTCCTGCTGGCCAGACCGCAGTTCGGTTCCAAACAGGAGACCGTAACAAGAAAGGGCATCGAGACGGTCATAGCCCTGGATATATCAAACTCCATGCTGGCCGATGATGTGGCTCCCAACCGTCTGGAGAAATCCAAGCGTATAATCTCAAACCTGGTTGACCAGTTCAAGGATGACAAGATAGGCCTGATAGTATTTGCCGGTGATGCTTTCGTGCAGTTGCCCATTACGAGTGATTTCATATCGGCCAAGGTATTTCTGAATACCATATCACCAGCGTTGATAACGCGCCAGGGAACGGATATCAAGACAGCCATTGAGTTGGCCACCCGTAGCTTTACTCCTAATGAAGGGATAGGTAAGGCTATAATAGTGATTACCGATGGTGAGAACCACGAGGGTGGGGCTGAGGAGGCCGCTAAGGCCGCAGCTGAGAAGGGATACATGGTATATGTCCTGGGAGTTGGCCTGCCGTCAGGTTCACCCATTCCGGGTGAGCGTAGCGGTGATTTCCGCAGGGATAAGGATGGCAATGTGGTGGTAACACGTCTCAATGAGGAGATGTGCCGCAAGATAGCTGCCGCCGGTAATGGCGTATATTTCTATGTGGATAACTCCAATGCTGCCCAGAAGGCACTCCAGACGGAGCTTGACAAACTGGCCAAGGCCGATGTGGAGACCACCTTATATACTGAGTATGATGAGCAGTTCGGGATAATAGCCTGGATGATTCTGATTATCCTGCTGCTTGAGATATTCATTTGTGAGAGCCGTAACCCGCGGCTAAGGAATTTCAGTCTTTTCAAAACTGAAGAGGAGGAGAAAGGAATATGAAAAAGGTAGTTTTGATGATTTGTATGATAGCTGCGTCTATGACCGGTGCTTTTGCACAACGGTCAGACCGCTCATTTATACGTAAGGGAAACCGTTTGTTTGAGGACAGCCTTTTCATAAAGGCTGAGGAGAACTACCTCAAGGCTGTAGATATGAATCCTGAACTGTATGAGGGTACATATAACCTGGGTAATTCATATACTGCACAGCAAAAACCCAATGAGGCGGTTGAGCAGTACCGTAAGACGGCCAATGCTCTTGAGTTGAAGAAAAAAGAGCTTATGGAGAATCCGGAGGCAAGCCCCAAGGAACTGAACAGATGCAAGGAGGACCTGGCCAAGACATATCATAACACCGGTGTGGTTTACCACATGTGTGAGCAGTATGACAAGGCTGTGGAATCATATAAGCAGGCTCTGCGTAACAATCCGCAGGATGATGAGACACGTTATAATCTGATTCTGGCTCAGCGTATGCTCCAACAGCAGCAACAAGACCAGCAACAACAGGATCAACAGCAGGACCAGCAGCAGGATCAGCAACAACAGCAGCAGGATCAACAACAACAGGAGCAGCAGGAGCAGCAGCAACAGGAACAAGAGCAGCAGGAACAGCAACAGGATATGTCACAGGAGAATGCCGAGCAGATTCTGGAAGCTGCCATGCAGGATGAGAAGGATGTCCAGGAGCGTGTTCAGGAACAGCTCATGAAGGTCCAGCCTAAGAAACCTTTGGAAAAAGATTGGTAATATGAATATATCGGAAAAGACAAGAAGACTGTTACCCCTGGTCATGTTTATTCTGCTGATCGGGGTAAGGGCAGTTGCCCAGGACGCCACATTTACCGCACAGGCCCCGCAGGCCGTGGTGCTTGGTGAGCGTTTCAGGATAACATATAAGGTTGACACGCGCGATGCCAAGGAGTTCCGTGCTCCGGACATGAAGAGCATCAATATCCTGAGCGGCCCTAATACATCGACATCATCAAGTACTTCCATTTACAATGGCCAGGTAACGAGCACATATACATTAACTTATACATATGTGGCCGTAGCAACTGAAGTGGGTGATGTATCACTTGATGGTGCTACTATAAAGGCCAATGGCAAGCAGCTGACATCAAACAAACTTACAATCAAGGTCTTGCCGCCTGACCAGACGTCATCACAGCAGCAGAGTCAGGGGCAGGGGAGCGGACAGGCACGTCAGCAACAGTCATCAGGTCAGTCCTCAACGGTAGGAAGCGGTGAAGACCTTTTTATGCTTGCCACTGTTGACAAAACCACCGTATATGAGCAGGAGGCGCTTTTGCTTACGTTCAAGATTTATAAGCTGCCGTCAGTTGATCTGCAGACCATGAGCAGCAAGATGCCTGACCTCAAGAACTTCCATGTTCAGGAGGTGGAGCTCCCGCAGCAGAAAGAGTTTAATCTGGAACATTACAACGGCCGTAACTACCAGACTATGGTATGGTTGCAGTATGTTCTGTTCCCGCAGCATTCAGGAGAGCTGGAGATACCGGCTACACCGTTTGAGGGTGTTGTGGCACAGCGTGTTGAGAACAGGAGCAATGACGTGTTTGACATGTTCTTCAACTCCTCCCGATATGTTGAGGTCAAGAGAGAATTGACCACCCGTAATATCAAGATAAATGTAAAGCCGCTTCCACAGGGCAAGACAAACTCTTTCTACGGTGGAGTGGGTGACTTCAACATCAGTTCTACCATAAACAGCACTGATGTCACGGCCAATGATGCCGTTACCATACGTGTAATACTGTCCGGTACGGGTAACCTCAAACTGATCAAAACCCCTGAGATTAAGTTCCCGCAGGATTTTGACATATATGACCCCAAGGTTGAGAACAAATATACCATCAAAGGCGGACGTCAGACCGGAAACAAGGTTTATGAATACCTTGCAATACCCCGTCATGCCGGCCAATACACCATTCCGGCTCTGGAGTTCCAGTATTTTGATCCCAAGAGCGGCAGTTACAAGACCGTCAAGACTGATGAATATACACTGAACGTAGCCAAAGGGCAGGGGGGAGGAGAGTCACAGACATCAGTATCATACGTAAACAAGGAGGATCTCAAGTTCGTAGGTCAGGATGTACGTTTCCATTCAACTCCGGCTGTGCTTAAATCTACTGATGTTCAGTTCTTTGGATCATTCCTGTTCTATTTCTGTCTTGCGTTGCCACTGGTAATTCTGCTGCTACTGGTTGTGATTTCACGTAAACGTATTGCTGACAGTGCAAATGCAGCCAAGGTTAAAGTCAAGAAAGCCAGTTCTGTAGCTACCAAACGTCTTAAGGTGGCCCGGAAACTGATGAAGGAGGGCCGTAAGGATGATTTCTATGATGAGATGATGCGTGCCTTGCTGGGTTATTTCGGCGATAAGTTGGCTATACCTGTTGCTGAACTCTCCAAGGACAACATTGAGGCCGAGCTGAAACGCAGGAATGTATCTGATGAGCCTGTTAAACTGGTTATAGGCCTGTTGGACGACTGTGAATTTGCCCGATATGCACCAGGTGATGAATCCGGCAAGATGGACCGTCTTTATGAGCAGGCCGTAAGCGTGATTGGGCAGATTGAAGGCTCAATTAAATAATTGAGAATTGAGAATTGAGAATTGAAAATTTTTGGAGCAGTGAGAGGAGAGATTAAGCTCGCTTAGGCTATCCCGAGTCGCGACAAAAATCATGGAACGAAGTGACATAATTGAGAATTTATGAAAAAGATATTTGCTCTACTGTTGATAATGGTTATTCCGGTGCTGGGAATGGCACAGGAGAATGACGGAATGATGAGCCTTGTTGCGGATTCCACCAAGACCAATGCATTACCTACGCTTGCTGAGGCTGACAGCGCTTATATTCAGGGTGACTACCTTACGGCTATAGGTATATATGAGTCAATCATTGAAAATCAGGGTGTTAATGCTACCTTATATATGAATCTTGGCAACTGCTGGCTTAAACGTGATGAGGTTGCCAAGGCAATTCTGTGTTATGAGCGTGCATATCTGATAGATCCGTCTGATCCTGATATTAAGTTCAATCTGGAGTTGGCACGTACCAAGACTGTAGATAAGGTTAACCAGGTAAACCAACTCTTTATTGTTGTGTGGTTTAAGAAGCTTCTGGCAGTACTTGACGTGAATGGATGGGCCATTATGACGGTTATCCTGTTCGCTGCAGCCATACTGTTTACCGGAGTCTTACTGTTCTCCAAGAAACGTGCCCTGCGTAAAATATCTTTTTCTTTTAGCGTATTTTTCTTGCTTTTGTCCATTTTATCTTTTATCTTCGCTACAACGCAGATGGGAAATATCCGGAACCGTGACACGGCAATAATCATGTCACCGAGCGTTACGGTCAAGAGTACACCCACCAGCAGCGGTACAGACCTGTTTATCATTCATGAAGGACGTAAGGTTCAGATACTGGATTCTTCAATGAAAGAGTGGGTTGAGATAAGGCTTGAGGATGGTAATACAGGTTGGGTACCGGTTAATGTAATGGAAATCATTTAACCACAATGGAATGACAGAAGCACAGGGTCTCATAGAGACAGACAGATTGGCCACGCTGTCAGTAAATGGCAGCGACTCCCTTTTCTGGGACGGTGTGGCCAGTTTATTTACTTCAGTCATTGTGTGGGTTCCTCTTGCTCTTGCTGCTATATTCCTTATAATAAGGAACGTAAATCCTAAAAGAGTACTTTTTGTGTTTCTGATGGTGGTTCTCACCATAGTGTTGTGTGATCAATTGTCATCATCAGTATTTAAACCGCTTTTTCACAGACTAAGACCTACACGTGATCCCTTTATCTTGGATATGGTTGATACCGTAAATGGCTATCGTGGAGGACTTTACGGCTTTTTCTCAGGCCATGCGGCCAATTCATTCGGCCTGGCCGCATTGTTTATTTGGCTTGTAAGGGACAGACTGTTCTGTCTGTCAGTGGGCATCTGGGCAATATTAAACGCATTGATAAGAACTTATCTTGGCGTACATTTTATAGGCGACATACTTGTAGGTGCCATTGCAGGAAGTCTGATAGGCAGTTTTACCTATTGGTTGTACTTACTTGTGTCCCGTAAAGACCGGTATTATCTTAGTGTGCACAGGTCCAGTTTGTTATATACAAAGTCCGGATTTATGCGCAATGATGTGTTTATTTTCCTGTGTGTACTTTTTGGTACATACTCAGTAATATTGATTGGAGCATGTTTTGTAAATTGACCAAAGTCAAATTACAATTGAGAATTGAAAATTTATTTGATAATAACCTAATTTTAATGCTTATGACCAGATTAATCACATTCAATGAACTGCGCCAGATCAAGGCGCAACTTCCAGAGGGCAGTATCCACAGAATTGCCAATGAGCTGAATCTCGATGTAGAGACTGTTAGAAATTTCTTTGGAGGTACAGACTACAAGAAAGGTTCAGCAGTAGGTTTCCATATTGAGCCGGGACCAAACGGCGGTTGCGTTGTTCTGGATGATACGACAGTTCTGGATAGAGCTCTTGAGATCATTGCAGAAAGCAAGAAGTGAATTGAAAATTGAAAATTGAGAATTGAAAATTGAAAATTGTAGAAAAGGTTCGGAATAATTTCCGAACCTTTTCTAATATCACGGGTTATCACGCAGGTTTATTATCACGCAGGTGCCTGTAATTTTCAATTTTCAATTCTCAATTTTCAATTTGCAAAATTGTTTATCAATTTTGCATAATAACTATTATGTTAAATAGGAAATACAGAAATGAAATAACCCACTCCCGACAAAAAAAAGAAACTGCCGGAATATGTCCGACAGTTTCATAAAAGTTATATGTTTAAAGGATTGAATTAAGCACCGAGAAGTTTCTCAATTTCCTTCATCTCTTTAGTCATTTCAACCTTGTAGTAAATCTGATAAAGCAATGGGCCCCATTTGTTGATATTCTCAGGCTCAAGTTCTCTCCACTTCTCTACATAAGGAAGAGCTTCTTTATAGATTTCCTTTTCCTTCTTTAATCCATTCTTATATTCAGCAGACTTGTAATTCAGCTTGTCATTTGCCTCACTGAAGGCTTGAGCCTTGAACATTATGCAAAGGCCTATGTTGTTGTAGGCTTCACTTAATGTATTGTCCTTCTCAATGGCAATCTTGTACTGCTCGATAGCCTTGTCATAATCCTTATTCTGCTGTGCAACGAAACCGAGAACGTAATAGTTGTAAGCTTTTTCAGGATCAGTTGCAACCATCTCACTGGCAAATTTCTCCATTTCACCCATGTCATTCCTGAGACTGTAGTAGTTCAGCAATTTGCCATAGTACCACTCATGGGTCGGATATTTGATAAGACCAGCCTTAAGTGACTTGAGCCAGTTTACGGTATCACCCATGTGGCCGTAGCTCTCGCAAATGAACTCTGTGGCATCCTCACCATATTCCTCATCATTCTGGGCTGTCTGTGAGTACTTAAGGCAGTCCTCCCATTTCTCCAGCTGGAAAGCTGCGAGTGCAGGGAAATATGAGTATTTTACGCCATTCTCATTCCATACGGCATCAGTCTCTCTGAAATCAGCAAAATCTTCTCTTTGGGCAATTGTGTAATACCTGTCAAAGAATTTGTAGGCTGTGGCGGGGTCGTTATGATGCATGAAATAGTGAACGCCGGCAGTAATCATCTGATTCAGGTTGCGGTGAATGATGCTTGGGAACAGGCGGTTTCTTGCCTCGTTTGATGTCTTACCCTTTTCATTGGGGATCTGCTGCAGAGAGTCTGCTCTGAGGGTGAATGTGATCATCTTGTCGAGATAATCATACAAGGCCGTAGTGTCATATTTTACACCTGCATTGTATGACTTGATGCTCTCCTGATTGTAGAAATACTCATAAATTATAGCTGCTTCATACCATGTCTGATCCCAATCCTTCAGCAGAGGGTTCTTCATAGCGTCATCTATGAGCTTCTTGGCATGTCTCTTATCCGGAACATCATCACGTTCCATATCATCTCTAGCCTCCTTAACGGTCTTCTGGGCAGCCTTGGTGGCTTTCTTCAGCTCTTTCTCAGACATCTGAGCATAGGATGCGCATGACACTCCAAGAGCTGCAATCAAAACAAATATAAGTTTCTTCATGTTGAAAAAATGTTATAGGTTTTACATTATTAATATATCATACTTAATTGGTTGTTAAAATCACTCGGTCACAGGTGCTTCTGGGGCCGATTCTGAGGCTGTAGCCTCCCCATCCTCCGTGGGTTCTTCTCCAATAGGTTCACTGTCAACCTTGCAGATGGAACCGATCTGGTCATTACGTTTTTCCAGATTAATGAGCCTTACGCCCTGAGTGGCGCGTCCCATAACGCGGAAATCAGATACGCTGACACGCAGCGTAATGCCTGATTTGTTGATGATTACCAGGTCGTTGTCGTCTGTAACTGCTTGAATTGAAACAAGTTTGCCTGTCTTGTCAGTAATGTTCAGAGTCTTGACTCCCTTGCCGCCACGGTTGGTCTTGCGGTAATCCTCTATCTCGGAACGCTTTCCATAGCCTTGCTCTGATACTACCATGATGGTCTCCTCGGGCTGCTCATCGACAGCAATCATGCCTACCACCTGATCCTCACCGTCTTCATCAAGAGTCATGGCGCGGACGCCAGTTGATGTACGGCCCATGGAGCGTACTGTGCTCTCATTGAAGCGTATGGCGCGTCCGTTGCGGTTTGCTATGATTATCTCCTTGTTGCCGTCAGTAAGCAATACGTTGATTACCTTGTCACCCTCATTCAGGTTGATGGCGTTGATACCGTTCTGGCGCGGACGTGAGTAATCCTGGAGTATGGTCTTCTTGATTACGCCGTTCTGTGTGCAGAATACCAGGTAATGGTTGGATGTGAACTCAACATCACCTAGGTTCTTGATGGCAATATAAGCGTTTACGGCATCATCAGGCTCAATGTTGAGCATATTCTGTATGGCACGGCCCTTTGATGTCTTGCCGCCCTCAGGAATGTCATAAACCTTGAGCCAGTAGCAACGTCCCTTCTGTGTGAAGAAGAGTATGTAGTTGTGAGTGGTTGCCGTGAATATGTGCTCGATGAAGTCCTCGTCACGCTTGTCAGAGCCGCGGGAGCCTACCCCACCTCTTCCCTGCAGACGGTACTCCGTAAGGGCAGTGCGCTTGATGTAGCCTAAATGTGACATTGTTATGATCATAGGCTCATCGGCATAGAAGTCCTCTGGATTGAACTCCTCACTTGCATAGACAATCTCTGTCTTACGCTCGTCACCGTATTTGTCTATGATAGCCTGCATCTCATCCTTGATAACCTGCTTGCACTTTTCAGGATCATCCAGAATGCTCTGGAGCTCCTCAATGCGTGCCATAACCTGATTGTACTCATCGTGGAGCTGATCCTGCATGAGTCCGGTAAGCTGGCGCAGACGCATATCTACGATAGCCTTGGCCTGGATCTCATCCAGTCCGAAGCGGTCCATAAGGTTCTGTATGGCGTCATTCGGGGTTTTGGCCTTCTTGATGATCTGTATAACCTCATCAATGTTATCTGATGCAATGATCAGACCTTCAAGTATATGAGCACGTTTCTTGGCCTCGTCAAGAT
>JAEEGL015264489.1_pt1 | contig 17151 bp, 8 predicted proteins | sample 9134231 | NCBI WGS metagenome assembly JAEEGL01 (sample SAMN16246548, study PRJNA631951) | gut metagenome | biome: gut microbiome; feature: rumen; material: fiber-attached | host: Bos | place: Iran: Karaj | collected 2018-10
GGCCGAGGCCGACACGTTGCGGCAGGATGTGTCGGTTGCGAGCGCCTATCTGCAAAACGAGTGGAAGAACGACCGCTGGAACATCCTTGTCGGTGTCCGTGCCGACAAGCACACTATGCTTGACAATCCCGTCGTAAGCCCCCGCCTCAACCTGCGTTATGCACCGAGCCATCACGTGGTTTTGCGTGCCGGCTATTCATCGGGCTTCCGTGCTCCGCAGGTTTACAACGAGGACCTGCACGTAGGAGCTGTGAATGGCGAACTCTTCAAGTTGTCGAATGCCGAAGGCCTGCGCGAGGAACGTTCACACTCGCTCAACGCCTCGGGCGACTTCTGCTTCCACATCGGCAAGATGGAGGGTGACCTGCTGATTGAGGGCTTCTACACACGTATTAACAACGCCTTTGTCAACGAGTTGCTGTTTGACGACACCACAGCGGGTTATCTTATGTACGAGCGTCGCAACGAAGACGGCGCAGAGGTGAAAGGTCTGAACTTCGAACTTCGCCTGACACCAGTAGAGAAGCTGCAGATGCAGTTGGGTGGTACCTGGCAGAGCAGTCGCTACACAGGCGAAGGACAGGAGTGGAGCGAAGGCAAGTTCGAGCAGCGTATGGAGCGTGTGCCTGACTTCTATGGCTATCTCAACGTCACCTACAATCCTGTCGACAGGTTTCAGCTGATGGCCAGCGGCACCTTCACGGGTCCGATGCTGGTATACCATTCCATCGCTTCGGACAGCAAGCATTCGGCTGCAATCGACGTCGAGCAAGTGACGACGCCCTCGTTCTTCGACCTTACGCTCAAGGCCTCCTACAGCATACCGTTTGGCAAACGCACGGCATTGGAAATAAATGCAGGTGTGCAGAACCTCTTCGACAGCTACCAGCGCGACTTCGACAGCGGTCCTGAACGCGATGCCTCATACATCTACGGCCCTGCGCGTCCCCGAACCTTCTTTGTAGGCGCCAAGCTGAATATTTAGAATGTCTTTACCAGCGTCGTGTCTTGCACGATGTTGTTTACGATTCGCCACATCCTTTCGGCAGGGAGCCATTCGCCACCGATAAATCTCTCCGAGCCGAAACGGATGTGGTAGGTCGTATCGCTCGTCTTGATGTAGTCAATTCCGTAGGCGGCATTGTGGTGGGGTAATTGGATGTAATAGCTGTTGTTGCCGCTTTTGCGGAAGCCAAAGACTTCCAAACCGTCGGGGACGGTATCGTTCTCGCTGCGGTATGCCTCAAGCTGTTCGACGGCATAGTTGCCTGTGTCTATGCAGTTCCGTATCGGGTCGTTGGCTTCAATTATGTACACAATGAAAATCCAGAGTGCTGCAAATGCCGCTACCCATATAATGAAGGCGCTGACGGTGGTCGGGTTGCCAAGGGCGGCGTTGCGCAGATGCCGTCTCGTTACGCGTCTGTGGTTGGGAAACAGGTGACTCATTTCACAAAACATTTGTCAGTATTGGCGACTTCGACATATCGCTTGGGTTGGTGCCCGGCACCCCTTCGGGGATGGCAATGCCCAGTTTTCGGAAATGCTTTTTCCAGTATCGGGGCATCTTGCCTCGCTTGTCGCGGAAGTTCATTGGCTGGTTTTTGAACAGATGGTTGCCAGCAGCGTCAAGATATGCCTCGTACACCAGTTCCGAGCAGTACATCTGTCCGTTGTTGGGCAGGAAACTGTCGTCGTAGGGCTGGCCAAGGAACGATTTGGCGCGGGCAATGACCGCTGCGGTGTCGAACGGCACGTTGAGGCGGTAGGCGCTGAAGGCACCGAAGGTGCAGTAGCTCCATTTGTTGTAGGGGACGCGATGAACGCCATTGTCGCCCGAGGCTTCGATAATCCAAACCTGACCGGTGCTGTCAACCTCAACGATGGCAACGTGTGTGTATTCGCCCGTACTGCTGCTTATGGCTTTCTCCATATCCGAGTTCTGTCGCAAACAAAACAGCAGGTCGCCGCTTTTGAACTTGTATAGCGGCTTCAAAGTCTTATTGTCCAGGAAGCCCTTTAAAAGCATTCCGTCGGGCATCATAGGCTTCAATGCCTGCCAGAGGCAGGGTTGGAAGGATGAAAAGTACGCCGTAGGGCTGTTGACATACATTGGCAGCAGCCAGGGGAAGCGTGTGCGCTGGCCTATTTCGTTGAACATTGAGCAACTTCCGTTGGCCTTAACTGTGTCGCCGAGGCCGTTCACAAACGTAACGATATAGCCGTAACTGTTTGTTGACCAGTATCTGGGAACTTCCTTGAATATGGCGTTGACATCAACTGTCGTGTCCTCAAAGCCGAAGTCGGCAGCGGAAGGTTTGGTGTCGTATCGGAGGCTGAGGTTACGCAAAGCCTCTTCGACTTGTGCCACCGGGAAATAGCGATTGACGAAACTGCCGCTATCGAAACTCTTTTCGGCCTCGTAAAGCTCATCGCCGTTGCGGCGATAGGTGATGCTGTAGGAGTCGTAATGGTAGCAACCCGAGCTGTATGTCTCGATGGTTACGCTTTGCAGCCCCTGTGCGAGGAAATCCCCAAGCGGGTTGTCGAAGCGGAACGGCTCGATGTGTCCTGCTGTGTCGATGCGGCGCTGGGTGTTGTCGGCAAGGGAGAGAATTATGTGTGCGTCGCTCGTCGGGTCGGGACTCAAGGCAGCGATGCCCTGTGTCTGTGCTATGCGGTACCATCCTTTGTTGTCTGTAAGATAGACACTTTTGCGGTCGGAAGCCCACATCCGAGGATCGTGACCCAGTTTCAACCAGTCCCAGTCCTCCTTGATTGGCTGTTGTGTGGTGTAGTATCTGCAGGTGTCCACCTTGCCGTCGGGACTTATGCGCAGCACCCCGAATTGGACAGAGGCGTACAACTTGCCGTCAACAACGCGGATAAGTTCTGCCTCTCCAAGCCTTAACCCACCGTTTGTATCGACCTTTAACTTCCCTTTAACTTCCATTAACTCCCCCTTAACTCCCCTTAGTAATACTCCATCCTCCGTCAATGCCCACATCGCACCGTTCTCCCTGTCCACCTCACATTGTAGCAACGGCACAGGTTCCCATTGCGGATTGTCGCCCGTCGCGGTGCAGAACATCGTGCCGTTCTGCTCGACGTAAATGGAATCGTTCCACAAACGTATGCTGTTAATATTGCCGTGCTTGAAATAAGTCTTGGATCCCAGCTGGTCTTTCGGCGTCGGAAGGCGGCGGAAAGTGCGCCAGTTGTCGTCGGTGGCGTACAGCTGATTCTCGTATGTTCCGATAAAACCGTTTAGGCTGTCCAACATCTCGATGGCCCTGATAGTGACCAGAGTGTCGAAATCCTTGCGCAATGTCGTGAAAGTGCTGCCGCTGTCGGCCGAGAAGAAGAGCACCCCAGGGCTGGTGGCCTGCGCCGAACCCATCCACAGGCGCCCGTCGCTGTGATAGCAAAAACCGTTTATCCAGTGCGTGCCCTCTCCGAAAAAGACCGTGTCGAACGTCATCCCTTGGTCGGTGGTGCGCAGAATGAAGTCGTAGACGAACTCAAAGTTCCATTTTGGATTGCTCGAAGCAACCTTGCGGGGAATGAAGCCAGCCACAACAGCTACCTTGTCGCCGAAGGCCGCCACGCGGTCTAAAGTCGGGCCGCTCAGATATTCCTTTTCGGGTTGCATCGCCGTGCGCCAAGTCGAATGTATGTTGTCGGCGGTGTGTACCTTGCCGCAGCGTGTCACAAGCCAGATACGGCCTGCATCCGACACGGCGTGGTCGTATAAGCACCTCACCTCCAAATCGGCACGGCGGTCGCGTGGCTGTGCCTGCACACTGCCGACCACTCCAAAAGCAGCCAGAGTCAAAACTATAATGCTTCTCATAAACGTTTTCATTCGTTAAACATTTTTAACCGAAAATACTCTTTGGTTTTCTGAAATATTGGTAACGTTATCGCTCTTTTTTTTACACTTGTAACGAAAAAAAAACTCTTTTGTTGTGACGACACTAACATAACTCTATAGACACCATTTTGCGAAAATACCTTTTTTTGCCTTTGTAACTACTTGTGCATTAAGTATTCAAAGGCATATGTACAGTATTTGTACAGTATATGTACAGTATATGTACGCTTCTAAAGCGTACATATACTGTACATATACTGTACAAATACTGTACATATGCCAGGGGAAATAGGGGGGAGAGATATAACCGGGCTGCCACGCACAAGGCCCCTCCACGCGCTCCACCGGAGCTTGTGCCAAATACTGTACATATGCCAGGGATAGTAACAGGGATTTTTATTTTTATTCCGCCAAATTCCGAATATTTTTGTATTTTTGTAGTTTCGTTGTATGCTGTGAAAAGTGTGCAATGTGCTGATTATGTGTGAATAATATGTTATAAAGATATGAACTATAAAGAATATAAACAGCTTAATTTAACCCAGATAGGCGAGGAAGTACGTCGCTGGTGGGAAGAAAACGAGACTTTTGAGAAGGGACAGAAACTGTCGGAGGGACATCCTGCATTTGTGTTTTACGACGGTCCTCCGAGTGCCAACGGCAAGCCCGGCATTCACCACGTTATGGCTCGCACCATCAAGGATGTGTTCTGCCGCTACAAGGCGCAGAAAGGTTTCCACGTAGACCGCAAGGCTGGTTGGGACACTCACGGTCTTCCTGTCGAACTGGGTGTGGAGAAAACGCTTGGCATCACCAAGGAGGATATCGGCAAGAAAATCAGCGTGGACGAATATAACCGTGCCTGCCGCACTGAGGTGTTGAAATACAAGGATTTGTGGGACGAGCTGACAAAACAGATGGGTTATTGGGTCGACCTCAAGAACCCATACATCACTTTTGAAAATGAATATATCGAGACCCTTTGGTTTTTGCTTAGGAAGCTGTACGACAAGGGTCTGCTCTATAAAGGATACACTATTCAGCCTTTCAGCCCCGCTGCCGGCACCGGCCTGTCGAGCCACGAGCTGAACCTGCCGGGCTGTTACCGCGACGTGAAGGACACCACCTGTGTGGCGATGTTCAAACTGAAGGATGAAAACGGCGAACTGAAAACGAGAGATGGCCGTTCTCCTTTTTCCGCTTTCCGCACTCCGCTCACAACCTACGCCATAGCTTGGACCACGACTCCGTGGACATTGCCAAGCAACACGGCGCTTTGTGTAGGTCCTTCGATTGACTATGTGCTGCTCGAAACAACTCATCCCTACACAAATGAACCTTGCCGCATTGTTATGGCCAAAGCGCTTGTGGACAGTATGTTCCCGCCCTCGAAGAATGCCGACGATGCTCCGTCGTACAAAATCGTTGCTGAGTGTAAAGGCACTGACCTTGAGGGACTTTACTATGAACAGCTGATTCCGTGGGTCAAGCCTACCGCTGTCGACAGCGCTGCCCAGACTCACCGTACCGCCAACGATACCGAGGCGTTCCGAATCATACTGGGCGACTATGTCACCACCGAGGACGGTACCGGTATTGTCCATATCGCTCCCACTTTCGGTGCCGACGACGCACGTGTGGCCAAGAAGGGAGGCATCGCCGACCTGCTGCTCTACGACCGCGATGGCAAGCAGATGCCTATGGTAGACCGTCAGGGCCGTTTCGCTCCCATCGAGGATCTTGATGCAGAATGGGTCAAGGCAAATGTCAATGTCGACCTTTACAGCCAGTATGCAGGCAAGTTTGTGAAAAATGCTTTTGACCCCACCAAGACCGAGAAGGATATGAGTCTCGACGTTGAAATCGTCGTGATGCTTAAAGGCGAGGGCAAGCTCTTCAAGAGCGAGAAACACACGCATAGTTATCCCCACTGTTGGCGTACCGACAAGCCGGTACTATACTACCCGCTTGACAGCTGGTTCATCCGCACCACTGCATTGAAAGAGCGTATGATAGAACTCAACAAGACCATCAATTGGAAGCCCGAAGCCACCGGTACAGGCCGTTTTGGCAACTGGCTTGAGAACATTGTTGACTGGAACTTGAGCCGCAGCCGCTACTGGGGTACACCGCTGCCCATCTGGCGCACTGAGGACGGTCGCGAGGAGATTTGCATCGGCAGCATCAAACAACTGCGCGAGGAGATAGAAAAGTCTGTCGCAGCAGGCTTTATGAAGGACAATCCTTATGCAAATTCGGATGTCAATGCATTCGATTTGCACAGACCTTATATCGACAACGTTATTCTTGTCTCGCCCAGCGGTAAGCCTATGCGCCGTGAACCCGACCTGATTGACGTGTGGTTCGACAGTGGCGCTATGCCTTACGCCCAGATACACTATATGGGCGAGGAGCTGCGCAAGGACCAGTTCCCGGCCGATTTCATCGCCGAGGGTGTCGACCAGACACGCGGATGGTTCTACACGCTGCACGCCATCGCAACGATGTGCTTCGACAGTGTGGCTTTCAAGAATGTCATCTCCAACGGTTTGGTTCTTGACAAGAATGGCAATAAGATGTCGAAACGCCTCGGTAACGGTGTCGATCCGTTTGAGACGTTGAAAAAATACGGCCCCGACGCTACGCGCTGGTATATGATTACCAACAGCCAGCCTTGGGACAACCTTAAGTTCGATGCCGAGGGTGTCGACGAGGTGCGTCGCAAACTGTTTGGTACTCTGTATAACACATATAGTTTCTTTGCCCTCTATGCCAATCTCGACGGCTTTGAATACAAGGAGGCTGACATTGCTCCCGAGGAGCGTCCCGAGATTGACCGCTGGATATTGAGCGAGTTGAACACGTTGGTGAAGACTGTGGATGAGGCTTTTGCCGACTATGAACCTACCCGTGCAGGTCGCGCCATTGCCGAGTTTGTCGATGCCAACCTGAGTAACTGGTATGTGCGTCTAAGCCGTCGCCGCTTTTGGAAAGGCGATTACTCGACCGACAAAATTTCGGCCTACCAGACGCTCTACACCTGTCTTGAGACTTTGGCACGTCTGATGTCGCCGATAGCTCCATTCTTCAGCGAACGCCTCTACCAAGACCTCAACGCGGTGACTCACCGCAATAGTGCCGAATCGGTGCATCACGCCGCTTTCCCGCAGGTAAATGAAGAACTGATTGTCAAGTCGCTCGAAGAACGTACCCAGCTGGCTCAGAAGATTTGCTCGATGGGCCTTTCATTGCGCAAGAAAAGCAATCTGCGTGTACGTCAGCCGCTTGCAAAGATAGTGGTGCCTGTCCGCGACGAGAATTTCCGTCAACAGGTTGAACGTGTAAAGGGTTTGATCTGCAGTGAACTGAATGTAAAGGATGTGGAGTTTTTGTCTGCTGACAACAACCTGCTTGTGAAGAGCATAAAGCCCAATTTCAAGACGCTTGGACCGCGCTATGGCAAGATTATGAAATCGATAGCCGCTACGGTGACAGCGTTCACGCAACAGCAGATAAATGACCTCGAGGCTGCCGGAAAGATGGATCTTGACATTGATGGTCAGCCGGTGGAACTGCTTTTGAGTGATGTTGACATTGCCACGCAGGACATCCCCGGATGGGTTGTCGCCAATGATGGCAGCCTGACGGTTGCGCTGGATATCACTTTGACCGACGAACTTGTCGACGAGGGTATAGCCCGTGAGTTGGTGAACCGTATCCAGAACATCCGCAAAGAGGGCTTCGATGTCACCGACCGCATTGCTGTGAAGCTTGAAAGCGGTCAGTGGGATGCCGCTGTTCAACACCACAGAGATTATATCTGCAGCGAGACATTGACAGAAAGTCTTGAACTTGTTCCTTCTGTCGAGGATACGCCCGACACGCAGGAAATTAAGATTGTCGATGACGTCGCCGCCAAGATTATTGTAAAGAAAATATGATGATGACGGCGGACATTGTCCGCCGCATTTTATCGGAAACCATACGCCTTATGAGAAGATTGACTCTTTTTGCGGCAGTGCTGCTCGTATGCCTGACCGCCCGCGCCCAGCAACCGGAGCGATTGCAGAGCGGCACCACTATGCAAGAGGAACCATTGAATCCTTTGACCTATGGACTGCGTGATGCCAAGGATGGCAAGGAACGCTATGAGGTGTTGTATGCCTGTCACAAGGATGCCGCTGCATATGGACGTCCGGTTTCATACGCCGGCATCGATACTCTGTACCTTGAAATCCCTGATGGCGCGCAGACAATGCCATTGTCCAACAACACCGATTTTGCCGGTGTTGTTGTCTTTGTTCGCAATGACTCGGACAAGGATGTCACGCTCTTTGCCTTGAGAGGCGAAAGTCCCAAACCAATTGAGGTTGACAGAGTTCTTTTGGACAGTGGCGACTTCCGCTCGATTCCAGAATTACAGGCCGGTGACTATCTTCTCATTGTCAAGGATAAAAACAAATGGACTTTCCGCGACGGATATGGCTATGAGGTCTATCGCAGCGACTTGCTCTATGTAAGTGACGGCCAAAGTATCAATTGTCCAGTGGCGACCTATATGAATCCTGCAGCGAGCCCCAGTTGTACCTTTGTGCAAATCACTACCGAACGGAAAGTCATAGAAAACATCACCATACACCGTGGACGCAACGAAAAACACAAAACATACTGTTTCTCAGTAAGCAACCAAAACAACGTGCTTATACGGAACATTCATATCACCACTCCCAAAACGAAGTTCAATGCCGATGCTGCAATCAGCATAAACAACAGTTCCAATTGCACGATACAGGATGTACAGATTGATTCCACCTACTCATATCCAGGAGCTTACGGATATGCCATCGGTATGAACAATGTGTGGAACACCAACTTTGTCCGTTTCAAGGCTGATGCCGCCTGGGGTGTGTTTGGCAGCAACAATGTCAGCAATGTCACGCTTCGCGAATGCGACGTAAACCGCTTTGACATTCACTGCTATGGTCGTGATGCTCGGCTGGTGAACTGTACGTTCCGCAACAAGCAGACGCAGTTTTCGTCGATGTATGGCGAAGTCATTTTTGACAGTTGCCATTTTATTGATTGCATACCTGTACGTATCCGTTCGTCATACAATGCTTATACGCCGTTTGACATCAAGATACGCCATTGCACATTTGACGCCACACTGCGTCATCACGCACTGGTCAATGTTATGTTGCTTTCAACAGAGCCTAATCCGCGTCCTGAGTTGGCTCCACGTTGCTGGCCGAATGTTTATGTTGAGGACTTGACGGTTAATCTGCCGTTCCTTACGCGTCGCATCGAGATTATTGAACCTACGGGAACCCTGTCGGAATGCAAAAAGCCCGTTGATTACATTGAAACAATAGAAATCAACGGACTTAAGACTTTGCGTCGTGGTCGTCCCGAACGTTGCGACCTCTATTTTACCAAGCATCGATTCTCGACCAGCGGCCTGTTCCGCGTCAACTACAAGAATGTCAACCTTAACGGCGGCCGGATGGTGAATATGATCAATGACCGATAGTCGTTGTGGGTATCATAACAAAAAAGGACACTAAAAAGTGTCCTTTTTTGTTGAGTCTATTATTGGATTATAAGTCGCGTACTTCGTGCAATTCTACTTCGTAGATGACAGTCGAATAAGGCGGTATGCCTTCTGCTCCATTGGCACCAAAAGCCATTTCGGCAGGGAAATAGAAACGATAGGTGCTGCCTCCTTTCATCATACAGAAGCCTTCGAACAGGCCAGGCATTAGCGATTCGCTGATGACGTGAGTGATGGGCTCGCGATTGCCGTAGGTTTGGTCGAATATTTGGCCGTTGGTGAAGCTGCCTTTGTAGTCAAAATAAACTACCAGTCCAGGTGCGCCTTGACGACCGTTGCCTTCTTTCAGCACTTCGTAGTAGAAACCTTTGTCGCTCTTCTTGATTTTGGGGTTTTCTTTTGTAAGCTTGGCAAAGTATTCGCTTTCGCGGGCGCGTGTTTCTTCTAATTGGGCTTTTTCGTTGTTTGTCTTGTTAAAGAAGGCCGCTTTTTCTATTTCCTGCAACATTGCGAACGTCTGTTCCTGTGTCATTGGCTGCTGTTTGCTGTCAAGAGTGGCACAGATGGCTTGTAACATAATTTCACGGTCAATTTTTATACCGGTAGATGCCACATTTTGTGCCAGTGTGAATCCCATAGCCCAGCTAATGCTGTCGGCCTTGTTTGTTAGCTGCGGTGTCTCGTCGGTATTAATGGTTAATGTGCCGCTTTTGTGGCACGAAGTGGCTATGCCTATCAGGCACAGCGATGTGATGGCTAATAGTATTTTTTTCATTTTTTTATTTATTGCTTTTGGTGATGTAAACGTTTTAAGCGCTTTATTATTATTTTAGTATCCTAATATTTTTAGCATTGATTTGTGGCTCTGTTCCTTGGCGAAGAGTTTTGTTGTGTAGTCTCCGTTTTCGTCTTTGTCGATGATGATGTGTTTTGGAGCCGGAATGAGGCAGTGCTGTATGCCGCCGTAGCCACCAAGACTCTCTTGATAGGCACCGGTGTGGAAGAAACCGATGTAGAGTGGCTCGTCTTTCTGCAACTTGGGCAGGAAGATGGCGTTGGCGTGACTGTCGGCATTGTAGTAGTCTTCACTGTCGCAGGTCAATCCGCCGAGGAAAACACGCTGGTATTCGCAGTCCCAATGGTTGACGGGCAGCATAATGAATCGCTGGTTTATTCCCCACGTGTCTGGAAGTGTCGTGATGAACGATGAGTCAATCATATACCACAGCTCGCGATCGTTCTGTTGTTTTTGGTCAAGGATGCTGTAAAGGGTTGCTCCACTCTCACCGACGGTGAAGGAGCCGAATTCAGTGAATATGTTTGGCTCGTCTACGCCACGGTTGGTGCAGATGTTTTTGATTTGGGCCAATATCTCTTCGGCCATATACTCGTAGTCGTAGTTGGCAGCCAACGAGTTCTTGATAGGGAATCCGCCACCTATGTTGAGTGAGTCAAGCTCGGGGCATACGTGCTTAAGATCGCAGTATACGTTCACACATTTGGCAAGCTCGTTCCAGTAGTAGGCAGTATCGCGGATGCCTGTATTGATGAAGAAGTGGAGCATCTTGAAGGTGTACTTGGGATTGTCCTTGATGACCTCTTCGTAGAACGACACAATATCGTTGTAGCGAATGCCGAGGCGCGAGGTGTAGAAGTCAAACTTGGGTTCTTCTTCCGAAGCAATACGTATGCCAATCTTCATTGGCACTTCAGGATTCTCCAACGCTTCGTCAAGCAAAAGCATCTCGTGCTTGTTGTCGATGATGGGAACGATGTTGTGGAATCCGTCCTTGTACAACTCCGCAATGTTGTCGATATATTGCTGGCGCTTGAATCCGTTACTTACTATAAATATGTTCTTGTCTATCAATCCGCTGTTGTAGAGCTCTTGTATGAGGTTGATGTCGAATGCGCTTGATGTTTCAAGGTTGATGTCGTTCTTCAACGCTTCTTCCATTACAAAGCTAAAATGACTGCTTTTTGTGCAGTAACAATAATTGTATGTACCTTTGTAGTCTGTCTTTGCAATGGCTACATTGAAAAGTCTTTTTGCGCGCTGGATTTGTGAACTTATTTTGGGTAGATAAGTTATTTTAAGTGGGGTTCCATATTGTTTAATTACTTCCATAAGAGGAATGTCGTGGAAGTAGAGTTCGCCGTCTTCTGTGCGGAATTCATCCTGTGGGAACTCGAAAGTTTGGTCAATTAGATCGTGGTATTTGTTCTTCATCTTTCTGGTGTTTTTTAAGTTGAGTTGTCTCTTTGTGTTTAATCCGATAAAGTCGGATTGGTGCGTAATTGGCTGCAAAAGTACTATAAAATTATGTAAAAACGTTGGTTTTAGGTGAATTATTTTATATTTATTTGGCTCTTTTTTTTGCTGATTATTTATATTAGTGCTGGAAATTAGTGCGTTATGTTTATTTATGTGTAATGTGAATCGTGTGAGTGATATGAGTAAATGATTAAGCCGGATTGAACAAAAATGTTCAATCCGGCTTAATCGGATTGTTGTTTTGTGTAATTTCTATTGTTTTTTGATGAATTTCAACGTTGTTTTATTCCAGTTGTTGTCGGTGACTTGTATGAAATAGATACCGCTGTTGAGTCGCGAAATGTCGACAGTATTAATGCTACCTTCTGCGGCTTTGTCGATAATTACTTTGCCAGTGACATCTATAATAGTTATGTGGCTTGTGGATACACCACTGATGGTCAGTTTGTCGTGTGCAGGGTTGGGATATATGGTAATGTTGCTGACATTCAATCGGCTGTTGTCAATACCTATTGTTCCTTCAACGGTGATAGTAGTTGAAGCCGTAGAACTGCAGTTGCCGTTATATCCGGTAACGGTGTAGGTTGTTGTCTCAGTTGGATAAACATCAATGATAGCGCTAGTTTCGCCGCTATCCCAAAGGTATGATTCAGCACCCTCGGCGGTGAGACGCACAGTTTCGCCTTTACGGATTGTTACATTGCCACCGTTGATTGTGACTTCAGGGGCGGATGTGAGAACAAGGGTCAGATAGTAAATGCTTGCATCACTTGAGTCGACATAGTGGTATACGCCTGCTTCAAAGCCGGCAGTATTTATGGTTAAGTCGCGGAATTGGTATTCGCTGCCTTGACAGATGCTGTCGATTATGTATATGTAGTTTGATCCACTTAAAGGCAGGTGTAAGTTGTCAATCCAGGCGCAGTCGGAGCCACGGCTGACGGAATAGTCTTTCTCGTATGAGAATTTGAATGTGTGTGTGCCTGCAGGTACGAAGTATGCACTCCGACTCCATTCGTTGGATGTTCCACTCATTTCTTCTTTGGCATCGCCGTCGATGTAGAAACGGAAGAAGTCGTAGCTGCCTTCAGAGGAAACATTTTTGAAGAATGATATGCTGTCGTCGACACTTGATGTCCAGGTGATGCTAAGTTCAGACTGTTTGTTGCTGCCCTCGTTGTTGCTAAAGGCGTAGGAACGTGCGCAACGGCTTCCACTGTAAGCACCTTGATTGACTATCTGCCACGGATAATCGCCGTGTACCCACTCGCTGTTTCCCCAAGTGTTGTCTTCGAAGGTTATGAAGCTGTTGTCGTATCCGAAAAGAATAAAAATTGTGTCTTTGATAGTCTTGAAACCGCTGTTGATAGACTGTATGAACATTATCGCGTGGTCGTTAGGAATGTTGCCGTTGGCAGAGATGTTGAAACTGTTTTGTATGTTGTGACCAGGTTGTAGGTTGTTGATGGTTAAGTTCGATGTTGTGACGTCGAAAGCAGGGTCGAGCGATATGAGCGACACGGTGGCGTTGGCAAGTGATGCGTGGCCGTAGTTATGATTGGTGATGGTAATTGTTGCGGTTCCGTTGGTGCGAATGTTGCTGCTGTCAATGCTGTAACTTTGCATTTTTACAAGGTCTGCATTAACTGTGAAATAGTACGTGTTTGTTGATATATCGTTGACAGTGTTGCCCCAGCGAACGAGGACTTTTATTGCTGCGTTTGTCTGGTCTGCAGTCTGGCCCCAGATGTGCCCGGTACAGACATTGTTTAACGTAAGTTCCTGACCAGAGGCAAGACCGGTGGAAAGGTCTATAATTCCTGTCGTGTCAATAAGAATGCTGCCGTCAGGGTTCTGGAATTCAATGGTTATGTTGCCAGCATCGTTTATGCCAAGATTTCGTAGCTTGATATCGAAAGATATATTGCTGTTGGCTTCAAGCTCGGTTCGCGGTGTCATTTCAACACAGGAAACGTAGGGACCATTGGAAATGATATTGACTGTCTGGGTGAGAGGACGATAGCCTTGTGCGGTAATCACTACTACATATTCGCCTGGAGTGCTAAGGGGTTGGAATGACAACGTGGCATTGCCGTTGGCATCGGCAAAGGCAGCACCAAGCAGGTTGTTGTCCTCGTCGGTAAAACCAATGTAAGCGTAAGGTACGGTGCTGATGTTGACGCTTGAAGAGCCAATAGGCAGTGCTTCGGGTATGTTTGCAGTGATTGTTGTTGCCTGGCCGTGATAGTAAGGCATCAGTGAAGGATCGCCCATAAGGTGGTAGATCTGCCAGTAGTAAAGCTTCATTTGCGCATTGGAGCTGCTGGCTTCAACAGCCATATTTCCGGCATAAATCATTGCACCCATAGTGAGATAGTATTTACTGTAATCTTCGTTGTGCGAGTGAAACCATTTGTCGTACATACCCAGGTGGGTGGCATCATAGCTGGGATCCATTGTGTTGTTGATGTTGCTGCGTATGCCGACAGTCCAGTAGAAGTCTTCTGTCCAGTATGTAGAGTTGCTGCCTCCGATGTAGCCTACTGCACCGGCGTTGTCGTTTTTACGCAGCAAGGCCTCGCCGAAGCAGGCATCAACCTGATAACTGTTGGTTAGACAGCAGTTGCCTATCATTACAATAGGCTTATTGTTGTTGGTCATTTGAGAAACATCGCTGTTTGAAAAACCAGGATTCGACCACGAGGTTTCGCCGCCGTGGGCAGTATAGTTTACAAAACCGCAGCCGGAGTTGTAAAGGTTCTTCAGAATGGCAGCTGTGCTACTTGATTGTGAACTGCCTGTAACGGTTACACCCGCGGGAGCAAAACTGGTGTTGTTTTTATAATATACAATATTTGTAAAACCGTTATTGGCGGTTATGTATGTCTTTGCCACATAGTCCATAGCAGGGTCACCGTATCTGTAGCCGTTGTCACTGCTATATCCACCGTCAACACCGGCAACGAGTGCTGCTGTGCTGAGATATGAAGGGTCTGGGAAAGTGTACTGTTCATACATCAAAGTCTTGGAAATCTGCGGAGTCAGTTGGGTAAGGTTCTGGGCGGAAAAGCGACCGTAGTAGCAGTCGGGTATATTGTCGTTGCCAGTCCAGCAGCAATAGCTGAGGTCGCTGGAATGGGGACCATCGTAGGAAGAGAGGCTGAATGCCGGTATCTGGGCAATGTCGCCGACAAACAAAACGTATGTAGGTGCCGGTGATTCAGTTGTTGCATTATCGTAAAGTCCTTGCAGATAGTTCTTTATGCTGCTCGAGGATGAACCAACGTTGGCATCGTCGGTGTATACAAGGTCTACTATGAAGCCTTTTCGGGTCTTCCAAGCTGCGAAATCGTCCAGCGCGCCACGGAACATACTGTGTGCCACAATGGTGTAGCGCAATGGAGCGTTGGTGTGGTTGTCCTTGCTGCCAAGGCAGTTGATGACATTTGCGCTGCTGTTGAATGCGGGGCTGGCGTATAGTTGCTGCATATGTTTGGTGGCGGCAATGTCAGCATTGGTCTGCTCTATGTTGACGGTGATTTCTTTGACAACGATAAGCTGGTTCGTTACGGGGTTCCAACGCATTGGGTTGAACTTGACGGTGGCCAGGTTGCGGTTGCGTGCAATACCTATAGATTCAAGTTCAATAGTGGGGGCTCCGCAAAAAGCATTTGTAGTGTATACTGCATTGTCTTTTACTATCGTTAACGGTGAAGTGTCGCTCTTTCTGCGCGAAGGCTGTGCAGGGATGATGGCTCTCTTGATTCCGATAGTGGCACCGTCGATGGTGTCGCACTGCATTGATTCAACGGTATATTTCAGACCGTCACCGAGGGGAACTTCAATAATTTTTACCAATTCAGGCAGTGCAGGCTGACCTGCAACGGTCTGTGCAGTGAATCCTTGCAGGGTAAGGTTGGTAAATCCCTCTTTGAGAATGTTGGTTTCATTTACATTTGGTACGGGAGTGCTGAATTTGATGCGTATCCCGTCGTAGCTGCTGTTTTTCACTTGGCAAGGTTGAGCCATAGTGATTAAAGAAAGGCATAATAATGCCGAGAAGATGAGTGGTTTCTTCATTGTTATTTTTTTTTTTGTTTTGTATTTTTTTTTCCTGTTTATTTCATTTACGATAAGAATTCATTCCAGAGGGGTTCGTCTGGAGGTGGTGCGATAATCGTTATGGGTTCCTTGCGAACAGGATGGATGAACGATATGCACCTTGCGTGCAGCGAGATTCCTCCATCGTGGTTCGAACGTTCTGCTCCATATTTTAAGTCGCCTTTGATATGGCAGCCGATGTTTGCAAGTTGGGCTCGTATCTGGTGGTGGCGACCAGTTTGGAGGTCTATCTCCAGCAGGTGGTAACCACCGCTGCTTACGCCTACAAGGCGATAATCCAGTTTTGCCAACTTGGCACCGTCGGTGCCTGCCTTGACGACATTGCTTTTGTTGTTTTTCTCGTTTCGCAGTAGCCAGTCTTCTAGATGACCTTCCGTATGAAGCGGTGCTTCCTTGCATAGCGCCCAATAGGTTTTCTGCATCTCGCGATCCTTGACGCTTTCGTTCATACGGCTCAGCGCCTTAGATGTCTTGGCAAAAAGGACAACTCCGCTCACGGGACGGTCCAGTCGGTGAATAACTCCACAAAAGACGTTGCCAGGCTTTGCATCGCGTTCCTTTAAGAAGGCCTTGATGTATTCAGGCAGGGGGGTGTCGCCGGTCTTGTCGCCTTGTACAATCTGCCCGCAACGCTTGTTGAGCGCCAGCAGGTGGTTGTCCTCATATAATATTTGATCGGCGATATTCATAAATCTTAATTCTTTAACCTTTAAACCCTAAAACCTTTCAACTTTCCAATCGGTGAAATGCCGTTGCGTACCACATCCTCGAGTGCTACATCCAGTTCGGTGTCCAGAGGCAGAAACATATCGACGCGCGAGCCAAATTTAATGAAGCCCAGCTCTTGGTTTTGCTTCACTTTCTCGCCTTCGCGGGCATAGCACACTATGCGGCGAGCCATAACACCAGCCACTTGACGCAGCAGTATCTTTTGTCCGTTCTCAAGTCGCATACCGACACTGGCACGCTCGTTCATAATCGACGATTTGGGGTAGGAGGCTATAAAGTAGTTGCCCTTATGGTACTTTACATACTCTACCGTGCCGTCGACGGGATAGCGGTTCACGTGGACATCGGTGCCGTACATAAACACGCTGACCATCAGGCATTCGCAGTTGAGATATTCCTTCTCGAACGTCTGCTCAATGGTGCAGATAGTGCCGTCGGCTGGTGCTATGTAGCGTTGGTTGTCTTCGGTGAAAACCCGCTTGGGAATGCGGAAGAACGATGCCAGCGCAAGCCAGAAGCCGAACATAATAACGATAAGCAGCCAGTTGAAGAAGTTCAAGTGGTCGGTCAAGACAATCATCAGCACCGTTATGGCCACGA
>JAEEGL012754158.1_pt1 | contig 17150 bp, 11 predicted proteins | sample 9134231 | NCBI WGS metagenome assembly JAEEGL01 (sample SAMN16246548, study PRJNA631951) | gut metagenome | biome: gut microbiome; feature: rumen; material: fiber-attached | host: Bos | place: Iran: Karaj | collected 2018-10
TGCGCTGGGCGCAGTGCTTACTCTCGCGCTTCGCTGCACTCATTATTTCACGGTTCTTGAGGAACACACAGGCTTTTTCACGGAAATAAACGCCTATGTTATCGCTTTTTACGCCCTTCTGATTGTCTGCGTGCTGTTTTTCCTTCTGATTGCTTTTGCCGGCAGAAAGAACTACGCGTTTGACACCGGCAGCGTGAGAAGACCCGTTTCGGGGCTCGTTTCGCTGCTGTGCGGAGCCGGCGTGTTTGTTTCCGTTTACGGCGAATATTCAGCCAAAGACGCGGACACTTCCGCCTACACTGTTTCATCGGCACTCTCGTCCTCGGCGGGCGCGAAGGTTACCTATGTGATTTGCGTGCTCGGACTTATTGCCGCTGTATGGTTTATAGTGTTCGGCATAACCATGCTTACGGGAAAGAGCAACGGCTCTGTATATAAGCTCCTTGCCCTTGCGCCGGTGCTGTGGTGCGTGGCACGCCTTGTTGTGAGATTCACAAGGACGGTAAGCTATCTTAAGGTTTCCGATCTCTTCCTTGAGATGATGGCCCTTGCCGCTTACTGCATATTCTTTATGGCGTTTGCCCGCTGCTCCTCTCAGGTGAATCCGGAGGGCTCGCCCAAAAACATCGTCGGCTTCGGCTTTGCCGGCGCCCTGCTCGGCTTAGTCTGCTTCGTGCCCAGATTGGTCGCGGTTGCCTCGGGACACGCCGACGCGCTTTACATTCTTTCAAGGGCCGACATCAGCGATTTCACCCTCGCGCTGTTTATGCTCACAGCCGTTTTTGCAAGAATCGTTCCCGCCGGTTCGCTTATTAAAGCTGACGGCACTCCCGTAAAGGAAGAAAGCAAAGAATAAAATTATTTCTTAAAGAGAAATTACTATGTTTTTTCAGAATATGCTCATTGCCGCCAGGCAAGTGGGAATACTGTATATTATGGTGCTTATCGGCGCTGTAGCCGACAAGACGGGAATATATACCGAGGGCGTTGCCAAGAAATGCACGGACCTGCTCTTTTACGTTATAACTCCGGCAAAAATTCTTGAGAGCTTCTTTACGCTCGAATACAGCAGACAGGCGCTTATCGGCCTGCTGATTGCAATCGGCTCAGGGCTTGCGATGCACGCCGTTTCCGCTGCGGGCGTAATGCCGTTTTTCAACAAAGAGAATCCCGAGCGGGCCTCGGTTTACAAATATGCCTCTGTTTACGGCAACTGCGGATATATGGGCCTGCCCCTTGTGGATGCCGTGGTAGGCTCAAGCGGAGTGTTTTACTGCTCGGCTGTTATCATCTCCTTTCAGATTTTTACATTTACCCACGGCGTCTGGCTTATGACAAAGGATTCCGGGAAAGGCTCAGCAAAGTTTGACTTCAAAAAGATTATTCTCAACCCCGGAGTGCTTCCTGTTTTTGTAGGACTGCCGGTGTTTGTTTCGGGCCTTCGCATGCCGTCTCTTGTGCTCTCGCCCATAGAGTCAATCGCAGGCATGAACTCCCCGCTGGCCATGCTTATTTTCGGCGCTTATGTTGCCAACACAGATTTCAGAACCCTGCACAAAAACCTCAAAATTCTCGGCGTGAGCGCGATAAAGCTTATAGCTGTTCCGCTTGCCATGATAGGCGCGCTCAGGCTCCTCGGCATAGGCGGCGAGCTCGGTGCGACCCTCACGGTTGTTTCGGCAACCCCCTCCGCCAACAACACTATTCTTTTCGCCTCAAAATATGACAGAGACACTTCCCTTGCGTCACAGACGGTGGCTTTTCTGAGCTTTGTTTCAATTCTCACGCTTCCGGTGATGATTGCCCTGGGAACAGCGGTGCTTAACTGATATGAATGAGATTTTTTCGGAGGTTTCCCCGCTGTGGGGAATCTGTCCCTTTGATTTTATCGGGATGGACGGGCTTATTGACTGCAGAGCAAAAAGCCGTATGCCCGAAAATCCCAAATCAATCATTATGTTTGCCTTTCCTTACCTGCATCCCGAGGAGGATTACGGCGGGCTGAATGTTTCAAAATACGCGGCGGTGCCCGATTACCACACCGTTTCTTCAGCAAGGCTTGACACGGCCTGCAAAAAGCTGAAGGAAAAATATCCCGAAGGGGAATTCATATATTTTGCCGATAATTCGCCCATACCCGAGGTCAAGGCGGCGGTAGGCGCGGGCATAGGCGTGCGCGGCGCTAATGCCCTGCTAATCACGGAGAAATACGGCTCCTTCGTTTTTCTCGGTGAGATTATCACCACACTTAAGCTTGAGGCGAATCTGCCCTCCGCGTCATCCTGCATAAAATGCGGCAGGTGTGAAAAAGCCTGCCCGATGGGCGCGATAAAAGACGGCATAATCACCAAAGAAAAATGTCTCTCACACATAACTCAGAAAAAAGGAGAGCTCACCGCGCAGGAGCGGGAGCTTATCAAAAAGTCCGGCTGCGCCTGGGGCTGCGATATATGTCAGAACGTCTGCCCGCTCAACAAAGGGGCGCAGACAACCGAAATGGACGATTTTCTCTCGGGTTTCAAGCCGAATGTTACCGCCGAAGACCCTATTGAGGGCAGGGCGTTTGCCTGGCGGGGAGAGAAAACCATAAAAAGAAACCTCGATATACTCGGGGATAATGATGAACAGGACTCTGCGAGCGATGATTGTAAAAGGATTTGACAGCACATCCCCGACAGAAAACCTAATAGCCGGCTCCATCGCGGCAAAGCGCTTCCCCCACGCTGTGCTTATTGAGGGCGACAGCGCCGAAAGGCGGCTCATGCTTGCCGAAAAAATCGCTGCGGCGCTCATCTGCGGCAACGCGGATGCCGTACCCTGCGGAGAGTGCAGGCACTGCGCCAAGGCTTTGCGCAGAACGCACCCCGATATTATATACCGCGAGCCCGATTCAGGCACTGCTTCGCCGGTGTATAAGGTTGATTCCATCAGAGATACGGTGGATGATTCATATATCCTGCCCAACGAGGCGGATATAAAGATATATATCCTGTCCGACGCGGACAAAATGAATATCCAGTCTCAGAACGCGTTTTTAAAAACGCTTGAGGAGCCCCCGGCGCACTCAATGTTTATTCTGCTCTGTTCATCAAAGGAGGGCTTCCTGCCCACCATTCTTTCAAGGGTCACTCTTTTCAGCCTGGGCGAAGAGGTGCGGGCGCAGCCCGGTGAGGATGCGATAAACGCAGCAAATGCCGTGGCTCTCTCGCTGCTTGATCCCGTTGAATACGGCATAGTCGCCGCCGCGGGAGTGTTTGAAAAAAATCAGAAGCTGCTGCTTGAAACTCTGCCCGTGATTGAGGAGATTTTCGCCGCGGCGCTGAGGATAAAATTTGACGCAGGCGAGGAGACTGCCCCCGAAAGCGCGCGTGTGCTTGCGGGCAAGCTCTCAAGGAAAGCCCTGCTCAACCTTATAGAAAGCACCGAGCGCATTTCTCTTGCCCTCGGCAGAAACGCAAATCTTAATCTTACGATTGTCCGGCTTTGCACCTGCTTCAGGTCAGCCGTCAAAGAACAGGAGTAAAATATGGCAGAAATAGTCGGAATCCGCTTTAAGGATGTAGGCAAAATTTATTATTTTGACCCTAACGGTCAGAAGTTTGAAAAGGGCGACCACGCCATAGTCGAAACAGTCAGAGGCATTGAGTGCGGCGAAGTGGCCATTTCAAACAGAGAGGCCGAGGAGAACGAAATAGTAAAGCCGCTCAAGCAGATTATACGCCCGGCGTCACCCGCCGATATAAAAACCTACGAGGAAAACAGGGCTAAGGAAATAAAAGCCGCCGAAATATGCAGAGAGCGTATAGCTCACCACAAGCTTGAAATGAATCTTGTGGATGTAGAATACACATTTGACGGCGGCAAGATACTCTTTTACTTCACCGCGGACGGCAGAGTTGACTTCCGCGAGCTCGTAAAAGACCTCGCCGGCATATTCAGGACCAGAATCGAGCTGCGCCAGATAGGCGTGCGCGACAAGGCGAAGATGGTGGGCGGAATAGGAATATGCGGCAGACCTTTCTGCTGCGCAACCTTCCTGGGCGATTTCCAGCCCGTTACCATCAAGATGGCAAAGGAGCAGGGGCTCTCGCTCAACCCGGGCAAAATCAGCGGCTGCTGCGGCCGCCTTATGTGCTGCCTCAAGTATGAGCAGAGCGCTTATGATTACCTGCTCAAGATTACTCCAAAGCCCGGCGCGATAGTTGACACGCCCGAGGGCAGGGGCAGGGTTACCGAGTGTTCGCTTATCACGGGCCGCCTCAAGGTTCAGATGGACGACAGCCCGAACGGAGTGCCCAGGCCCTTCGGCAGAGATGAAGTGAAGCTTATCAGAGACGGCAGAATCAGCATTGAAAAGGATGAGATTGCCGAGCTCGGAGATATAGAGTAAAAATATAACAGCAGAAACAGGGACCGCGGAAGCGGTCCTTCTTTTTTCAGGCGAAGGGAAAGCATAAAAGAGATTCATTTTTATTGATATTATATTTCTTTATATGATATAATTGTTTTATAACGCACTGAAAAAGACCCATAGCGCGTGATAAGATACCAAGGAAGAATAAATCCGTTATTTATATGAGAGGTGAAGTGATGCTTCAGTTCATTCTCGGCGGCGTCGGAGCCGGCAAAACGACAAAAATAAATGATATTATTAAGGAGCGCTCGGCATCGGGGGATAAAATAACCCTGATTGTACCCGAGCAGTTTACCTTTACCTGCCAGAAAAACGTGCTCGCTCTTATAGGAGCGCAGAATATGGCGTCAACCGATGTGCTGTCTTTCACGGCGCTCGGAGAGAAGCTGCTCGGCAAGCCCGCGTTTTACCAGCGCAGACGGCTCAGCGACACTTCCGCCACGGCTCTTATGGCTCTCGCGCTCAGCAGCGTAAAAAAAGACCTTACCGTTTACGGCAGAAGCGCCGACAAGCCGACGGTTGTCAGGGAGTTCCTTTCCCTTTCATCAGAGCTTAAGCAGAATATGGTTTCCCCCGAGGCTCTTGAGGAAGCCGCCGATAAAATGGGCAGCGGTCTTCTCAAGGCGAAGCTTATGGACATAGCCGCTGTGCTCAGAGCTTATAATGAAAAGATTGAGGGCAGCTTTTTTGACCCGAAGGACCTTATCTCAGAGCTTGCCGCCTGCGCCGACCTTGACGCATACCTGAGCGGCAGAGTTGTGCTCATTGACGCTTTCAGAGGCTTCACGGCAGGGGAATACGCAGTCATAGAGCACATACTGCGCTGCGCCCGGGAAGTGTATGTTTCTCTTTGCTGTGACGCGCCGGATGAAAACGCCGACATAACCGACTTTTTTGCCAAGACAAAAAACACCTATGCCCGCATAGTCCGCCTCGCGCGGGAGTGCGCGGCTGAAATCGCGCCCCCTGTTACGCTGTGCACATCGGGCGAATACGGCAACGCGTCCGACGAGTTTGACAGATACCGTACACGCGCGCTTTCACATCTTGAATATGTTATCAGGGAACCGGCACCGGTAATTTTTGAAGGGGAGTGCGACGGCATCACGCTGTGCAGGGCATCCGGCACATACCTTGAGTGCGAATATGTCGCCGCTACAATCAAAAAGCTTATACAGGAAGAAAACTACAGATGCAGGGATATTGCCGTCATAGCACGCAATATCGGTTCATACGGCACTTCGCTTATCTCCGCTCTCAAAAAGTACGGCATAGGCATATATGAGGACTATCGCAAGAGCATAGATGTTTCACCCATAATGAATGTGCTCAGCGCCGGCGTGAGAGCGTGCGCCGACAACCTCACGAGCGAATCCATTATACGCTATCTCAAAACAGGGCTTTCGGGCTTTGACATACAGGATATATCCGAGCTTGAGAACTACTGCTACACCTGGCAGATAAACGGCAGGAAGTGGCTCTCGGAGTGGACCGCCAACCCCGGCGGCTTCTGTGACCCGGATTATATGGACAAGGAGGATATTGCTCAGCGCCTTGAAAAGCTCAATGAACTTCGCGCCGCGGTTATCGCACCGATTGCCCGTCTGAGAAAAACCCTTTCGGGAGGAGTGCAGGGGTCTGACGCGATAAAGGCCCTTTGGAGCTTTTTCTCCGAGATAAAGCTGGCGGAGAATGTAAAAGCCATGGCGGCGGAGCTTGCCGCGGACGGTGAAGACGGCGCCGTGATGGAGCTCAGAAGAAACTGGAAGATACTTTGCGGCATACTTGACGAGCTTTACGGCGTGCTTGAAAACGAAAAGGTGACCGCGTCAACTCTCAGCACCCTTATTGACCTTATGCTGTCCTGCGGCACTTCAGGCAATATTCCTCAGGGGCTTGATGAAATCACGGTCGGCTCTGCGGACAGAATCAGGGTGTCATCCCCTCGAGTCGCGTTTATCATAGGCGCCAACGAGGGAGTTTTCCCGCCCGATGTGAAGCTTGTTTCATCCCTCACGGTAAAAGAGAGGGCAAAGCTTGAAACCTACGGCATAAAGCTCAGCGACTGCGGCGAATGGCGCCTTGCGGAGGAAAACCTGATTACCTACTGCGCCCTGTGCTGCCCCACGGAGAGGCTGTATGTTTCGTGCTCATCCTGCGCCGCTGACGGCACAGAGCTTGAGACGGGCGACTTCTATAAAAAAATCAAAACCTGTTTCCCGCTCGTCAGGGAGTATGACGCCGGCGCGCTCGGCGGCGATTACTATGCCCGAGACCTTCAGCCCGCTTTTGAGCAGCTCGCGGGCTCGCCACCCGGCGTTTTCAGGGAAACGCTTGAAAAATATTTTGCGGGCAAAGAGGATTACTCCGGCCGTATCGTTGCGCTTCAGAGAGCCCAGGGCGGCAGAAATTTCAGGATTTTCAGCAGGGAAACGGCCGAGGAGCTTTTCGGCAGGAGGATGTTTATTTCGCCCTCCCGCATAGAGCAGTATTACAAGTGCGCGTTTTCATATTTCTGCAAATACGGCATCAAAGCAGCCGCGCGAAAGCGCGCGGAGCTTGACCCGATACAGATAGGCAATGTAAATCACAAGGTACTGGAGCTTCTTCTCAGCGAGCATACACGCGATGAGCTGACGGCTATGACAGGCGAGGAGGTTGCCCTCAAGGTAGCGGAATATATGCGGGCGTATTACAAGGATGTGCTCGGCTCCCCCGACGACAGAAGATTTGCCTATATTTTTGAGCATCTCGGCGAATCCATCACCGAGGTGGCGCTGCGGCTTATAGAGGAGTTTGAATACTGCAGCTTCAACCCCGTCGATCTCGAGCTTACAATCGGGTCCGACGGAGAGATTCCGCCCTATATACCCGACGGAAGCGACAATGTTTACATAATCGGCAAAATTGACAGGGTTGACACCTGCAGCGACGGACCGAACACCTATTTCAGAGTGGTTGACTATAAATCGTCCGATAAAACCTTCAGCATAAATGAAGCTGTCAACGGTATCAACCTGCAGATGCTTGTCTATCTTTTCGCCCTGTGGCAGAACGCGAGCAAAAGATACGGCGACGGTCTTACTCCCGCGGGAATCCTCTACAGGAGCGTCACGGCGGAAGCGATAAACATCAGCGCCGGCGCCGATGAGGATAAATACGAGAAAGCGCGTCTCTCCGGCTTCAAAATGAGGGGGCTCGTGCTCAGCGACAAGCGGGTTATCGAGCTGATGGAAAAGGGCTCACAAGGTGTGCTGCTGCCCGTCAGATTAAAAAAGGACGGCGAAATTGACAACAGAACGAAGGCTTATGCCATCAATCTCAAGGGCTTTGCCTCTCTCAAAAAAAAGACGGACAAGCTGATAAACGAGATGGCCGCCGCGCTCAGAAACGGGGAAACAGACGCTCTTCCGTTCAGAAAGAAGGAGGACCTTCTTTACTGCAAATACTGCGATTACAAGGCGGTATGCGGCTATGAGGATGATATGGATTCAAGGCTCTTTCCGGAAGCGGAAGGAAAGGATGTAATTGAAAATCTTGAGAACGGAGGTGACGGCGATGTCAGTAAAGTGGAATGATAATCAGCTCAAGGCCATAACGGGCAGAAACGGCACTATGCTTGTCAGCGCCGCCGCCGGCTCGGGCAAAACCGCCGTGCTCGTTGAGCGCGTGATACGCCGCCTCTGCGATGAGGAAAACCCATGCAGCATTGAGAATCTGCTCATAGTGACATTCACAAGGGCGGCAGCCGCTCAGATGAAGGACAAAATCACTGCCGCGCTGCGCAAAAAAACGGCTCAGGAGCCTCAAAACAAACGCCTTCGCAAATCGCTTTTCATGCTCCCTTATGCCAATATAAGCACCATTGATTCATTCTGCATTAACTTAGTGCGCGACAACTACCACGCGCTGGATATATCACCCGATTTTCAGATTCTCGACGGCACAAGAGAGGAGCAGCTCAGGAGCGCTGCAATCACTGCGGTTGTCAACGACTTTCACGAAAACAGGGGAGAGGAGTTCAGGTATCTCAACTCCCTTATAAACTCCGTCAAAAACGACAAAGCCGTTACCGAAACCATAAAAAAGCTCTATGAAACGTCAAGAGCATACACTTTCCCGCACCGCTTCCTGGAAAAAATAAAGAGCGATTATCTCAATCCGCTCCCCTTGACCGAATCACCGTGGGGTAAAGCGGCGATTGACAGCGCAACAAGAACTGTTAAGGAATTGCTTGACACAGTCGGAAGAGGCATCGTGTTTGCGCAGACTGACCCGGATTACGCCTGCTTCGCTGAGCAGCTCTCCGAAGACAGAGTTCAGATTGAGCGCCTTATTGATGTTGTGTTCAGCCATGACTGGGAAGCGATAAGAGAAGCTCTTTGCGCTTTCTCCGTGAAAGCTACAACCGTAAAAAACAAAGAATTGCCTGACGAAATAAACGGGTATTATCACGCTTTAAGGGCTTATGCCAGGGCCGATACCGGCCTGAAGAAAAAACTTTCATATCTTCTGTTTACAGAGGATGAACACAACCGTGCTGTTGCCGCGTCTGCACCCGCCGTAACAACTCTGATTGACGCTGTTTTTGCCTACGAAGAGAATCTCAGGGAGCTCAAAGCGCAGGCAAACGCTTACAGCTTTGACGATGTGCTTCACTTCACGCTTGATTTGCTTGTCTCGGATGACGGAGCGGGCAACCCTGTGCGCACCGAGCTCGCAAAACGTATAGCGGAGGATTATGACGAAATCCTTGTTGACGAATACCAGGATGTGAGCAAGGCGCAGGACGCTATTTTCACCGCTCTGTCAAAGGATGATACCAACCGCTTTATGGTCGGTGATGTCAAGCAGAGCATTTACGGCTTCCGCAAGGCAATGCCCGAGGTGTTTACCGACCTGAGAAAAAGCATGTTTGATTTTGACGCGGAGCACTACCCGGCGAGAGTTGACCTCTCCGCAAACTACCGCTCCCGCAAGGGCATAACCGACACGGTCAATTTCATCTTTTCTCAGCTTATGACCGAGTATGCGGGCGGGGTGGATTATGATGAGAGAGAGGCGCTCAACCCCTGCGCTTCTCTGCCGGAAAGCGGCGAAACCTGCACAGAGGTATATCTGCTTGAGGATAAGCAGCCCCAGGCGCAGGCACTCTTTACTGTAAACTACATAAAAAACGCGGTTGAAAACAAGATGCAGATTGCCGAGGGCGACGGCTTCAGAGACGCGCGCTACAGCGATTTCTGCATACTTGCCAACACAAAGAAATCCTTTTCACTGTATTCCGAAACCTTTAGAAAAGCGGGCGTTCCGCTTATTATCGGCTCGGGCCGTCAGCTGTTTGAGGCGCCGGAGGTGAGCTTCCTTATATCGCTTCTCAGGGTTATTGACAACCCGGTAAACGATGTGCCGCTCACAGCCGTAATGCTTTCGCCTGTTTACGGCTTTACCATGGACGAAGTAAGCGAAATGCGCGTTAATTCAAAAAACGACAGCGTCTGGAGCAGCCTCAATCAGTATGCGCGCTCCGGCAGCGAAAAGGCGCAGTGTTTTATAGATGAGCTTGCCCGCCTCAGGAGAATAGCAGTAAACCGCCCCGCAGGCGAATTTACGCAAAGGATAGTTGACGAATCCGGTTACAGAGCGATAGTAAGGGCTATGAGCGATCCGGATTCCCGCCTTGCCGCGGTTGAAAGGTTTATTTCAGTTGCCGCCGCTTATGAGGAAACCGGAGTTAAGGGAATATCTGCCTTTGTCAGATTTATAGACACGGTTGAGGACGGCGGTGACGGCCCCGAAATCAGCCCCTCTCTGACCGACGCCTCAAACGCGGTCACTATGTGCACCATACATAAGAGCAAAGGTCTTGAATACCCCGTTGTAATCCTGTGCGAGTGTGAAAAGGACGCGAGCAACAATTCACTCAAGGATATCGTGCTTGTGGCTGAAAACACAGGCCTCGGTATGAAGTATATTGAAAACGGAGTCAAGTTTGACACTCTCGCGCGCAATACCGTGAGCAATGAGATTTACAGGAAAGAGCATTCGGAGCGTCTCAGGGTGCTCTATGTGGCACTGACCAGACCCAAGGAAAAGCTGATTCTGCTCTCTTCCTGCGAAAACTGGAATAATAAGCTTACTTCGTGGGCCGTGAATGTCGCAAAAGGCATTAACCCGCCCGCGGGCGCCGTGCTGAATATGAACAGCTTTTCGGAAATGCTGCTTACTGCGCTGCTCAAGCACCCGGACGCTCATCTTCTCAGGAAGCTCGCGGGTGTGGATTCCTCCGTGCGTGAGAATTGCGACAGCCGAATCACTTTTGAGCTTGTTCGCGAACTTGAGCAGGAGCAGGGCGAGACTGAGGAGTATGAGGAAACCTTCGCCCCCGACCCGGCTCTGCTTGCCGAAATATCGGAGCGTCTCAGTTACGAATATCCCTACAATTCGCTGCGCGGAGTTGTGGCGAAGCGTATCGCCTCGGATTTTGAGGATGACGGCTTCGACCCGACCTATTTTGCCTCGGAAACTCCGGGATTTATCAACAAAACAGGTCTCACGCCCGCTCAGAGAGGCACGGCCACTCACCGCTTCATGCAGTACGCCGATTACCGCAGAGCGGTCAGGGACACCGAAGCTGAGCTCAGACGGCTTGTGGAGGAAGACATCCTCACGCCGGAGGAGGGCGAGGCCGTTGACGTGAAAAGCGTGCACAAATTTTTCGTTTCATCACTCGCGGACAGAATCCTTGCCCTGCCCGATGATAAGATATTCAAGGAATACGCGTTCACCGTGTCGCTTCCCCTGAGTGAGGTTTACCCCGATATTCCCGCGGATACGGCAAAGGATGAGGTTATCATAATTCAGGGTGTCGCGGACTGCGCCTTCATAGAAGACGGAGAGCTTGTAATAGTTGACTACAAAACCGACAGCGCCTCGGATGTGTCGGAGCTCGCCGTGCGCTATGCTCCCCAGCTGACCGCTTACCGCAAATGCCTTGAGCAGGCCTTCGGTATGAGAGTTAAGGAAACACTGGTGTATTCATTCAGATTCGGCACGCAGATTGAAATAAAATAGTCTTTTAATCTGTGTTTTATTGTGATACAATATAAAACGGTGAGATTATGGAAAAAGCCGGCATTAAAATTACATCATTCGCGCTGGCGCTGAATCTTGCGCTGTTTGTGACAAAGCTTTATGTGGGAATCAGCACCGGCTGTCTTGCCGTTTACTGCGACGGCATAAATAACCTTGCGGACTCCCTCGCCTGCGGCATAGCGGTATTCGGCTTCGCGGCGGCAAGGCGTCTGACGCAGGAGCAGAGCCTGCGCGCGCAGAGCCTGGTTTCTTTTGTCACGGCTCTTGCCGTGGCGTTAACAGGAGCTTACTTTGCCTACCAGGGCGCTGAAAAGCTTCTGTATCCCACCCTCGTTTCATTCCGCGTAAACTACGCGGTGATGGTTGCGGTAACGGCGGGAGTCAAGCTCGCCATGGGCTTCTTTTTCCGCAGAGCTTATGTCAGAACACCTTCACCGGTGTATAAGACCATAATGCTTGACTGCTTTATGGACTGCGGAATCACCCTTTGCGCGCTGATGAGCTTCGGCCTGTCCGAAAAACTGAATTTTGCAATTGACGGAATTATTTCCGTTTTTATTGGCGTGTTTGTCGCAATCGGAGCGATAAAGACGCTTAAAGAGCAGACCCGTTATTTAATCGGGAATTAAGGAGCGGTATCTATGAAAGAAAAGAAAGAAAAAATCAAAAAGAGCGGCAAGCAGAAGTTTGTTACCTTTCTTAAGGTAATAGGCATAATCGTGCTTGCGCTGGCGGTTATCGCGGCTGTTGTAGCCCTGCTTAACGTGCTGAGCAGCCGGTCAAACAGGAATTTCATAAAGACGATTCCCGCCGTTGAATACGAGAATCAGCTTGAGCCCGTCATAGGCGAAGACGGTTTCTACACCTTTGAAACCGACAGCGACCTCAGAGTGATGCAGCTTACCGATATACACATCGGCGGCGGTATTCTCAGCGCTAAAAAGGATAACCTCGCCATCAACGCCGTGAGCGCCATGGTCGCCGCCGAAAAGCCGGACCTTGTTGTAGTAACGGGCGACATTGCCTACCCGGTGCCTTTCCAGTCTCTCACCTTCAACAACAAGACAGGCGCCGTGACCTTCGCGCTTCTTATGGAAAAGCTCGGGGTTTACTGGGCCCCCGCTTTCGGCAATCACGACACCGAAGCATACTCCTACTACACAAGAGAGCAGATTTACTCCGTATATACAAGCGGCGAATACCCCCACTGCCTTATGCAGGCGGGTCCCGAAGATGTTTCGGGCACCGGTAACTATGTTATAAACGTAAAGAAATCAAGCGGCGAAATCACACAGAGCCTGTTTATGATGGATTCCCATTCATACACAGATAACGACTATTTCGGTATGCTCTGGAAATATGACACCTTCCACGAGGATCAGGTGAAGTGGTATGAGGATACCCTTAACTCTCTCACTGCCGAAAACGCCGGAGTTACCCCCAAGTCCCTTGTGTTCTTCCATATTCCCGTTCCCGAATTCAAGCAGGCTTATGATGAGTGGGCGGCAAACGGATTCAAGGACACCGAAAACGTCAAATATGTTTACGGCTACGCCGGCGAGCATAAGACGGTTGTTTACGCCAGCGCGCATAATTACGGCTTCTTTGACAAGGTCAAAGAGCTCGGCTCCACCCAGGCGCTATTCTGCGGTCACGACCATCTGAACAACATCGCGCTTGACTATGAAGGCGTGCGTATGGCTTACGGCTATTCCGTTGACTATCTTGCCTATGTCGGCATTATGAAATACGGCCTGCAGCGCGGCTGCACCATGATTGATGTGAAGCCCGACGGCACATACGAGGCGACGCTTGAAAACTACTACCAGGATAAGTACGCTCCCGTCCGGCCCAAGGAAGAGGTGCTTATGGAGCAGATGAACGATGACGCCGGTGAGGTTTACGAATAATTTTATCCCGGCGCGGGAGTGCAATCCGGAAATAAATGAATAAAATAAAAAAGCTCTCCCGCCGGGAGAGCTTTTTAAATACCGGGTTTGAATATCGGAGGCCTATGACAGCGGCAGGCCTTCCTTATCCTTGAAGTCGCCCTGTATTATTGCAACCGCGTCCATCAGCACGCCTACAAAAAACAGCCCCATAGTCATTGCGTAGAGCATGCCTTTTTTGCTGTTGCCCACATAGTATTGATGGGCGCCTATCCAGCCGAAAAACAGGCAGAGAATGAGCGCGGTGCTCTTTTTGCACTTGCTCTTTTTCGGCATAAGATAAGCCAGGTCAAAGGGCGAGGGGGCGGAGGATTTTTTGTTCATCGCCATATCGGCAAGCAAAAGCTCCTGCGCGCTGTAGCCTTTTCCGCTCAGGTCGATTTTTTTATTTTCTCCCTCCCCGCCGGACGAATCCGCCGTAACGGTGGGCTTATATACTTTGTTGGCGTTTTCCATCCCCTCGCGATAGCCGCAGCCGGGGCAGGATTTGCCGAAATACTTTTTGTCGCATTTGGGGCAGAGCTTGCCGTCGTTGCCGGCCTCCACTCCGCAGTTCGGGCAGAAGGCGGCGTCATATATCTCGGAGCAGTTGCTGCATTTCCAGCTCAGGAAATCCGATGAGCATTCGGGGCATTTTTCAAAGGAGTTATCGCACTCCGCTCCGCAGGAGGAACAAACCTTCATTTTTTTCACCTCGAAGAAATAATATCACAAAGCGGGCATTTGTTCAAGATATCTTTACGCGTTTGTTGTGTATAAGCACAATCAGAGCGGTTATCCCCATAAAAAGAGATATGCCGAAAACGAGCAATACCGCTATTATTCCGTAGGCGGCGGCAGTGTTCATGCTTTCGTCTCCACGGACAGCCTGCCAAACGAAGGCGGGGTTATAGAACGGGTACGGGTAGTATTCAGGGTCCGAAAAGGCTCCTCTGATAATTGAGAAAACCGAGTAAATAAAAGGATAAACTCCCGAGAGCAGCACGCACTTTTTGCCGAGCTTTTCGTTACGGAAAGGGAAAAACCACAGCGCGAGTGCGAGGGGAGGCATTATCATATGGTAATAGACCTGTATGAAAGACTGCATCGCGTGATAGGCGCCGTCCCACTTGAGGGGAGGAGTAAGCTTCATCGGGAAGCCTGCGCAGTAGGTGACCCCCGCCACAAGCACATAAACCGTGACAAGAGCGCCCGCGCAGGAGTTAAAGCCGATTTTCTTTGCCTTTTCGCAGCCGCAGATTCCGAGCCCTGCGCAAAGGAAATAAACATAAGCAAAGAAGTTGGACTGCACTGTAAAATATGACAGTATATTGTATTTCCCGTAGTTTACGGGAGAATACTGAGCGTCATACTCATAGATATAATGGCACAGGCGGTGGGCGATAAGAGCGAAGCCCAGCAGGGCAAAAGCAATCAGAAAGGCCCCGACCGCCCTGTTTTTTGCAATTCTTTTTTCCGTAAGAAACACCCCGCTTTCCGGTTATATAATATATCTTTTTTCATCTGTCTTCAAGCTCTTTGCCGCGTTTTGAGCGGGATTCGCTCATTTTTCTTTTCCCGTTATTTGATACGTTTTTAATATTTTGTAAATTTTTTCTTTATCACCACTATATATTGTGCTTTTTGCTTGCATTTTATAAAAGAATATGATAAAATTTCATCTGTATATAGCGCAGGGTTAGTATATCGGTAATACGGACGCTTCCCAAGCCTCAGCGGCGGGTTCGACTCCCGTACCCTGCTCCAGACGGGCTGTATAAAATCAAACTCCGAGCCTCATCGGCGTTTCATCATATACAGCCCGTTCAACTTAAACACCACGGAGGATATCCGATAATGAGTTATATGTACCGGACGAGGGAATTCGGTAATATAAAAGAAATGATAGACCAGTCTGTGTCACTCTACTCCGGAAAAAACGCTTTCAGGGTAAAGAGAGACGGGCAGATTATCTGCATCACATATAAAGAGTATTCCGAAAAAATCAACGGGATGATTACAGCCCTGCTTGAGCAAGGTTATTCCGATTCCAAAATCGCAATCTGTGCCAACAACTGCTATGAATACTGCCTTACATATCTTTCGGCAGTCTGCTCGGGCAATGTCATAGTGCCTGTAGATAAAGAGCTGCACGAGGAGGACATAACCGGTATTCTCGAAGCGTCCGACTCCGAGGTGCTTATCTGCGATGATTATTTCCTCAAAAGAAATGATATTTCTCATTTTTCGAAATACAGGATTTTATATATCGGCAGTGACGAAAAATACGCCGGTCTTGAGAGCTTTGACTCTTTTGTACAAAAAGGCATGGAGCTCAACTCATCCGGCAAAGAGCTTTACAAAGACGTGAAGCAGGACCCTGAAAAGCTCTGCACTCTGCTTTTCACTTCAGGCACCACGGGCACTTCAAAGGGCGTTATGCTCTGCCAGCGCAACTTTGTGTTTGAAATAATCGCGGCGATGAAGGTTGTTAAAATAAACCCCGAAGACTGCGGCATTTCGCTTCTGCCCCTTCACCACACATTTGAGAGCTCCATTATGATATTCTTCGCTGTTTACTGCGGCGCCGAGGTCACCTTCTGCGAGAGCCTCAAGTATGTGCTCAAGAACATGTCGGAGTTTAACCCGAGCGTGTTTGTCGCAGTGCCTCTGCTGCTCGAAACCGTGCACAGACGCATAATGAAAACCGTGAGGAAAAAGGCTCACGGAGAGCTGCTCTTCCGCACCGGTACCGTGCTCACACGCGCGGCGGGCAAGGTGGGCATTGACCTGAGGAAGGTGTTCTTCAAGGAAATCCAGGAAACTTTCGGCGGCAATATGCGCCTTATCATCTGCGGCGGAGCGCCGATAAACCCCCAGATTATCAAGGACTTTGACGCTTTCGGCATACAGGTCATATTCGGCTACGGGCTCACGGAGTGCGCCCCTCTCGCAATCCTGAATAATGACTTTGTCCGCTCAACCGACTCAATCGGAGTGCCTCTGCCCGGAGTTGATACAAAGATAATCAACAGAGACGAGAACGGCATCGGCGAGCTTTGCGTAAAAGGCGGCATGGTAATGCTGGGTTATTACAAAAACCCGAAGGCAACCGCCGAGGTGCTCGATGAGGACGGTTTCTTCCATACGGGCGACATGGGGTATGTGGACAGCAAGGGTCATTATCATATAACCGGCAGATGCAAAAATGTTATCGTCACAAGCAACGGTAAAAATATATATCCCGAAGAGCTCGAATACCATCTTTGCAAGAGTGATTTCATCGCCTCCGCGATGGTCGAGGGCAAGGAGGATGAGCACGGCGAGCTGCAGGTGCACGCTCAGATTTACCCCGACAAGGCGGAAATAAAGGAATTCCTCGATAAGGAGCCTTCCGAGGAAGAGGTAAAGGCCGTAATCAAAAAAGTAATAGATAATGTAAACGAATCCGTGCCCGGCTTCAAAAAGATTAAGAGCTACTATATACGCACCACGGAATTCATAATGACGACCACCCAGAAAATCAAGCGAAACGACAACAAACAGAAATAAAAATTCAAAACCCGCAGGAAAATGCCGGTTGTTCATAAACCAGTAATTTAAAAATTGTTACTGCGAACTGTTTACAGGGTTGGTAAAAATACAATAGCAAAGCAACAGACTCCGGAAGCATTTAACGCAACCGAAGTCTGTTATTTTATATTCCTATCTAA
>JAEEGL010007516.1_pt1 | contig 17149 bp, 12 predicted proteins | sample 9134231 | NCBI WGS metagenome assembly JAEEGL01 (sample SAMN16246548, study PRJNA631951) | gut metagenome | biome: gut microbiome; feature: rumen; material: fiber-attached | host: Bos | place: Iran: Karaj | collected 2018-10
CAATCCCAGCAAGTCCTGGCAGAATCTGTTCTTTCTGACAAAGCGCGCTTTCCGCCGGGCGGATTATGTGGTTTTTCAGTCGGAAGCTGTAAGGAATCTGTTTGCGGAATCAGTACGCCGCAAAAGCTGCATCCTGAAAAACCCGGTCCTGATCCCGGGACCGGCGGAACAGCAGAGAACAAGGAAAATCGTCACCCTGGGCAGGCTGACCGCGCAGAAGAACCACGCCCTGCTGATCAGGAGTTTTGCCCGTTTCCGGCAGTCGCATCCCGGTTATGAGCTGTACATCTACGGTGATGGGGAACTGAAAGCACCGCTCCGGCAGCTGATCGATTCCCTCGGATTGTCTTCGTGTGTCTTCCTGGAAAGGAATGACCCGCAGGTGCATGATCAAATCCGTGATGCGGAGATGTTTGTGCTGTCCAGTGATTATGAAGGCCTTTCGAATGCCCTGCTGGAATGCATGGCCATGGGCATTGCCTGTGTTTCAACTGCCTGCGAGGGATCCGTTGATGTGATCCGGTCCGGTGAAAACGGCCTGCTGGTGCCCCTGCATGATGAAGCGGCCCTGGCCGCGGCCATGGGCAGCCTTGCGGATGAACCGGAGCTGCGCAGACGGCTGGAAAACCGGGCATATGAAGATATGAAAGCATACGATAAGGCCATTGTGACAAAAGACTGGGAAATGGTGATTCGGAAGGGGATTGCAAAGAGATGAACAGACTGTCCTATGATGATCTGGCATGGACGCCGGCATGGCTGCAGCCTGACAGATATACAGAAGAAAACGGCCTGCAGATACAGCTGAACACACAACAGGTTCCGGCGGGTGAAGTCTCTGTTGACAGGGAGCGGCGCCGTGCTGTTGTCAGCATGCCCCCCGGCCGAGGAAAGGTTTCCGATGCCGGATATGATCAGGCGGCCTGCCTGGCTGCGGCTGTCCCGGCATGCGGACATCTGGCTTTCCGGGCTGCGGTTCGTATTCTCCGTTATCCTGATCCTGAGGAACAGAACGGCCAGGAAGCCCTGGGACTGTTCTTCCGGGATACATTGGCAGCGGACCCGCTGAACGGGTATCCGTATGCCAACATGGCGGCTGCCGGTGTCTGGCGTGGAAAACCCGGGGTTTTCGGCCGGGAGGGGATTATGCCGGGAGATATTGAACATGTCCGCTCCCTGGCATATGCCGAAGCATCTGCGGATGCTCAGCCCCTGACCGGGAAAAACCTGGCTGTATCGCTGGAAATGAACGGACCCTTCCTGGACTTCAGGATTACAGCGGAGGATGGCAGTACATTGCTCAGCCGCCGCGCTGAGGTTGACGCGGATATCTTTTCCGCCAGGGACAAAAAGAATATATATCTGGGGTTTCTGGCCGCACGGGGATGCGCGCTGCAGGTTGACCTGGATACGGTAGCGGTGGAATACGATGAAAAGCCGGATGTGAAGACGGCTATCCTGCATGCGGCCCCGTCCGGAAATCGGTCCGGGGACGGGACAGAAGCCTTCCCGCTGGATCTGCAGAGTGCCGTTGACCGGTGCCGTTCCGGGGACAGGATTGTTGCGCACGCCGGGCGGTACATCATGCGGGAGGATCTGGTCATTCCCGCCGGCAGCGGAAAAACAGGCATGTACAGAACCCTGGCGGCCGATGGCAGCGGCCCGGTGATCCTGGATTTCTGCGGCGGGGAACACGGCTTCCGTATTGAGGGAGACCGCTGGGAGATCAGCGGTATCACGGTGACCGGGGGCCGGGGTTTCATGATTCAGGGAAGCCATAACCGGATCCTTAACTGTCGGGCGGCTGCCAACCGGGAAACAGGCTTCCTGATCAGGCACCCTTCAATCAGCAGCCCGAAGGAACAGTGGCCCTCATACAATGAGCTTTCAGACTGTGTTTCCTGCTTGAATGAAGACAGATCACAGCAGCATGCGGACGGCTTTGCCTGCAAGATCGCCGCGGGGGAAGGAAACCGGCTGATCCGCTGCACGGCCTGGCTGAATTCGGACGATGGTTTTGACCTGTTTTCCAAGAACAGGGAAATCGGTTCTGTCCGGCTTGAGGAATGCCGCAGTTACCTGAACGGATATGTTCTGAAGGAGGGAAAACCTGCCGCTTCGAGAGGGAACGGCAATGGTTTTAAACTGGGCGGCAGCGGCCTTGCGGCTGATCATGAGGCGGAGGCGTGCACAGCAGCCGGCAACCGGGGCTTCGGCTTTACGAGCAATTCCAATCCGCATATGCGGCTGACGGCCTGCCATGCCGAAAACAACAGCCGGAACTATGTGTATTACTATACCGGCCCGCAGGCGCAGGCGCTCCGTGTACAGGAAAACTGCACCGAGCGCAGTGATCCGGACTTTGACCCGGCTGCCTTTGCCCGGGATCATATCGTATTTGCAGAAGCGGATCCGCACCTGCCGGTCTGGCAGGAATATTCTTCTGCCCATCTGGAAAGGGCAGTGCGCGCGCTGCGGGAGCATGGCGTGGACAGCTGTTCTGAGCAGGCTCTGAGAAACATGGCAGAGCCCGTTGTCTCACTTCTCGAAACACTTGATGATGACCGGCCGCGCATATTGATCATGTGCTCTTCGCTGTACGGGGGCGGGGCGGAACGGGTTGCCTGCCGTCTGGCGTGCGGCCTGTCTGAACACTGCCGGGTCATCATGTTGTACTACCTGGATAAAGGACAGACGTATCCGCTTGTGCCGGCCGTAAATATCCTGCGGCTTCCGCGCTTTCCGGGCAACTATGAAGAAGCCGGCCGGCGCATGACAGCCTTTACCGGCTGGCTGAAGGAGATTCTCGGTATCAGGGTATCAATATCCTTCATGTTCATGATGAACAAATTGAACTCCCGTTCTGCCGGCAAAGCCGCGGCAATCTGTTCCGAACGGAATAATCCGGCAAAAAGAGACCCGCTCCGTCTAGCCGAGATAGCCGGCTTCTATGAAGCTGCCGACCATGTCGTATTCCAGACGGAGACCGTGCGGAGCCTGTTTTCCGAAAAGGTCAGGGCGCACAGCAGCGTGATCCTCAATCCGGTCAGTGTCACCTGTGAACGTATCGGCGGCAGCCGCCGGATCGTCAATATAGGCCGGCTGATCCCGCAGAAGAACCAGGCGCTGCTGATCAGGGCTTTTGCCTTGTTCCACGCTGATCATCCGGAATATACATTATCCATTTACGGCGAAGGGGAGCTGGCGGAGGAACTGGCAAAGCTGGCGGAGGAGCTGGGCGTGGATGACTGCGTTCATTTTCACGGCCAGGTGCAGGATGTCCATGCCGCGGCGGCAGATGCGGAGATGTTTGTCCTGTCAAGTGATTATGAAGGCCTGTCCAACGCGCTGCTGGAATGCATGATGATGGGATTTCCCTGCATATCCACCAGGTGCGAAGGCTCCGTTGATGTCATACAGACAAACAGGAACGGCATCCTGGTCGACATCGGGGATGAGGAACAGCTGCGCGAGGCGATGGCCTTGCTGGCGGATGATGCCGGCCTGCGCGAAGAGATCGGGCGACAGGCGAAACTGACTTCGCAGCAGTTCCGGACAGAAACCGTCCTCAGGCAGTGGGAACGGCTGATTGCCCGGCTGGCCGCTTCCGTCTGACACCCGCTGCCGCATGCAAAGATATCAATCATCTCCCGGCATATATCAGAAGGGGCATTGACAGCAGGTATCTGTTATTTCCGCGGGTTTTGTTATACAATGACAAATGTATATACAAAGGCAGGTAGAAACAATGAGACATACAGGACAGATTGACAGCCCGTTTCTGAAGGAACAGCTTTCCGCTCTGGCAAGAGAAAAGGGCGGTTATGATGTTGCCCGCTTTTCCGCAAAGGAAATCGAAGAACTGATCAACAGACAGCCGGATCCGGATGTGGAATGGGTCATCCATTGCAAAGACTGTGTCAGAAGAGACAGTGACAATGTGTGCTGCTGGTGGAATATTCATATCCGTGACATCAAGAATTACTGCATGTACGGAAAAGATCACGGCGATCCGAACGTAAAATAATGACCCGGCGAGGGTCATTTTTCATGTGATGACAGAGCAGGCGATGCCTGTTTTCTTTTGCCGTGCTCAGCCGCGGAGACTCTCGCTGCGGATCAGGGCTTCCCGTATGGTGCCGTTCATCAGCTGGCCGATATGCCGGATGACTTTTTCCGCGTCATCGGTCATGCCGTTTTCGAGCCATTGTTCCACCAGTTCCGTAAGGGCACACTGATAGAACAGGGTCAGCAGTTCAACATCAGCCGGCTGCGGTTTCAGGCCCTGTCCGACTGACAGGATATACTGCCGCATGATGATGCCGGTGCTTTCAAACAGGTAGCCGTGAAGAAGATTCTGCTGGCTGGAATGATAAAGGTTGCCGATGGCCTCCGGGTTCTGAAGTATAACCTGAAGGGAATATAAAAACCAGTCTTCCCAGGCATGGGAATCGCTGCAGTAATCGACGGTTTTTTTAAGTTCACTGTTCAGAATATCCCTGAGCAGGTCATAGATGTCCTGATAGTAATAATAGAAAGTATTCCGATTAATCCGGCAGTTCTGGACAATGGAAGATACTGTGATTTTGTTAAGAGGTTTATGGCTGAGCTGATTCAGGAATTCGTCCTGAATGGCTTTTCGTGTGTATTGGTTCGCCATAGGAACAGTCCTCCTTATTCATTATACGTTATTAGATTTGAGCTCTTTCATAAGGTTTCATATGCCTGCCATAAATTATTTTTTGCTCTGAGGCGAAGAAAAACAGAAGATTTTATATATCCTGCAACATGCGCAGACGCAAAAGACGGGATATTTTTCTGATGAAAAGCGAATACAATAAAAGAAATGGAGGATCAGCAAATATGGATAAAAACACCTATGCCGGCTATATTGAAGAGAACCGGAAAATCTTTACGGATGTTTCGGATCAGATCTGGGAATATGCCGAGCTTTCGGTCAAGGAACATCGGTCTGCGGCCCTGTATGTAAAGGTGCTGAAAGACCTGGGCTTTACCGTGACCGCCCCGTTTGACAATATTGAAACAGCCTTTATCGGAACATTCGGCAGCGGCCGCCCGGTGATCGGCATCCTGGCAGAATACGATGCCCTGTCGGGCCTGTCGCAGAAGGGCGGCTCGGCAGTCCGTGAGGAGTTGGTGAAGAACGGCAGCGGGCACGGCTGCGGCCACAACATGCTGGGGGCCGGGTCATTGGCGGCGGCGTACGGCATCAAGCGCTATCTGGAAGACCATCCGGGCCAGGGCACGGTGATATTCTACGGCTGTCCGGGTGAGGAAGGCGGTGCCGCGAAGGCATTCTTTGCGCGGGACCAGGTGTTCCGCGGTACGGATGTCTGCCTGACCTGGCATCCGGGCACCGAGAATGAGGTTGTCAGCGGGACCTGCAATTCCTGCATTCAGACCGAATACTGGTTCAAGGGTATTGCCAGTCATGCGGCCGGGGCGCCGGAGCGGGGCCGTTCAGCCCTGGATGCGGTGCAGCTGATGAACATGGGCGTGGAATTCATGCGGGAACATATCCCTGACAATGACCGGATCCACTACGCGATCACGGATACCGGCGGACCTTCGCCGAATGTTGTGCAGCCCCATGCCCGGGTACTGTACATGGTGCGTTCCACCTGGGTGAAGAATGCGCTGAAACTGCAGGAACGGCTGGATAAGATTGCCGTGGCAGCGTCCATGATGACCGAGACGGAGCTGACCAGGGTATTCATTGACGGCTGCTCGAATACGGTACCGAACAAAGTCCTTGAGGAACTCCTGTATGATAACTTCAAGGCTGTGCCGCTGCCGGAATATACCGAAGAGGAATGGGCTTACGCAAGGGATCTGTACGCTTCCATCGAGATGAAGAGCGACAGCCTGCCGGGCATCAATGAAGCGTCTTCGCCGGAGACGATTGCCTATGTGCGGGAGCATTCCGCAAACGGCACGAGGGTCATCAATGACTTCCTGGTGCCGTATGAACACAATGAACTGCAGAGCAAGGGCTCAACCGATGTCGGGGATGTCAGCTGGTGCGTGCCGACGGCGCAGATCCACACCGCCTGCTTTGTCGCAAGAAGCCCGGGCCACAGCTGGCAGAACGTCTCCTGCGGGCGGACGGAAATCGGCCACAAGGGGCTGATCCTGGCCGGCAAGGTGCTGTGCGGGGCGGCCATTGACCTGTATGAACATCCGGAGCTGATCGAAGCTGCGAAGAGCGAGCATGCCGAACGGGTAAAGGACGGGTTCCTGAGCCCGGTGCCGGCAGATGCGGTGCTGCGGCCGCTGGAAGATTGACGGGACAAATTCATGAAAGGATGCGGAAATGCGTCCTTTCTTTTATCCGGATTCATAGTACAATACTGTTTGTATCGTCTAACATTGTTAGGCACATGGAGATATAAACATGAATCTGAACGAACTGAAAGAAGGACAGTCAGCGGTTGTAAAGACAGTCGGCGGCACCGGGGCCCTGCGCCAGCACTTCCTGGACATGGGCCTGATTCCCGGCACAACGGTCGCCCTGGTGAAGTACGCGCCAATGGGTGATCCAATGGAAATCCGGCTGCGCGGATATGAACTGACGCTGCGGCTGGATGATGCCAGAAAAATTGAAATCAGCATGGATATGGCGGAAGCGGAAGAAAACGACCTGAACCGGAAAAAGGCCGGACATACGCATCCGGGCTTTGGGGAAGGCGGAAAGTTCCATTCCCGCCGCGACGAGCACCCGCTGCCGGAGGGGGAGAAACTGACCTTTGCCCTGGCCGGCAACCAGAACTCGGGCAAGACAACCCTGTTCAACCAGCTGACAGGTTCCTCCCAGCATGTAGGGAATTTCCCCGGCGTGACGGTGGACCGCAAGAGCGGGGTCATCCGGGGTTATCCGGAAACGGAAGTGACCGATCTGCCGGGCATCTACTCGATGTCCCCGTACAGCAGCGAGGAAATCGTTTCCCGCCAGTTTATCCTGGATGAAAAACCGAAAGGCATCATCAATATCGTTGACGCGACAAATATCGAGCGCAACCTGTACCTGACCCTGCAGCTTCTGGAACTGCAGGTGCCGATGGTTGTGGCGCTGAATATGATGGACGAGGTGCAGAACAACGGCGGCTCGGTGCGCATCAATGAGATGGAGGAAATGCTCGGGGTGCCGGTGGTACCGATCGCGGCCATCAAGAACCAGGGTGTAGATGAACTGATCGAACACGCGGTGCATGTGGCGAAGTACCAGGAATGTCCCCTGGAACAGGACTTCTGTGAAGCAGAAGACCATAACGGGGCCGTCCACAGGTGCCTGCACGGGGTCATGAGCCTGATTGAGGATCATGCGGTCAAGGCGGGGATCCCGCTGCGGTTTGCGGCCGGCAAACTCATCGAAGGGGATGACATGGTTCTGGAACAGCTGCAGCTGGATGCCAATGAAAAGGAAATGCTGGACCACATTGTCCTGCAGATGGAAAAGGAGCGGGGCCTGGATCATGCGGCAGCCATTGCCGAGATGCGCTTCGACTTCATACGCCGGGTAGTTGACCAGACCGTTGTCAAGCCGCACACAAGTGTGGAGCGGAACCGTTCGGAAGCACTCGACCGTTTCCTGACCGGCCGGTATACAGCCATTCCCGCGTTTATCCTGATCATGGGCGCGATCTTCTGGCTGACCTTCAATACAATCGGCGCATGGCTGCAGGATCTGCTGGCAGCCGGCATTGATCATCTGACCGCTGCCTGCGCGGCGGCGATGGAGGCGGCCGGCATCAACGCAATGATTCAGTCACTGGTCATTGACGGCATCTTCAACGGGGTCGGCAGTGTGCTCAGCTTCCTGCCGATCATCGTCACCCTGTTCTTCTTCCTGTCCCTGCTGGAAGACACCGGGTATATGGCCCGGATTGCCTTCGTGATGGACAAGCTGCTGCGGAAAATCGGTCTGTCCGGCCGGAGTATTGTGCCGATGCTGATCGGTTTCGGCTGCACGGTGCCGGCGGTCATGGCCAGCCGTACACTGCCTTCGGAACGGGACCGGCGGATGACGATCCTGCTGGCGCCGTTTATGAGCTGTTCAGCGAAACTGCCGATCTATGCGTTCTTTACTGCGGCGTTCTTCCCCCGCCATGGGGCGCTGATCATGGTCGGCCTGTATGTGCTCGGCATCATCGTCGGGATTCTGACAGCCCTGCTGTCCAAGCAGTTTGTTTTCCGTGGGGAAGCAGTGCCGTTTGTCATGGAACTGCCGAATTACCGTCTGCCGAGTGCCCGCAACGTCGGCCAGCTGCTGTGGGAGAAGGCAAAGGATTTCCTGACCAGGGCGTTCACGATTATCTTTGTGGCTACAGTTGTCATCTGGTTCCTGCAGAACCTGGACCCGCACCTGACCATGGTGCAGGACAGCCACGACAGCATCCTGGCGCTGCTGGCCGGGTTTATTGCCCCGGTGCTGAAGCCGCTGGGCCTGGGTGACTGGCGGATCTCCACGGCGCTGCTGACCGGCTTCATGGCCAAGGAAAGCGTTGTATCGACCCTCAATATCCTGTTCGGCAGTGAAGCCGCCATGGCGCAGGTACTCACCCCGCTGGCGGTTGCGGTGCTGCTGGTCTTCTGTCTGCTGTATACACCATGTGTGGCGGCAGTGGCCTCGGTACGGCGGGAACTGGGCGGCCGCTGGGCAGCGTTCATGGTGGTGTTCCAGTGTGTCATCGCCTGGCTCTGCGCATTTATCACGCGGTTTATCCTGATCCTGCTGGGTCTTTGATCCGTAACGGTCGATTATATTGCAGAAGTGAGAATCCGGCTCCGGCCGGATTTTCTGTTACAATAGGTGAGGTATATTAGACAGGAGCAGAGAATGGAAACGATAAGAATGTGCTGTGCCGTAATCCGCTGGAATGACCGTATCTTTGTCTCGCAGCGGGGCTACGGTGATCTGGACGAAGGCTGGGAATTCCCGGGGGTGATTTTCGAAGAGGGCGAATATGGGCCTTCCCGTCTGGTGGAAGCCATCGTCGAGGAATTTGATACCATGGTAGAGGTCCAGGATAAACTCTGTACGGTGGAATATGATTACCAGGATCAGCATGTGATCATGGACGCATACTGGTGCAGGGTGAAAAAGGGTTATCTGGAAGGGGCTGACTCCGATATCATGCACTGGCTGATGCCGCTGGAGTTGGACTATGTCACCTGGCTTCCGGCTGACCGGCAGATTGTGGACCGGATCCAGGCAGCATTTGCGGCCTGAGCATTGCCTGAAACAAAATAAAACTGTTCCCGTGCGGCGGGAACAGTTTTTTTTATGGCGGGTAATCCGTCAGATGTTGGCGAACTTGTCGGCATCGACCGGGGTGGTCAGGGTTTCCGGCATGCTCAGCAGCAGCGGGATCCGGATGACCAGTTCACAGACGATGTAGATGATGAAGACCCACTTGCCGCCGACGTTGTCATAGATCAGTCCGCTCATGGCAGCCATTGCGGCACTGAACAGCTGGGTGAACATGGCAGTGGCACCAAGCCAGCGGCCCATGATGCGGTGCGGCACAAGTTCGTGCGCGATGGAACCGGCGACGGTGGCACCGATTTCCTGGAAGCCCTGCAGCATGCCGACGATCAGCAGCAGCGATACCCGCTTGGTTGTGATCAGGATGCCCAGCCCAGCCATGTAGAGCACGATGGTCAGCAGCAGCACCGGCTTGCGGCCGTACTTGTCACTGATAATACCGAAGACATATCCGCAGAGCACCGAAGTCAGGGCGGTCGCCGTCACCATGGCAGCCAGTGTACCGGCATCAGCGGACTTGACTTCCGCGGCGAAGACCTGGACATATGGTGTGACCATGGCCAGCGGCATACCGCCGACCGCGGAGATCAGCAGCCATTTGCGGCAGTTCTTGTCTGCCTTGAGGATGGCGACGCCGTCAGCGAAGACATTGGACTTGGCCTTGCTGGTGCCCCAGCTCTTGAACGAGAGCCGGAAGACGACGATCAGCAGGGAAACAAGCGTGCAGGCCAGGGCGATATAGAACAGCGGCCTGACGGTATTCGGATCGGTCGGAGCCCCGGTCACATGCATCAGATTGACCAGGATCCAGCCGGACATCATCGGGCCGATCATGCCGAGGACACCGGCCGCGAGCGACTCGCATACCAGCATGCCCTTGGCCCGGTCGCAGTTGGCCAGGCAGTTGCCGCAGATGGTCGAGCAGCTCTGCCCGCCGAGACGCTGGCCCATGGCGTGCAGGAAGACGCCCAGTGCCGCGACCTGCCAGATCCGGGCTTCGGCCAGGGCCAGATAGCCGCCGGCCAGGACCAGGATGCCGAAGATATAGACTTTCTTGGGTCCGTTGCGGTCAATGATGGAACCGATCAGCGGTGCCAGCAGGCCGCCCATGACCATGCCGAGGCTGTTGACATACCCGAACTGTGTCTTGGTGGCCCCCAGCATGATAACGTAAAGTGTCAGATACGGCAGGATCATCTTGTAGCCCAGACGTTCCAGAGAAGTCCGGATAACGGTGACCCGCCAGTCCTGCATCTGGGCTTTCCAGAATGCCGGAATATTGAAGACGGAATTTGAATTGGATGCGGACATGATTACCCCCTATTAATAAAGAACGTTATAATCTTACCACCAAACAGGGTATATGCCTAATGAAAAAACGATGTCATAGGATATAATGAACCAGGATAGGGGGACAGTGTGATGGATTACGTATTCCGCACCATGGCAGATGTGGAACAGGCAGTGGAAGAACTGGGCTTCCTGCCGTTTTTTGCCAATGAAATAGCCGGTTTTTCCATTGAGGAACATACCCCGCGGGAGCTCTGGTTCTCGGACCAGCCGGGCCCATGGGAGTGGAAAGGACCGGTCATCAGTGAACTCAGGTGTGCCTACGGGAAATTCTTTCACAATAAGGCGGTATTCATCAGCCGGAAGTGGTTCTGTGATTTTGCCAACATGCGCCGGGACGGCTATGACTATGATGCCCGGGTGGATGAAGGCCTCTCCGGCAGTGAAGAGTATCTGTACAATATCATCGCTGCCCGGCCCTCGGTTCTCTCCAAGGAAGCCAAGGCAATCGGCGGTTATGTCAAGCCGCGGGAAAACGGGAAAGACCAGTGGATTCCCCGCAAGGGTTTTGATACTCAGATTACAAAGCTGCAGATGAAGTGCTATGTGATCACCACGAACTTCGAGTATGAAACCGACAGCCAGGGTAATACGTACGGCTGGGGGATCGCCCGCTATGCCACGCCGGAGAAGTACCTGGGCCGTTACTTCACGAACAATGTATACAAGCGGAAGCCCAAGGAATCGCGGGAGCGGGTCATCCGGCATCTGATGAAGGTGACCGGGGCAAAACGCAATGAAATCGAATACCTGATCAGGGGATGAAAAAAGCACTGCCGTACGGCAGTGCTTTTTGTGTCAACAGGTTCAGTCAGCCTTGAATTCGTCCAGGTGCATGACGACATTGGACCACATGTTGACCCGCTCGAACATCGAATCAACAACCGCGTATTCACGGTCAGTGTGGTTCCATTCACCGCGGACACCGCAGCTGCACAGGACCGGCACACCGGATTCAGCCATGCCGGACGCATCGGAACCGCCGCCCAGGAAGACATGGCCGACTTCGTGGAAGCCCTCAGCCTTGCAGACATCGTTGACGAAGCTCCAGAGAGCCATGTTCTTGTCACTGGCCTCGAAGCCGCCGGCCGGGTCAGACAGGGTGTATTCGATGGAGCAGCCGTCAATTTCGGTCTTGCTGAAGAGTTCCTTCAGTTCGCTGCGGACCCGCTCGATTTCAGCCTTGGTCTTAAAACGGCCGCTGAAGGTCAGGGTGCATTCATCCGGGATGGAGTTCGGCATCCGGCCGCCGGCGATAATAGCCGGGTTCATGTGGGTGCCCAGTTCCATGTTGTTCATGTTCTGGATGGCAATGACCTTGTAGGCTGCTTCAACGATGGCGTTGCGGCCGGCTTCATAGTTGTTGCCGGAGTGCGCGCTGATGCCGTGGAAGACTGCCTTGCCGCTGAAGATGTACTTGCGGCCGACGCAGAGTCTCCAGTCAACCGGGGATGTTTCCATGTTGAAGCCGGCAACGCAGCCGCTGGTCCATTCCGTGATGAGCTTGGAAACCGGGCCGTGGTCGGTGCCGCCTTCTTCATCGGAGCACCAGCAGACACGGATCGGGCGGTCATTGTAGCCGATGGATTCCAGCGCCTTGATGGTCCAGAGAGCTATGACGATGCCGCCCTTCATGTCCAGGACGCCCGGGCCGGGGGCCTTGCCGTCCTCATCGATCCGGAACGGGTTGTCGCCGTAGGTGCCCTTATTGAAAACCGTATCGAAGTGACCGGCAAAGATGACCGGGACACCCGGACGGTCCTCACCGATGGTACCGCAGACCAGCGGCGGGTAATTATCAGCTGTGGAAATGATTTCGCATTTGACACCGGCTTCGGTGAACTTTGCCTTCAGCCACTCGGCTTCCGGGTAAAGATACTGCGGTTCCCTCAGGCTTCCTTCGAGGTTAACCAGGTCGCGCCAGTCGTTGATAATGTCGTCCTGATGCGCTTTGACAAATTCGGCAATTCTCTGATCCATAGTTTTTTTCTCCTTTACTCAGTTATAAATCTGTCTGTTCAGATTTGTTTCTCAATATTCGTCACAGTATTTTCCGTCGGCGAATTTCTGAATGTTCAGGACAACGGCACAGAACAGCTTGGCCCGGTCATACAGGGATTCGACTTCGGCATATTCCTTGCTGGTGTGGTTGAACTGGCCTCTCACGCCGGTTGAGCAGACGGTCGGAACACCGGCAATGGTAATGTAGGACGCGTCGGAGCCGCCGCCCAGGAAAATCTGGCCCATGTCACCGAGGCCGTGATCTCTGGAAACAGCCGCAACGAAGTCAGCCAACCGCAGGCCTTCCGGGGTCGTGGCAAACGGTGCCATGAATTCCTTGTAAGTCAAAGCACAGGTTGTGCCTTCGATAAACGGGACGGCGCAGATCTTCTTCATCTCCTCGACAACCCGGTCCCTTTCTTCAAGACGGGTATAGCGGACGTCAACCTGCAGGTGGCAGTTTTCCGGAATGCCGTTGGGCACGGTGCCGCCGGAAATGACATCCGGGGAAATGGTGGTGCCGAGTTCGACATTGGTGAGGGCAGCCAGTTCAATGGCTTTATGTGCCATTTCCAGGACCGCGTTGCGGCCGCTCTGGAAGTCGTTGCCGGCATGCGCGCCGACCCCGGTGACCTCAAGATCAGCCTGGCCGCCGCCCTTGCGGCCGATGCACAGATCATTGTTGACCCGGCCGGTTTCCATGTTGAAGCAGCACAGAGCACCCTTGGCGTATTCCATGAGCAGATCAGGTGTGTTGCCGCCCTCATGGCCCTTGTCTTCATCACCGGCCCACAGGAACTTGATCGGCCTTTCATTCCAGCCGATGGACTGCAGGGCCTTTGTGACCCAGATGGCAATGACAATACCGCCCTTCATGTCCAGGGCACCCAGGCCATAAGCCTTGCCTTCGCTGTCGACACGGAAGTGCGGCGTACCGTCAAACTCATCCGGATCGCCCGGCTTTGCGTCTTTGACCGGGGAACTGTTTACTGTGTCATAATGGCCGCTGAACAGGATCGGCGCACCCGGCAGATCCTTGTTCCAGATGGCTTCAATAGTCCGGCTGTTGACCGGCCCGGCATCGTATTCGGCCACTTCCATGCCCATATCCTTGAAAACACTGACCAGCTTGTCGCCCATCTTCCAGGCGGCATCCCGGTTACGGGCCTGGCTTGGTGTATTGACGAAATCTGCCCACATGGAAAGCATGTCTTCACGATGACTTTCGATGAAGGCTTCAAGTTGTCTGTAATGATCCATATTATCCTCCATTATTTATTTCATCGTAGCATACGGACTGTTTCACTTTTGATAATAAGTCGGTTATATAAATATGCCTTTTCATTCCCGAAGACTCATATGAGAAAGAACTTATCGAAAATATAATAAAATTAAAATAATAGTACGTTTATTGCACACGATAAAAAGAGGGAGAATCATATGCAGCTGCAGCAGCTGGAGTACTTCATCGCAATCGCTGATGCCGGCAGTCTGAACAAGGCGGCGGAAAAACTGTATCTGACCCAGCCGTCCCTGAGCAAGGCCATCGCCAATCTCGAGGCGGAGTTGGGTATCCATGTTTTTGTGCGTTCCAAAAACGGGGTGCAGATGACCGAGGAAGGCCGCAAGCTGTATGAATACGCAAAAGCCATCATGGAACGCACGGATATGATCCAGAAACTGGGCACCCAGGCGAGGGAAGTACCGGAGAATCTGACCCTGGCTACTTATCCGATCATCACCATGGGGAAATGGTTTACGGAGTTTTACAACCGGCACAAGGAACCGTATGTTCACCTGAAGATGATTGAATGCCGCACCATGCAGGCTATGGAGATGGTCGAAAACGGGACAGCCGAAATCGGTTTCCTCATGTTCAACGAGAAGCAGAAAAAAGAAGTCCAGCATACATTGCGGATGAAAAAACTGGAGTTCCATCCGCTTGGCACGGATACCTGGTACGCCAACATCGGGCCATGTCATCCGCTCTATGAGCGTGACGAAGTGGAGATGCGGGAGCTGATGGATTATGCCTGTGTGCGTATGCCGGATGACTATTTCTCTAATCTGACGTTCTTCCTGACCATCGATGAGATTTCCCTGAACCGGATCAAACGGGTCATTCATGTCAATGATACCGGGGCCATCATCAGCACCCTGCTGCATACGGATGCATTCCGTTTTGGCCCGGGTCTATCGGCAGAGGATTATGCCGCGCTGGGCATTCGCACGATTCCGATCCGCAACTGCAATGTAAAGGTGACAGCAGGATATGTCTGCCGGCACCGACAGAAGTATACAGCTGCGGCTCAGGAACTGCTGGATCTGCTGAGCCGGAAATGCCTTGAATACTACGGAAAATAACGTCGGAACTATTACCGGATCATATCCAAAAGCAATTATTCAGGAACAGACAAAACTGAAATAATAGAGATAGAGAAACGGCAGGCATGTATTCTCCCGCCGGCGGCTGCCGGACATGCGCCGGATTTTGCCATGGAGGAAAAGATGAAAGAAGTCTATACACAGATCAAACAATATATCGACGACCACCGGGAAGAGATGCTGGAACTGTGGCGGACCATTGTCAACATTGACAGCGGCTCCCGCAACAAGGCCGGTGTGGACCAGGTGTGCGCCGTACTGCGCAGGGAAATGGAAGCGGCCGGAATTGGTACCCGGGTCATTCCGATGGAACAGGCCGGGGACATTCTGATCGGCGAATGGAATTTTGCTGTTTCCGACCGGAAACCGCTGGTCTTTATCGGGCATATGGATACGGTATTCCCGGATGGCACGGCGGCGGCCAATCCGTTCCGCATTGACGAAAACGGCAACGCCCACGGGCCGGGCTGCCTGGACATGAAGCCGGGCCTGGTCATCGGTCTTTATGCCGTCAAGGCCCTGCAGGCCATCGGCTTTAAGGAGCGCCCGGTCAAGATGATCTATGTCGGTGATGAGGAAGTGCTGCACATGTACTCCAATGCGTCCGACAAGATCAAGGAAGAAGTGCAGGGGGCACTGGCCGCCTTCAACTTTGAGACCGGCTATCCGGATGACCGGCTGGTGGTCGGCCGCAAGGGCGGCGGTATTGTCGAAGTGGTTGTGCATGGCGTTTCGGCGCATTCCGGCATTGCCCCGGAAAAGGGCAGATCGGCCATTCTGGAAGCCGCACACAAGATGATTGAAATCGAGTCACAGACGGATATTCCCCGCGGCCGGCTGATCAACTGCGGCCTGATCAAGGGCGGCATGGGCGAAAACACCGTGCCGGATGAATGCAGCTTCCGCATGGGCATCCGTTTCCCGTCCGTGAAAATCCGGGATGAAATCATGGATATCATCCGGACCGCGGCGGAACACAGCACCATCCCCGATACCACGGCGGAAGTCAAGGTGCACATGCTGATGGATTCCATGGAGCATACCGCTGCCGTCCAGGCCCTGTATGAACATATCCGCCGGACCGGCATTGCCTGCGGCTATGGGGAACCGGGCTGCTTCGAGGTCGGTGGTGTTTCCGACTCCGGGGCGGTGGTCAGCGCCGGCATTCCGGCTGTCTGCGCCATGGGCCCGCGGGGTGAAGGCAACCACACCCCCAACGAATACACCAATGTGGAATCATTCTACGAAAGAACCTATCTGGCCGCCTGCGCAGCCTATGAGCTGCCGGATGACTTCGGTCAGAACTGAGCAGATCCAGGACCCGGAAACGGGTCCTTTTTATGCGGATTATAAATACAGGTTTTAACTGAATTATAGTTTTTCTGCCTTATGCAAACGGGATATCCGCAAAATACAATGAAATCAGAAGTTGAGTGCTGACCGCCAGCCGGAAGACAGCACGGGAGAATGTCTGCCGGTGACCGGAGTAAGCAATTTTCTGCGAGCGCACATAATTTTGAATGAGAGAAAAGAGGAGGTAATTATGAGCGAAAAGTTTCCTTTAAACGTTGAACCCCCCAAGTCAGTCACATTTGTTACCCGGAACCTTCCGTCGGTAACGGCTGACCAGCGGCTCGAAGCACTCAAGAAGACGCATTACAACGAGTTTGCGTTCCCGGCCGGCATGCTGTATATCGACTGCCTGTCCGACTCCGGCACCACCGCCATGACCGACAAGCAGTGGTCGGCCCTGATGCTCGGTGATGAAGCCTATGGCCGCAACAAGGGCTACTATGTCCTGCTGGATGCCATGCGCGACGCGTTCGAGCGCGGTGATGACCAGAAGCGCCTGATCGACTATATCCGCAATGGTACAGATACCGACGATGTCCAGAAGATGATGGACGATGTCTATCTGGTTGACTATGAAGGCGGCTTCATCAACGGCGGTGCCTTCCAGCTGGAACGGCCGAACACCTTTATCGTCCCGCAGGGCCGCTGTGCCGAAGCACTGCTGTTCGATGTCATCAAGCCGCTGCTGGCTGAAAAGTATCCGGGCAGGGTCTTCACAATTCCGTCCAATGCCCACTTCGATACAACCGAAGGCAACATCAAGCAGATGGGTTC
>JAEEGL011400920.1_pt1 | contig 17149 bp, 8 predicted proteins | sample 9134231 | NCBI WGS metagenome assembly JAEEGL01 (sample SAMN16246548, study PRJNA631951) | gut metagenome | biome: gut microbiome; feature: rumen; material: fiber-attached | host: Bos | place: Iran: Karaj | collected 2018-10
GATAAGTACGCATTCTATTTTGTTGAAGGTGCTTCATCAACAGAAAGACAGCGGAATAATCATGACGATGTCATCGAAATCAGTACATCTCTTAATCATATGTATGAGTTTTTGGTTGATAATGCCTTGGTCCAGAGTGAGTCGACTGCGTTAAGTGGTAATGAGGAAAAGGTTGATTCAACTGAATATGATATTTCTGTTCCGGATGAGCTTGACGAGGACGATTTAGACACATCCGAAGATATTGATTCAGTAGTTGGAGAGGGACCTGAGCGAATAGATCCGATTCTTCCAGCCTTGGACGACTCTTCCAATGAGATATCTTCGAACGAAGACGAAGACATCACTGAAATTGGAACAGATACTAAAGAAAGCGATAGCGACGAGAATACAAGAGGAATGTGTATTTTGCTTGGCGAAGATGATCGAACATCGGAACCAGTTTATTGGTATCCTAACGATACTTCTCAATTGTTCCATACAAATACTGGAATTATCGGGACAATGGGCACAGGAAAGACACAATTTACAAAATCGTTGATAACTCAACTTTATCACGAACAGAAGAGTAACGTAGGTAATGGAGATATAGGAATCCTTATATTTGACTACAAAGGAGATTATAACGAGAGTAAGGCGGATTTTGTTAAGGCAACAAATGCTACGATATTGAAACCATATCACTTGCCGTTCAATCCGTTGGCCCTTACTCAATCAACGGTGTTCAAACCACTTCTTCCTGTACATACGGCGAATTCTTTCAAAGATACTCTTTCCAGGATATTCTTCTTGGGAGCAAAACAACAGGATACTCTTCTCCAATGCATAAGTGATACTTATGAAGAATATGGTATTCGAGCTGCAGACAAGGATACTTGGAATAACGTAGCACCGACTTTTGAACAGGTCTATAAACGTTACACTAACGATGAGGAAATCAAAAAGACGGATTCTCTTGCTGCGGCAATGAATAAGATTCATCAATTTCAGCTGTTTGAGAGTGATCCACGTAATACTCAATCATTGTTTGAATTGCTCTCTGGAGTGGTTGTTATAGATTTGTCTGGATACGATTCTGACATTCAAAGCTTCATAGTGGCGATTACATTAGACCTCTTCTATGCTCAAATGCAAGCTGCTGGATCAAGTAAATTGGAGAATGGACTACGACAGCTAACCAAGATAATTCTGGTGGATGAGGCTGATAATTTTATGAGTGTTGGATTCCCTTCTCTGAAGAAAATTCTAAAAGAAGGCCGTGAATTTGGAGTGGGAACAATTCTCTCAACTCAATTTCTCAAACATTTTGGAAATGGAGATGATGATTACTCTAAGTATATCCTTACTTGGATCGTCCATAACGTATCTGATTTAAAAAATAATGACGTTGATTTTGTTTTCAATACAGAACCTAAAAGCAAGGATAGCATGACATTATATAACCAAATCAAAGGATTAAAGATCCATCATAGTATTATTAAGATTGGAACAGGCCGTCCTATATACCTGCATGACAAAGCTTTTTGGCAACTGTATAAGGAGATGGAATCTGAGAAAGAATGACAGGTTTTTGTTTATGTGTGTTGAATCTGACAAAATGATAGAATACAAGAATAATTTGGATATTAAGGCCTTTTCAAATACGTTGTCCAAACATACTCAAGGATATAAAATTTACTGGTTGGAGGCTATTCTTGATTTGTCAAAAGACACAGAAGGAGATATCAGCTTTGGCGATTTGACAGATAAAATGATTGCATTGGCATGGTTTTCTGTTACTCATTATCACTTAAGACTAGGTCAAACCATACAGGGCAAAACAGTCAATATTCTTGAAAACGCGATAGCCTTGTTAAGTGAAAACTGTGCCGGGCTCAAAGATAATCTATATATCACCGATGATGAACTTCTGTCCGAAATAAAATCACACCATGCCCTCCTTGAGAAAGCAAAGGTGGATCTGTGTCGATATGTTCCTCATAAGTTATTGTCTCCATTTTTTGCCGAGCCAAATCTTCAAGAGGGCTTAAATTATATCAAAAAGGATTTTAGAACAAAACTAATGACATATATGTCGACACTTCCTGAATCGGATAGAATTCTTTATACTTTTGTAGGAGGAAACGACCTCGAACAAAGCATTAGAATCAATCCTCTTTGGAGAGCTTTTCTTAAGCAAAACTATAGTATTGTTAAGGATTGGATTAAATTGAACAAAGCCGAATACTTGCAATCAAGAAATCCCGGGGTTCCTGAAGTAATATACAAACTCGAGAAAGAGTCTGATGAGTTGAGAAAGCTTGATGATGTGCGTGAATTGTGTTCTCTATTAGCGGAAGTTGCTAACATACCACTAAAAGACATATATAGTGGCAATATAATAGAGAAAGGGAGGCTTTCAATTGATCATTTTGTTCCTAGATCCTTTGTCGCACATGATGAACTGTGGAATTTGATTCCGATGGATAAGTATTTGAATTCGCAGAAGAGCAATCGTCTTCCTTCTTGGCGCTTTTTTACTTCACTTGCTGACTATCACTATATGATCTATAAAAACGTGTTCCCATCAAGAGACTCTTTGCGAAATGAGGTGATAATACAGGCGTTTGAGAAGTGCAGAGATCATAACCTCAATTCTCTAGCATCTGAAAAATTGTTTATTCCCGGTTATAAAGAGAAAGAATTCAAGAACAGACTTGAAGAGTTTCTGCTTCCTGTATATCGTACCGCTGAAATGATGGGGTATGAACCTTGGATCCCCAAGTTACATGGTACTGTAAAGTAACATCAACATTTATATCAGCGTGGGAAACCGTGATTTACTAAGCGTTAATGTGCTTTTGGAGAAGTGATTATATGTGCTAAATTATTAAAAAATTAACAAGCTATAGAAGATAAAGACAAATCAAATTGCTAGAATAGTATGGTAAAGCATACTTAGGAGGCACAAGATATGCAAGACTCATATATAATTGGCAAGATGAATTCATTCATGCATCAATTAGCTGCGCAAATGAGTGATTGGATGGATAAACATTTTCCTAGAATAACAGACAACTGGTGGAATGATCTTGTATATAATAACTTATCTCCCCTTCAAAGAGATCTGGTTGACGCTAAAAACATAACTGAACTTAGTGGGTTGGATCTTGCATCTCTTCTTAGGGTATTTGATCGGAACTGGTTTGTGATTACTAGTACTTGGTTTGTCAATCCAAGAGAACGCCAAAAAGTAAAAGATATGATTGGAGTCAGAAATTTCTGGGCTCATTTAACCACGGAGGTGCTTTCTAAAGAAAAGGTTATTTCTGACGTTGAAACTATGATAGATCTTATGTCCGCCTTTGATGCCAAGATGAGTGATACAAAGGATATGGAAGTCTTCATTATGGATGTTGAGTCAGATAAAGACATGCAAGAAAAACGAGCCCATATCATCCCTGCTCAGCAGAACCCATCTCATATTATTAACATGAATGAAGAAATAGTTGTGGGGAGCATGATAACATTAGTTAGTGATCCTTCTAAGGCTGGTGCTGTAATTCAAGTAGATAATGGGAAGTACACCGTTTGGATGGATAATGAGCCTAAGACATTCTATCGCGAACAAATACAACTTAAAGAGTTTGAGCGAGATGAGGCCCAGATTCCTCTGTCTCGCATAAAATCCGCTCTTACTGCCTATCAGATTAATAATCCGAGTTCAAGCAATTTGTATTCCTTGAATGCAGCTAGGATTGACTTTGTTCCTTACCAGTTCAGGCCAGCACTCAAAATGATAAAAGCTGACAGCCCTCGGCTTCTTGTAGCAGATGACGTTGGCGTAGGTAAAACCATTGAGGCCGGCTTGATTTTAAAAGAGATGGAAGCACGTTCTAACGTGAGTTCTGTTTTAATTATTTGTCCCAGACCACTTGTTGCAGAACGTAAATGGGAACTGGAAATGAAACGGTTTGATGAAAACTTTACGCAGTTGGATGGTAAAGACTTTATCGAATGTATTTCAGAGACAGATCGTGATGGAGAATGGCCAGAACGACATAAAAAGACTATTATTCCCTATTCCCTATTTGGTGAAGATATGATTGCTGGGACAGAATCTCGAAGTGATAAGAAACGAAAGTCAAAAGGACTATCTCAACTTGATCCTTTGCCTCATTTTGATTTGGTTATTGTAGATGAGGCTCATAACATTCGTAATTCTAACACCTGGGCGTATCAAGGTGTTGAATTGCTTACTAGAAATGCTGATTCAGTCGTCTTCCTAACGGCTACACCGCTTCAAAATAGCAACAACGATTTATATACATTACTAAATCTTTTGCGACCAGATGTGGTTATAGATAAAGATACTTTTCAAACTATGTCTGAGCCTAATACTTATGTCAATGCTTTGCTTCGTGCGGTAAGAAATCAGAATTCTGGGTGGCAAGAACAAGCAAGAGAAGAGATTTCACATATACTTGAGACCACATGGGGGCGGAATGTTATCCAACACAACCCCAATTTTGCTAAGGTCTTTGAGTACATTGAAAAAGAGAATAGTTCAAGAGAAGAAAAGATCGAGGCTATAAGCCTTATAGAGAGCCTTCACTCCTTTAACAGTTTTATTACAAGGACTAGAAGAAGAGACATTGAAGACTTCTGCGTTCGTCATACACAGACCATTAGAGTACCATTCACAAATGAGCAACAACAATTGTATGATACCTTGATGGAATTTGAAGAAGACGTATTAACACGGCTTCATGGTAGTCGCTCAGTTAGATTTATGATGTGTACAATTATGCGTCAAGCGTCGAGTTGTATTTATGGTCTAGCACCATTTGTAAACGATCTTGTTCAGAAAAAGCTTAACCAAGTTCAGTATGATGGTGAACTGTATGAAGAGGATTATTCGTTAGATGGAGATGTTACTGATACACTATTTGATTTAGCTCAAAGGCTCGAAAGACTTACATTACATCTACCAGAGAACGATCCTAAACTTGAGAAACTATATGAAGTTATTGATCAGAAGCAGACGGAGGAGAATAATAGAGTTATTCTTTTTAGCTCGTTCAGACATACCTTAAAATACGTTCGAGAACACTTAATAGTTAAAGGTTATAGAGTTGCACAGGTTGATGGAAGTGTACCGGATGAGGAGCGTTTTAAGATTAGAGAGAGATTCCTACTTGATCGGGACAATGAACATGCAATTGATATTCTCTTATTTTCCGAGGTTGGTTGCGAGGGCCTTGACTATCAGTTCTGTGACACAATGATAAACTATGATCTTCCTTGGAATCCAATGAGAATTGAACAGAGAATAGGTCGTATTGACAGGCGTGGACAGAAGAGTGAGACTGTAAGAATTTACAACATGATTACAGCAAGTACCATTGATGCTGTTATTCATGACAGATGTCTTTCCAAAATTGGTGTTTTTGAAGCAAGTATTGGTGATTGCTCCGAAATCTTAGGTGACATAAATGAACAAATCATCAAGATTATGCTTGATCCGGGTCTTACAGATGAGGAACGCCAGATGAAGATTGAAAAAATGGCTGATAATGAGGTCATGAAGGTTCAAGAACTAAATCGTCTAGAACAAGAAGAAAAATCGCTTTACGGATTTGATTTGTCCAATTATATTCAGAACAAAGATGTTCAAGATGCTGAAAGCGAATGGATCAGTCCAGAAAGTATAAGTAATCTTGTTGATGCATTTTTGGTTGACTTTCTAGGCGATGGAGAGTATGTTCGTTCCAACAAACAAAACGAACTCCGAACCATGAGAATAAGTGGAGAAAAGAAGCAGATCCTTTTCGATGACTTGAAAAAAATGATTATCAACAATTCCAATAGCGCATCTAAGCTTTGGAATGCTTATTTGAAATCAAATTCGGCCCAGATTCGTATAACATATGACGCTGCAACTGCCAAGGATAACCGTGATGTGACATTCTTAACACAAATGCATCCCTTGGTAATACAGGCAGCTAAACACCAGTGCGAACTTCTTCCGTGTGAGATAGGAATATCAATACATGACGAGACTATTCCTGCGGGTGATTATGAATTTGTAATCTATGCATGGAAATATGTAGGACTCAGACCAGATATTAGACTTGTAGCTATTAGTAATAATCAGGCTGTAAGAGAAAACGTTTTAACCTTTATTCATTTTGGTGCTGACTATTTATTTAGTGGATCACAATACAAGGCTAGATGGGATTCGCTGGACTCTATTCATCATGATAATTGGCAACGCGCAAGAACCGAGTACGAAGGAATAGTCCGTGAAGACTGTGATTTCAGGAAGGAACAGCTGAGACAAACTACAACTAAACGTGAAATCATCATAAAGGGGCAAATTGCAAATGCTTCTGACGAACGGATTTTGCGCATGAGAAATGCACAATTAGAAAATCTTAGAAACCACTACGAGGAGCAAAAGAAGATCCTTGATGAAACAGTAAGTAAGGCTGATATTCATACACAGCCACTTGTCAGAGGAGTATTACACATCGAATAGAAGTCATATATAAGGAGTTTGTCTTATGGGAAAGATAGATTACAAGGCGATATATGATAAAAACAAGCAGGATTGGCTGGCACTAACTGCCGATCCTCAGAAGTACGAAGCACTGCTTGCTGGTCATTATTCAGATAGTAACCACTTTGTGTATGAATTATTGCAGAACGCCGAAGATGCTTTTGAGACAAATGGGAATGGCGTCTTTGATCCCAAAACATGTGTGCATGCTAATAAAGTTGTTATCGAATACTATAATGACAAACTGGTTTTTTACCATAACGGAAAACCATTTGACGAAGCAGATGTACGTGGCGTTTCCTCTATGCTGATGGGAACGAAGAATAGAGATGATGCCCAGACAATTGGTCGTTTTGGAATGGGGTTTAAGTCTGTTTTCAAATATACATATCAACCAGAGATTTATTCTGATGAAGAAGCCTTTATGATCACAAGGTATCTGCTTCCTGTTGAGATTTCAGATACATGGGATTTCAATGTTGAAAAGAAAACAGTTTCGTGCAAGACTGGCGGCGGAATCATAGTTTATCCATTTTCTATGGAAAAGCATTTAACTAAAATAGTTATTCCTTTTAAGAAATATGGAAAAGATGAAACTCTTATTGATGTTTCTGGAAATGAGGTATTGAAAAAACTCGATGAACTTAATGGCGAAATTCTGCTCTTCTTGACCCATATTACAGAATTGTACTGGGTCAATAAGGAGACAGGAAAATACGCGCATATTTCGAAGAGGGTAGATTATAAGGATCAGAATTTAATCACTTGCCGGATCGAAAGCACTGAGACCGGAGACAAGGAAGAGATAATGCGGTTTTATCGGTTTAAGAAGGTGTTTCACCATAAAGACATGAGCAATGCAGAGGTTAGCGTTGCTTATAAACTGAACAGCCGTTTGGACAATGTAAATGATGTGGAATCGTCTCCTGTCTGGGTATATTTTCCGACACGTGACATTACTGACTTACCTTTTTTGATTCATGGTTCATTTGAAACCGCTGTTTCAAGAGAAAAGTTGATGACACCATCGGCATTTAATGATGATTTGCTTGATGCGCTCGGTACGCTAATCGCAAATTCCATGGAAGTGCTTGCTCAGAAGAAATTGATAACACAAATGTTCATTCGTCGAATTTTGATGGCGGCGTTCAGAGATGAAGAGGATAATGGAACAATTCCCGGACTAAAGGAGAAGATTACAAATATATTCAAGCAAAAAGGATTGCTTCCAGATCAGAAAGGGATTTATAGAAAACCTTCAAGTCTTAAAATCCCTATCCCCTTTAGAATAAGCGATTTTTCTGAAAAAACTCTTATTGGGAAGGTCTTGGATGGAAAATCTTTTGTGTCGTTCAACAATGCCCGAGAAATCGGTTTTATCGACTATTATACTTGGTTGAGTGAAGATCTAAAGATTTCCACATACAAATTGTCTGATATGGCTAAAGATCTTGATTTGCTTTCTGGTTATAAGATTCAGACTTCAAGTGAATTGTTAGCTTTAAAATCTTTCTATGATTTTTTGTCAGATAATCGCGAATCAGTATATGAAACTGGCCTTAGTTTTTCACGAAGCGGCGCATATGAGTCAGCAATTCGCCAAGATATTGCTTTGGCGTGGAAAAGATTAAGAAAAGCTCCGATAATTCTTAATAGAGCTGATTATCTTGTTTCCGCATACAAAGACAATAAACAAGCAATATATCTCGGATCAACGAGCGAATACAAACGCCTTGTACAGAGTGCGCTAGTTAGCACAGAGATTGGCAAGACTTTTGAACGTCTTCTTGTTGATGGCTTTAAGATATCTGAGTTTAACAACTATCAATATGTTAAAGAAAAAGTTGTACAGAAGTATATTGAGATAGATGAAGAGATTGGTTTCCTTAATCAAGACGACTTTGTTCCAGAGTATATAGAAGACTTGAATCAGATTATTTCTCTTTTTGATGAAAGAGCAAATGCATCTGATATTCGAGAAATGCTGAAAGAGGCGTACATTATAAAGATACGTTCGGAACAAGACGAAGATTCAGAGGATGAAATCGGTGTCTTTGAAACGCCCCAAGCGTGCTATGTTCCTAAATCGGACGAAGGAATTGATCTAGAGGTTTATTTTGCTCCTATAAAACTCGGGAAAACCATAGGTGGTATATATGATCCAAATTGGAAGAAAGATTTTGGCGTTTATCCTATTGATGTGGACTTTTATGAACAAAATGGCATTCAAATCAGCAAACTGAAACAGCTAGGCTTGATAACCAGCCCAGTTATTGAGGGAAAAAGAAACAATAATGGTGTTGGTAACGGCTATTGGATTGCTTTAGGAGAGTATTGTCCTGAAATTGATGTGATTGCTTTAGATGATAACCTTGAATATATAGAAGAAAACCCTGAAGAAGAGATTTCGAAGAAGAAATCTGCTGAGATTTTTAGACTCCTTCTTTCTATATTTAAAAAGCTGCAAGGGAAAAAGAAATACCGAAAGAACAATCCATATACAGGCGAACTGGAGAATAGTGCAATATTGAATAACACTATTCTCTGGTATTCCTGGTTATACGATGAAAACCTAGATAATCTCAAGTCTTCAGAACTATCTTGCTATGATTTGAATACTAGGCTATACGGTTCGGTTTTGTCGGATAAAGCAGTTTATGAGGTGTTAGGATTTGCAAAGAAAGAGAAAGATGATACAGAAGAAGCAATCCAAAAGGCTCAGCAACTCAACAACCACGATAAGAGAATGCTTATCAATGTGTTGGCAAAGGAGTTGGGACTTCATATATCAGACGACAATAACGATGATGATTGGGATAATCCAGATGATGTTTTCAATCCTAATGAATGGACAGATGAAGAATTCCCTATACATCGAGTTGTAAATATGGACTACCTTGTCCAGCACGTACAAGAACAATTCTATTGTGCAGATCCGACAACATATAGCAAAGTTTTACGACAGATTCGGATTAGTAAGAACTCAAAAGCAGATAAAGCGTATGCTAAAGGAATGTATACGAATCTGAGTAATGTGACGATTTGTCAGATTTGTAAGAGACGCGCTGAATTTGCAGAAATCGATCAAATCGCTAATTTTGGAATTGAGATGCCTCAACTCAACTTGTGCCTCTGCCGGAATTGTTCTGCTAGATTCAGAGTAGTTAGAGATACTAATAAAGTAGCATTCAGACAGCAGATCCGAAAGACGATAATGGATTTGAACACAAAATCTGATTCGCAAGAGTATGCGATTGAGGTTTGCAATGGTGTGACGATTCATTTTACTCAAACACATATTTCTGAGATTCAAGTAATTCTTGGGCTGTTATCAGAATATGGACTCCCATCAAGTGGTAATACGAAGAAGGAAACCTTGTCCGAACAAACTCCTGTACCACAAGAGAAAGGCATTATTAAAAAGGAGCATTTTAGTTACACAAGTACGCCCGATACATCCTATCCAAAAGATGAATCAGACAAACAAGTCGCTAAAGACGGTAGCATTGTGTCGTATAAGAGAATAGATAACAAGAGCAATGAAACTATGGATATGACGCTGTATCCTAACAAATATCCGCTTCATGCACTTATGAAAGGACACAAGGCTGGCGACGTAATCCGATTTAAGGGTAAGGAATTCGAAATCATTAAAGTAGAAAACAGGAGTTAATATGGCACAACACATATCTGTAAGAGTACCTTGGCATGATAATAATTGGAATGGAACAATCTGTTGTTTTCCGGGTGAGAATAACTCGTGTCTTCGACTAACCAATATTTCTGAGAATCGAAACGATGAGGAAGAAATAGATCTTTGTGGACAGTGCATGGAGCATAATGAACAGAATCTTCCCTGCATATCCGAGGGCGCCGCTTTCATGTCAGAAACATCTCTCGTAAAAACTACGATTCATCCTTATAAAAAAACAAACGCATCAACTCACGGACATTTCAAAGAAACCGAGATTGTGTATCCTGCCTACTCATTTCCTGCTAGACCATTTGCTTGGCTAATGAAGGATAGAGTTCCATTTTTGATAGATAATTATGGGATAAACATAGATATGTCTATCGAACCCAAATTGGATTTTTCAACATCTTGGATTCAAGAAAAGGATAATCATATAGCAGTATTCGAGTATTTTTATGGTGATGTGAAACCTAATGAGTCTCTCGTTTTTGCATATGCTAAACAGGTTCCTTTTGTTGAGGATCATCGGCGAGTGATTGTTGGAATTGGGCATGTCAAAAGTATTGTGCCTGCAGTTGAACACGAACATACTAATGAGCAACCTTTGCGTTCTATGACCTGGGAAACCCACATATGTCATTCGATTCGGCCTAATCACAAAGACGGGTTTGTTATCCCCTATCAAAAAATGATGAAGTATGCTGAAGAACATCCTGAATTTGATATGGCTGATGTTACAGTCTTCGCTCCAGATGATGCATTTGATGAGTTCTCTTATGCAACAGAACATGTCAGCTTTGATGCAGCTATTGATGTCATTCTATCTTGCATAAAAGCATTTCAAATAATTGACAGATGCTTGGATGATGATTACTCTAATGTGTTGGAATGGCTTAACGTCCAGCTCTCTATTGTTTGGGAGGATAGAGGTGCTTTCCCCGGATTAGGTGCTATGTTAAGCGCTATGGAGGTTCCGCTAGGAGTCCTTGTGGCTAAACAAATAAAAGAAAAATCAGCGAGTGATGATATTTGGGACGTAGTTGAAGAGGTGTTCCAATCTCCTACGAAGGTATTATCTGGAAATCTAATTGAAAGCATAACTCCAATTATACAGAAGACCTGGAAATCGTTGACTGAAGAGCGAAAAGTCTTGTTTAAACTCTTATCAAGGCTCTCTATCAGTATTGATCAAGCTAGAATACTTTATATTGAGAGCGACCGAAAAAAGCACGGGATTGTCTGTTCTGACAGAGAGATCATAGAGAACCCTTATATAATCTATGAAATAACGAGATTAAAGCAGGAAGAACTTTTCGTTTCTGTAAGAAAGATCGACAGGGCTATTTTCCCTATTCCAAGTATAGCGGAAAAATATCCACTAGATGCGCCATCAAAACTGACATCGGACAATGATGAACGACGTATCCGTGCAATCGCTATATCTGTATTGGAGGGTGCTGCTAACATGGGACATACGATTATGCCATGTGAAAACCTATCCGATGCTATGAGAAGTATGACTCTTGATCCGGTTTGTTCAGTGACTCCTGATATTATAAAGGCAATCGAAAAGTTCATGTTACCGGAAATCTTAAAACGAGAGATGAAGGATGGAACCGAGTATTACAAACTTGTTCGTCTTCAAGAGTTTGATGACATTATTGAGAATCGTATTAGGAGAAGATTGAATGCCCCGAGTTTGCTGGTCAAGACAAATTGGCGAAAAATGCTTGATGATAAATTCAATGAGTTTGATAAATTCGGTCGGATAATCCCTATTTCTGAACAAGAGGAGCGTGCTCGGCAAGAGAAGGCAGCGATTCTAGAAGAATTAGCACAGTCAAGAATTTCTGTTCTTGTTGGTGATGCAGGAACTGGAAAAACAACAGTATTGTCCGTTTTGTGCAGTCATCCAGACATAAGCGCTGGAGGAGTATTATTATTAGCGCCGACCGGTAAAGCCACGGTTCGTCTGCTTGAGAGTATGGGTGACGATAGTCAACACTTTACAGCCCTCAATGTTGCCCAGTTTCTCGTTAGGAGTGGACGCTTCAATTTTCGAGATATGAGATATGAACTGTCGGACTATGATTACACGGATGTTCCAGAGACCGTAATAATCGATGAATCATCTATGCTGACCGAAGAGATGTTTGGATCGTTACTTCAAGCTTTAAAGCGAGCCAAAAGAATTATTTTTGTAGGAGATCCAAACCAACTTCCGCCAATAGGTGCTGGAAGACCATTTGTAGATTTGGTTTTTATGTTGAAGATGAATCTGAAAGCTGTTTTTCCTAAAGTGTGTGAGCACTATGGAGAACTCACCGTTAATAGAAGACAGAAATCTGACGAAGTCAGAACGGATGTCCGATTGTCAAGATTGTTTACAACTAATGAAGACAGTCCGGATGATGATGTTATAACTGAAATTATAAGGAATGGTGATCCGAACATAGCATTTGAGCAATGGTCAACACGAGAGGAACTTGAAGAAAAACTTTTCGCAATTATGGCTAAAGAAATTGGTATGAAGGATATAGACGACCAGGATGGCTTTGATCGTTCTCTCGGAGCAGAATTTGCTGAGTATGGTACATTTTTCAACCTTGGATCTGCAAGATCTGCTGAAAAATGGCAGATACTTGCGCCTGTGCGTAACATGCCACATGGTGTCATGAACATGAATCGTTTGATCCACTTAAAATACCGAGAACGATACTTAGAATTGTCTAAACAATGGGGACCAAGAAAGAGAATCGCAAATTCACTTGGTCCTGAAGGTATTGTATATGGTGATAAAGTTATCAACATCGTAAATACATCAAAAAAGGAGGCATATCCTTCTGATTCGAAGGCTCGAAATTACATTGCAAATGGAGAGATTGGAATCGCTTGTGGTGATTACTCTTCCAAACGGAAAAATAATAATAATATCATGCATGTTGAGTTTTCTTCTCAGCGAGGATACAAGTATTCTTTTGACAAAAAGGATTTTAATGATGAGACTGGCTCCGCGCAGTTGGAACTTGCATATGCACTAACGGTTCATAAAGCGCAAGGTAGTCAATTCAATACGGTAATCCTTGTATTATCGGAACCTTGCCGGATTATTTCCAAAGAGATGTTATATACCGCGCTTACTCGACAGTTAGATAGAATTATTATTTTGTATAATCAAGAACCATACCATTTAATGAATTATGCATCGGATCGTAATTCTGACATTAAAACAAGGTTTACTGATTTATTTGCTGATATTTTCAGAGGAGAAGGACCTGATCTTCGACCTCAGATTGTTGAAGTGGATGGTAAGTTCTTTGAAGAAAAGTTGATTCATAAGACGGCCAAAGGCGAATTAGTGCGTAGCAAGTCTGAAGTAACTATAGCGAACGCCCTGTTTTACAATCATATTGACTATGAGTATGAACCGGATCTAATACTCGAGAATAGATTGAAGAAGCCTGATTTTAAGATTGAAGACTACGATACAGGCATTGTGTGGTATTGGGAACATTGTGGTATGATGACAGATCCACAATATAAAAAACGTTGGGAGGATAAAAAGAAATTCTATGAAAAGAATGGAATCATCGAGGGTAAAAACCTGATTGTTACTTATGATGATGAAAATGGTGGAATCGATACTGAGCACATTCAGAGAATCATAGAAGATACTTTTGACGTGTATTAACTTATGGACAAAAGAATTAGTAATGAAACTATAAACTATTATAATTCAAATTCGAAGAGTTACATTAACAATACGGCTTCTGCACAAATGGGCGTAATTTTACGTGAGTTTTTGCAAAATGTTCCTCAGCATGAGAAATCAATACTAGATTTAGGATGTGGCTCAGGAAGAGATAGTTTGCGTTTTATTAAAGAGGGGTATTCTGTGGTATTAGTGGATGGTTCTTCTGAGATGTGTAAAGAGGCATCTCGGATAACTGGCCAAAAAGTAATTCTTGCAAAGTTTGAGGATTACACTCCCCAACAATTATTTGGTGGAATCTGGGCAAATGCTTCCCTTTTACATCTATCAGATGAAGATATACGTGATGTTGTGGGCAAGCTTGCGCATTACCTGGTTGCTGATGGTTGCTTTTACATGTCGTTCAAACTAGGACACTTTTCAGGAGTGCGAGATGGACGCTTTTTTAACGATTTTACAGAGGAACGGTTGACGAGTCTATTACAAGGCATATATATGTTGGAACCTATTCGCTTTTTTGTATCATGTGATGTTCGAAAAGAGCGAAGCAATGAGAAATGGATCAACGCTATGTTCAGGAGGAGATATGAATAGTATTGAAAGAGAATGGGATCGGGAAGAGGTTGTAGTCCTTGTGTGCGAGTATTTTCGAACTAAATGGTTTACAAAAGAAGAAACAGATGCTTCGTATCACTTTTTGAGTGATTTCCTGAGGGCAAGGGAGACGATGCTTACTGGGAGGCCTGTAACAGATACCTTTAGAAATTATGCAGGTATTCGGATGCAATCTGGAAGGATTAGATGCTTGGATCCGGATTCTCATTATTCTGGAATGCAGGGCACGAAACTTCAAAAAGCGATTGTTCAGGAGTATCTTGAAAATCCTGCGGAGTTGACTAATGAAGCGGATAGAATCTTTGAAAAGTATGCAGATCATGGCGATTTATTAAACTCTTCCGGCTTCGATTCTCAGTTGCTTGTTAAAGCTATACCCATACCTATTCTCAGAAGAATGGCATGCGCTGCCAAAAAAGTTAAACCTGAGAGAATGACAGTTTCATCTTTGCGTTATTTTAGAGATCAATCTATAGCACAGTATACAAAGTATCTTGCGAAAGGTATTTGTCAATTATGTGGCCAGAAAGCTCCGTTTTGTACCCGTGATGGAGAGCCTTACTTAGAGGCTCATCACATTGAATGGCTTTCACAAGGTGGAGAAGATAGCTTGGACAATTGCGTAGCTCTCTGTCCCAATTGTCATAGGAAAATGCACGAATTAAACAATGAAGAGGATGTGCTTTTTTTGAAGAATGTTGTTTTGAAACGTGTTGCTGAACCCTGAGAAATATATTATAGGCTCTCTTGAAGTGGTATTATTTAGTTAGAATGAGATGTATGTGACGATAAATAAAACTTAACAAATCTACTGGCGCTTTGGCAATAGAGTGGCTAATTTACCTAAGTCTTTTTCCTTGGCGCTGACCAATAATTTGAAGGAGTATATTGTGTGGGAGACTTAAATAAAATAATGAAGAGAGACAGTCTAGCCAAGTACCTTTCTGAACAGGCAACTAAGCACCGAAATTACCGATGCTATACTGTTATGGAAAGAGCATGTGGATTTATCGACAGTTCGTACATGTATCTATCTAATGGTCAAGGCTGGAATGATATAACAGACAGAGAGCAGATGCGGCAAAAAGCCGTTTATGGAATGTGCTTTACATACACAGTAAAAGAAAATATTGCGATGTGGATGCTATATGGAGGTAGAGGTGGAAAAGACGGAGCTATGTATAGTATTCCACGCCAAGAGATGGAAGAAGATTGTTTGAATTGTGATAAGGTTGAGTTAGGACATTTTGAGGATTCAAAAGGCTTTGTTACTGTTAAGGAATTGAATAAAGGCGAGTTTGAAATCTTTTTAACAGATGTGATTTATGTTGATGATAAAGAAAAAGGAGTAGTTAAAATTGCGTGCGGCAATAAAGCGATTAAAAGAAAAAAATCAATCATTGAACACAATAATATATTCTGCAAGAATATAGCCTGGGAATATGAAAAAGAATGCAGATTAATTATTCACCCTTTAGGAGCAAATTCAAAAATCTCGTTAAATGCAGAATGCTCCATGGCTCGGATTCGAATAAACAAACGCACAGACTCCCTAATTCAACTTGTACGGTCTCCGATATATGATGGGAAAGTATTGCGAGGAAACTATAGCGAGTTAAAAGACAAGGTATATTGGGACTTGATTTAATAGATACTCTAATAGGTTGGATAGAAATCGTTTGAATTGCATCTGTGCTGAGGACACTTGCCTGTAAGAAACACAGTGAAGACAATGGTTTGCAAATTCCGCTAAAACAGCATGTGCTGACAGACTAGATGTAGTTAGTAAGCGACGAACGGAGAAATATGCTTGAAGATTATATTTTTAACCTTACTTTCGGGAAAACACAACAGATCGATAATATTGTGCTCCCTTTTGTGATTTAGTGGATGTACAAATCTTTTTCGTGGACTATTCTATAGAAAAGCAGCGAGGAGGAAGCAAAATGAAAGATCGAGAGATAGTAGTTTGCGGGAACTACAAGTGTTTATACTATGACGATATTGGCTGCTTTGCTGGTTACATCCACTGGAGAGTAGGAGAATATTGTGTTCTGTATCTTCATTGCAACCCGGCTGATCTGGTTGATAAACTCATTGTTCAGTTAGGGTTTGATGCTATTTATCACGATAGGTATTATTGGACGGCACTGGCCATCTGGATTGCATGTCAACGATTTATCCCCTACTTCCGAGACGTCACCGGTTCAGAGGACGATCTGTTGGAAGAGGGTTTGCCGCAGCATCTTGTTCCATGTGCAATTGAATTTGGAGTTGACGGAACTCTAGGAGTTGGTTTTCAGAGCTTTTATATTGGTAACCGGAAATCAGATCTGTTTGTCAGTGGAAAGGTTGGTTTCGGATTCACAAGTGTAAAGGATGGATGTTTCGAAATCCCGAAAGTATAGAGCCAGAAGAATGGGCCCATGTCCTTCATCTATGTCACCTTGAAGAGTGTCAAATCTCGGAGTGATCATCTTTCTCGATGAGTAAAGACACGGCTATAAATAGCCGTTTGTAACAATGTTACATCACTTTCCGCGACTCGGATGCGTCAAACCACACTGTCCTTTAGCCTGTCGAAGGC
>JAEEGL011544123.1_pt1 | contig 17149 bp, 14 predicted proteins | sample 9134231 | NCBI WGS metagenome assembly JAEEGL01 (sample SAMN16246548, study PRJNA631951) | gut metagenome | biome: gut microbiome; feature: rumen; material: fiber-attached | host: Bos | place: Iran: Karaj | collected 2018-10
CCGGTAAAGAGCCTCTCTTCCTGCAGCGTCAGCCTAAGGGATTACACCTACACGGGAAAAGAGATAAAGCCCGACCAGGACAATATTGTCATAAGGTACAAGGGAGCCGATATAGGCTCGTCCAACTATCATATCATCGGATATGAGAACAATACCGAGGTCGGAACCGCCACTGTGATCCTTGAGGGTCTCAATTACTATAAGGGTATCTACAGGCTTAAGTTTAAGATCACTCCCAGAGCTGTGGAGGAAGGAAGTACCAGTATTAATTAAATATTCGAAAGACATGGCAAAAGTCATCGGAGGTACACAATAGTGCACAATCGGTGGCTTTTCCTATGGTAAAATAGAATTGTTTCCGGTGATCTGCGTTTCAGGAATAAGGAGGATGCGATGAAGATAGTGATAGCGGATAAGGACAGTGTCGGAAATGACATGGACTACAGCATCTATGAGGAGCTGGGTGATGTCACCTACTATGATGACAAGGTGACGGAGGACAATGCAAAAGAGCGCCTTGCGGGGGCGCAGATCCTTGTCATCAACAAGAGCCAGATAACAGACAAACTCCTGGATGATGCCCCTGACCTTGAGCTCATCTGCGAGTTTGCCACCGGGTTCGACAACGCCAATATCCCCGCCTGCGACAGACACGGGGTAAAGGTGGCCAACATAAAGGGCTATTCCACACCTTCGGTCGCACAGCACACCTTCGCGATGCTCTTTTATCTCATGGAGAACCTGAGGCACTATGACGAATTTGTAAAGAGCGGAGCTTATGCCAGCCAGGATCACTTCTGCTGTCTGGACATTCCCTACGAGGAGCTGGAGGGCAAGACCTACGGCATCGTGGGAATGGGGAATATCGGAAGGAAAGTTGCCGGGATTGCCACAGCCTTCGGCGCAAAGGTGATCTTCTATGCCTCCTCAGGACACAGCGACTGCACTGACTATGAGCAGGTGAGCTTCGATGAGCTCCTTAGGCGCTCGGATGTGATATCCCTGCACTGTCCGCTCAGCGACAGGACCAGGGGGCTCTTTAACAGGGAAGCCTTTGAGAAGATGAAGGAGAGCGCCATCCTGATAAATGTTGCCCGGGGTGCAGTTGTGGTGGAGCAGGACCTCTATGAGGCCCTGGACAGCGGCAGCATCAGGGCGGCAGGCCTTGACGTCCTGAATCCCGAGCCCATGGCCAAGGATTCACCTCTTCTCAAGATACAGGACAGCGGAAGGCTCATTGTGACTCCGCACCTTGCCTGGGCCAGCACAGAGGCCAGGATAAGATGTCTTGAGGAAGTTAAGATGAACATCGAGGGCTGGATGAAGGGTGAGCCAAGAAATATCGTGAACTGATAAAAAGAGGAGGCATTGCGCCTCCTCATTTTTCTGAGAGGGCCTTCTTTATTTCTTCGATCATGATCTTCAGAGCTTTGATCCTGGCGTACTTCTTGTCCACGGATTCAAGCACATACCAGGGTGCAAAAGAGGTACTGGTCTTGGTTATCATCTCGTCGATGGCTCCCTCGTAGAGATCCCATTTCTCCCTGTTGCGCCAGTCTTCGTCGGTTATCTTCCACTGTTTCTCGGGAGTGTTCTGTCTGTCGGTGAAGCGCGCAAGCTGGGTGTCCTTGTCGATCTGAACCCAGAACTTGATGATGACTGCGCCCCAGTCCTTGAGCTCTTTTTCAAACTCGTTGATCTCGTTGTAGGCTCTCTGCCAGTCGTTCTCTGAGCAGAATCCCTCGAGCCTTTCCACCATAACCCTTCCGTACCAGGTGCGGTCGAAGATGGTGATGTGGCCGGTCTTGGGAAGTCTTGTCCAGAAGCGCCACAGATAGTGGCGGGCCTTCTCGTGGGGCTCAGGGCTTGCGATGGGCTCAACCACATAGTCTCTTGGATCCAGGGCTTCGGTGATGCGCTTTATGTTTCCGCCCTTGCCGGCTGCGTCCCAGCCCTCGTAGGCGATGATAACGGGAATCTTCTTGCGGTAGACTTTGTTGCCCAGGTCGCTGAGTTCCTTCTGGAGTCTGTCCAGTTCCAGGTCGTATTCATCTCTTGTTACGGCCTTATCTTCCAGAGAAATGTCGGCGAGCTTGCAGGTCTTTTCCATGGGGAAGGTGTTCTGCAGGATCGGAACGTTCATCTTCTGGTTCTTCAGGGCGATGTCGATGCCCTGGTTCAGGAACTGCAAAACCTCAAGCTCTGCAAATTTCTTGTCCTTGGCGTCGATGATATACCAGGGAGTTCTGGACTCGTTGGTGTCCTCGAGATAGCGCTCGAAGACTTCCAGGCACTTGTCGTAGTGCTTGTTCTGAAGCAGGTCATTTTTGTCTACGCGCCAGCTGGTGTCCTTGCTGGATTGCAGGGCGTCGAGCCTCTTTTTCTGTTCTTTCTTTGAGATATGGAAAAAGAACTTGATGACAAGATATCCGTTGTCGCAGAGCTGTCGTTCTATGACGTTGATGGAATGGACTCTCTTTTTGTAGACTTCCTCGGTGAGCTTGCCGTCCAGGACGCCTGAAACCACTTCTTCCATCCAGCAGGTGTCAAAGAACCTGAACTTTCCGGCTTCAGGGATCTCTTTGATGTATCTGTAGAGGAAGGGATATCTCTTTTCCTCGTCGCTGGGCTCCCTGTCCATGGTGGCAACCTTGAAAAATCTCGGGTCAATGTTGCGGATGACTTTACCGATGACGGCTCCCTTTCCAGCGGCGTTCCAGCCCTCGAATAAAACCATGACGGGAAGGCCCGCTTCCTTGATCTTCATCTGAAAAGCTGAAAGTTTCGCCCGCTCTTCCTTAAGCTTGGCTTTCAGTTCCTCTTCTTCCGGCAGTTCAGATTTGACAAAGTCTTTCAGCATAGAGATTCCTCCTTTTTTATGTGTGAATATTCTTATTAATATGATAACATATATATATTAAGAAATTCGTAAAAAATAAGGGGAGAGAGTATGATCAAAAGTTTCAAAAAGCTATGTATTTCTGTGGGGATGTTGCTGTCTGTTGCGACCTTCCTTCTCTTGAGTCCGGCCACAGCCGTGACGTCTTACGCCGGTGCCGCAGGTCCCGAAGTGGCAGTGGGCATCGATGTTTCCAAGTATCAGGGAGGAATTAACTGGCAGCAGGTCAGAAACCAGGGAATCAGATTTGCCATGATCCGTGTGGGCACCACCAAGAAGGGCCTGGACGAGCAGTTTGTCAACAACATCAACGGCGCCAATGCAGCAGGAGTGAGGACAGGAATCTATATCTATTCCTATGCCACAACTCCCGAAGCTGCAGCAGCTGAGGCCAATCAGGTCCTTGCATGGATCGCACCTTATACAGTTACATTTCCCATTGCCATAGATATTGAGGATTCCTGCCATAAGGGTCTTAGTGCAGGCCAGCTTCAGGCGATTGCCGATACCTTCTGCGGCATCATCAATGCCAACGGCTATGAGGCGATGGTTTATGCCAGCAAGAACTGGTTCCAGGGAAGGATGCCCAATGTAGCAGCAGCAAAGTGGGTAGCACAGTACGGCGGATCCTGCGACTATGCCGGAGAATACGCTATGTGGCAGTCCAGCAGCCGCGGTTCTTACCAGGGAATTCCTTCAAGAGTTGACGTTAACCATCTCTACACCGACTACTTCTCAAGGATCATTCCTGAGGGCTTCAACAGCTGGGGCGGACATGTTTACTACTATCACAACTACAGGAAGCAGTACGGCTGGATCAACTTGGGTGGCATGAGATATCACGCTGATGCAAACGGATTCATCCAGACCGGATGGTTCCAGGATGAGAGCGGAATTTATTACCTCGACCCCAACAACGGCGGCCTTGCATGTACAGGCTTTGCTGATATTGACGGCGGACATTATTACTTTGATGAGAATGGCGTCCGCAGGACAGGTCTTCTGAACCTCGGTGGAATGGTTGTATACGCCAACGCTGACGGCCTCTGCCAGAGAGGATTCCTGCAGCTCGAGGATGGCCTCAGGTATTTCGATGAGAACTATGCTATGCGCACAGGTCTTAACCAGATCGGCGACAAGCTTTATTACTTCGATGGCAACGGAATCATGCAGACAGGCATGATAGCTTTAGAGAACGGCAAGTTCATGTTTGGGCCCGACGGAGCAGCCATCAACGGATGGTATGCTAACGAGCAGGGACAGAGGTTCTACTTCGGACCCGGAAGCGCAGCTCTTGTAGGACTTCAGACAGTTGAGAACGCCAACTACCTCTTCGGAGAAGACGGCGTTATGTTCACAGGATGGTCAGGAGATCTGGCAGCAAGATATTACTTCGCACCTGACGGAAAGATGGTAACAGGCTGGAACGCTATCGAGGGCAGAAGCTTCTACTTCGGAGCTGACGGCAAGATGGTAACTGGTCTTGCAAATCTTCCCGACGGCGTATACTACCTGGATCCTGCAGACGGACATCAGGTTGTGGGCTGGGTACAGCTTCCTGACGGATGGCACTACTTCGACGGCAATACAGGACAGATGCTTGCAAATGTGACAGTGCCGCTTGAGAATGTGAATTGCACCTTTAACCAGGCAGGCGTACTTGTGGATCCTGCAGGCTGGGCACCGGGAACGCCGGCTCCTGCACCTGCTCCGGCTCCTGAGGCACCGCCGGCAGGTAACTAAATTTATAGCAATAAAACGGACGGAGAACCTTTGGGGGCGGTTTTCCCTGATTCCACAAGGAGTCAGGAAGAACCGTCCCTGTTAAGTCATTGACGCTCAAAAGGTGACAAAGAGAACCGTCCCCGTTGACACCAAAGAGAACCGTCCCCGTTGACACATTATATTGACAAAAAATCTGGAGGAAATGATATGACATTGGAAGAAGCTAAGGTCAAGTTGGAGAAGTTTGGTCAGCTGCATGTACTAAAGTACTATGAGGAGCTATCCGATGAGGAAAAGAATGAGCTCCTCGCCCAGATAGATGACACGGACTTTACTGTACTTGAGAACTGCAAGAATCTCGGTAAGAGCGAGGGTAGAGGAGAGTTTGCCCCCCTGGCTGCGATGCAGGTTTCGGAGATTGAGAAGAGGCGCGACGAGCTGGCTGATATCGGCAAAAGAGCCCTTAAAGAGGGCAAGGTTGCAGCCTGCCTTCTTGCGGGCGGAATGGGAACAAGGCTTGGTTCAGACAATCCCAAGGGAATGTATGACATCGGCCTCACAAAGCCTGTGTACATTTTCCAGAGACTCATCGAGAACCTTATGGATACAGTAAATCAGGCAGATGGTACTTACCTTCGCCTGTTTATCATGACCAGTGAAAAGAACAATGACGCAACCATTTCTTTCCTTAAGGAGCATAACTACTTTGGCTACCCTGAGGAGAAGATCACCTTCTTCAAGCAGGACATGGCTCCCGCATCAGACTATGAGGGTAAGGTCTACATGGAGAGCAAGTCCAGGATCTCCACTTCGCCCAACGGCAATGCAGGCTGGTACGCTTCAATGCTCAGGGCAGGTCTTCGCGACCTGATGCTGAAAGAGGGCATAGAGTGGATTGACATCTTTGCTGTAGACAATGTGCTCCAGAGGATTGCAGATCCCTGCTTTGTAGGCGCAACTCTTGAAGCCGGCGTAAGCTGCGGAGCCAAGGTCGTAAGAAAGAACGCACCCGACGAGAAGGTCGGCGTAATGTGTCTCGAAGACGGAAAGCCCTCCATTGTAGAATACTATGAACTCTCACAGGAGATGATGGATGCTAAGGATGCAAACGGCGATCCTGCATATAACTACGGTGTAATCCTGAATTATCTTTTCAAGGAAAACGACCTCTACGAGATCTCGAAAAAGACACTTCCTCTGCACGTAGTTGAGAAGAAGATCCCTTACATTGATGAGAACGGAAATCCCGTAAAACCCGAATCTCCCAACGGATGCAAGTTCGAGCAGCTGGTTCTTGATATGATCCACGAGCTTCCAAGCTGCCTCCCTTATGAGGTTATCAGAGAGAAAGAGTTTGCTCCCATCAAGAACAAAGAGGGTATCGACTCTGTGGAGTCGGCAAGGCAGCTGTGCAAGCTGAACGGCATAGAACTGTGACCTGAGATAAATGAATCTAACATTTTGACATGTTGTTGCAACATCTGTGCGTTGTAATAGAGCTATACTGACGATACAATACATCTGTAGAGAAACAAAAACACATTTTATTCATAAGAAAAGAGGTAATCATGGCTATTCTTGTAACAGGCGGAGCAGGATATATCGGATCACACACAGTAGTAGAGCTTCTTGATGCAGGTGAAGAGGTTGTTGTAATGGACAACCTGGCAAACGCCAGCAGCAAGTCACTTGAGAGGGTTGAGGCCCTGACAGGAAAGAAGGTTCCCTTCTATGAGGCAGACATAAGAGACAGAGATGCCCTCGAGAAGATCTTTACAAATGAGAAGATCGACAGCGTCATCCATTTCGCAGGCCTCAAGGCTGTAGGCGAGTCTGTTCAGAAGCCCTGGGAATACTACGACAACAATATAACAGGAACCCTTACACTGGTAGACGTGATGAGAAAGCACGGCTGTAAGAACATCATCTTCTCATCTTCAGCTACGGTTTACGGAAACCCGGCATTTATTCCGATCACTGAGGACTGCCCCAAGGGACAGTGCACCAACCCCTACGGCTGGACCAAGTCAATGCTTGAGCAGATCCTTTCAGACATTCAGAAAGCTGATCCCGAGTGGAATGTAGTACTCCTTAGATACTTCAATCCCATCGGAGCGCACAAGAGCGGAACCATCGGCGAGAATCCCAACGGAATTCCCAACAACCTCATGCCTTATATCACACAGGTTGCTGTTGGTAAGCTTCCCAAGCTCAACGTCTTTGGTAACGACTACGATACCCACGACGGAACCGGCGTCAGAGATTACATACACGTGGTTGATCTTGCCAAGGGACACGTTAAGGCCCTCAAGAAGCTGGCTCCCGGCAGCGGACTTAACATCTACAACCTGGGAACAGGAGTGGGCTACAGCGTACTCGATATCGTAAACAACTTTGAAGAAGCCACAGGAGTAAAAATCCCCTACGAGATTCAGGCAAGACGCCCCGGCGATATCGCAACCTGCTATTCAAAGGCTGACAAGGCAAAAGAGGAGCTTGGCTGGGTGGCAGAAAACGGCATCAAAGAGATGTGTGCCGATTCCTGGAGATGGCAGAGCCAGAATCCCAACGGATATGATGATTAAAGCCTATGCTGAGAATATGGTTTAAACTTATAAAAGACAATCGTCTGTTAAAAGACACTGTGGTCTGCGATGATTCTTCGGACACCAGAACCCACAAGGTAATGAATGCACTGGAGAAGGCCTGCTATGAGCTTGATCTTCCAAAGCCCATCTGGCTTGACTCTGCTGTGAAGGACTTCCAGCTTCACGCCAGGTGCCGCTTCACCGGGGATGCATTCATAGAGGAAGTGCCCTTTGACTATATGGACATGCAGGTAATAGAAGAAGATTTCTGATGTGAAAAACCCACACTCCGATTCATGGAGTGTGGGTCTTTTAGTTAAATTAATTTTTTCATAAGAATTAAAACACAATTTAGTCACAGATCGATTCTATACTAAAGCCATAAAAAAGAAAGGAAGGGTACTAAAATGTTTGAAGAGGAAAACAACAATACCTATGGAAATGAATCCGTATCCACCGGTAGTGAGAATACCACTCAGTGGAATACTAACAATACCGCAGCCGGCAGTAATCCTTACAGCTACGGCAGCAGCAACTACATACCGCAGAACACTCAGAGCAGCATGGCAAGTCAGATGAATCAGACTAGCCAGAACAGCCAGGGCTCCTATTCATCTTCTCAGAGCTCCTATGGACAGAGCGCATACAGCGGACAGAGCACCTATGGCAGCCGCACAAGCGCCACGTCAGGAACTTATGGAAGCCAGAACGGATCCACAACAGGAACCTATGGAAGTCAGAGCAGCACTTCAACCGGAAATTACAGCAGTCAGAACAGCACTGCTTCAGGATCCTACGGCACAACTACAGGCTCAGGCTACAACACCAGCTACTCTTACGGCCAGAACAGATACAACTACAACCAGAACGGACAGCCCACCTATGGAACTTACCAGTATGGCGGAGCAGGTTCATCACCGGTAGTTCCACCTGAGACGCCTAAGAAAAAGAAAAATACATTTGCCAGGATCGTTGCAGCAGTCTGCATCTTATGCCTTCTCGTTGGCGGCGTGGGATTTGGATATTACAGCATCTATGGCAGGACCGGAAGCATAGCTCCTGCGCAGACCCAGGAAGCAATAGAAGAGCAGGCTCAGGCGCCCGAAACTTCGACAGCAAATGATACTGTAAAGGCAGACAGCGCAGACAGCGACATTCAGACAACAACAGTAACCGGAGCTTCAATGGCAGTCGTTACCGACGTCACAGCAGTTGTTGAAGAAGTGATGCCCGCAATGGTTATGATCCACAACAATTACACAGCATCAGCCAGCTACTTCGGATATATCCAGGAGGAAGAGGCAACTGCATCAGGAAGTGGAATCATTGTAGGAGAGAACGACTCAGAGCTTCTGATAGCGACCAACTATCATGTTATAGAAGGTGCTGACAGTCTTGAAGTGATCTTTACCGACGATTCAGTTGTTGAGGCAGTTGTAAAGGGCACTGACTCGGATATGGATCTGGCAGTTATCGCAGTTATGCTTGATGATATAGGCAGCGAAACAAGAAATGCCATTAAGATAGCAACTCTTGGCGACAGCAATGCACTTAAGCTTGGCGAACCCGCCATTGCTATAGGAAACGCCCTTGGCTATGGACAGTCAGTAACAACCGGCGTAATTTCAGCTGTAAATCGTGATGTTGAGATCGAGGAAGGCAACACTCAGACCTTCATACAGACTGATGCAGCCATCAACCCCGGTAACTCCGGCGGAGCACTCCTTAATCTTCAGGGCGAAGTAATAGGAATCAATTCAAACAAGATCGGCGGTGACACCATCGAAGGTATGGGTTATGCAATCCCTATATCAGTAGCACAGCCCATCATTGACAAGCTGATGAATGAAGTTACAAGGATTAAAGTGGCTGAGGCTGACAGAGGCTACATCGGAATTTCCGGTGTCAGTGTAACAACAAGCGTTTCACAGCAATACGACATTCCGCAGGGCGTATATGTCGCTGAGGTGGCAAACGGCAGCGGAGCAGCTGCAGCAGGTATGCAGAAGGGTGATGTAATCACAGAGTTTGACGGACAGGAGATCACCTCGATGGATGACCTTCAGAAGAGGCTTGAGTACTACGCAGCAGGAACCACAGTATCTATTACTGTTATGAGACAAAATGGAACTGAGTATGCAGAACAGACCTGTCAGGTAACTTTGGGACATCTCCAGAGCGCAAGCAGCGGCACAGATACCAATCCTGCTGAGGAGGGCTCACAGGGCGGTTTTGGTGGCTTTGGCGGTTTCCAGATGCCTGCATTCCCGGGAAGCAGAGATGGACAGGGCTCTGACGGCGGACACTAAATACAGATTCATCGCATGAGCGATTCATAAGATAAACCCCTACACATGAAAAGACCTGATCACACGATCAGGTCTTTTATTTGCAGCAGATTGTCCAGTCTGCAGTATAGTTTTTTCTTAAGTTCTTCATCCGGCTCTGTAAGATCCGGAACCATTATTACATTGCATCCGGCAAGATAAGCGCTGGTCACGCCGTTTGGTGAGTCCTCCACCGCAAATGTTTCCTTTGGGGCAAGTCCCAGTTCGCTGCAGGCGTGAGCATAGCTGTCAGGTGCGGGTTTTCCGAGAGCAACCATGTTGGAGCAGATTATCTTGTCGAATAGATCGAAGAGGTCGATCTTTTTGAGATATCGTTCAGCTCTAGGGTATTCATTGGCTGTGACAAGAGCGGTCAGAATGCTCTTTTCCCTCAGCCATGACAAAATCTCTTTTGCCCCGGGCTTAAGCGGGATGCCGGTTTCTTTGACCATCTCCTCTACGAGGCCCTTTCTGTATTCCCTCACCAAGGCGTAGTCGAAGTCTTCTCCGAAGAGTTCCTTAAAGCGCTGTGGTGCGAAGGGCCGTCCAAGTGATCTGAATTCCAGTGCAAAATCATCAGCCACTTCATATCCGAAGTGCCGAAGCGCCTTGGGCCAAGCTGTCTGATAATACTTTTCCGTGTCCGTCAGGGTGCCGTCGAGATCGAATAGCACCGCCCGGACTTTGATAAGGTCTTTTTCCAAAACTGATTTCCTTTATGCCTGAGGGCCTCTTCTTTGACCGCCTGTGGGAGGAGTTATCCCATATTTCTTCAGGGTCTGCTTAAGGAAGATTGGCTCGATGATAAAGATGATAACAAATCCTGCTATGAAGCAGATGATAAGCGAAGGAATGAACATGGAAAGGAACGGAACCTGCATCATACCGCCGGACTGTTTTTTGGCCATGTAGTAAGCAAGGCCAACCATGGCGAGAGTCATAAGGGGGGTATAGATAATATCTGATATCAGGGTCTGCACAAGTCTTGCGGGTATCGTTCCCAGCTCAAGATTCAGTGCATTGAGGCAGGTAGACGATAACTTGCTCATGGGCACTATAAAACCGATGACAAGGCTTAAGACCGAACTTGCAACAAAGCTGAGCAAAAAGCCCGGAATAGTAAAGTGCCCTGAAGTCAGAGTTCCGATAAGTGAAAGACACAGGCTCATGGATATTCCCATCTTGATTGACATGTCACGACCGATTTTCTTCATCTGTTCATTCATAGGTTTTCTCCCTTGCTGTTCGCTCAGCCCTGCAGACCTGCGGACTGTCTGATCATATCCTCAACGACGATGTCATAGATCTCCCCGATGCTGTTGCAATACTCAAGCACCTTCCAGGGTTCATTTGTGTGAAAGTGGATCTTTACAAGGTCTTCATCTCCGGCTGCGATGAGGGAATTGCCCTCAAAGTGCCCGGTGATGTAATCGGCGATCTCGTCCTCATCCAGATCTTCGTCTCTTCTGTCAATCAGAAGCTGTGTATCATACCTGTATGCAAACTGATCGTCTTCAGCATCAATACTGTCTATTCCCATTTTATCACTCCTTTTTCTCGGCTTCTATAGAAGCCTTCAGCTCACCGCTCTTGTATCTCTCGATGATGTTGTTGATGCGCTCCACAGGATTTAAGAGGTCGCTGATGGAGGCGTCGTGGTTAAGGGTATCAATAAGATATGCGATGTACTTACTCATGTCACAGCTGATGTACCACTCCCTTGAGAGAAGCTCGGGAGTCTGATAGATCAGGTTGGTAGTAAGGATTCTGTCAATGATGCCATCCTCATAGGCCTTATCGAACTGTTCCAGTCCGTTTGTGAACAGGCCAAAGGTGGAGAAGGCGTAGATCCTCGATGCCTTTCTTTCCTTAAGTGCCTTGGCTACATCAAGCATGCTGTCGCCGGAGGAAATCATGTCGTCAACGATGATAACTGACTTGCCCTCTACGCTTGAACCAAGGAATTCATGGGAGATGATGGGATTTCTTCCCTCCACGACCTGGGTGTAGTCGCGCCTCTTGTAGAACATACCTACGTCCAGACCAAGTACGCTTGCAAGGTAAATGGCTCTGCTCATTCCGCCCTCATCCGGGCTTATTACCATCATGTGCTCGGAATCGATCTGAAGATCCCAGACATTTCGAAGAAGAGCCTTTATAAACTGATATGTGGTTCTTACGGTCTCAAAACCGTTAAGTGGAATTGCGTTCTGAACTCTGGCATCGTGGGCATCAAAGGTTATGATGTTGTCAACGCCCATGTTGACCAGCTCCTGAAGAGCTATTGCACAGTCCAGGGACTCCCTGGAACTTCTCTTGTGCTGTCTTGACTCGTAGAGGAAGGGCATTATTACTGTGATCCTTCTGGCCTTTCCGCCTACGGCTGCGATTATCCTCTTCAGATCCTGATAGTGATCGTCGGGGGACATATGATTTTCCTGTCCAAACAGGGAATAGGTCTCGGAATAGTTACATACGTCAACGAGAAGATAGAGATCATCTCCGCGGACAGAGGTCTTTATCACACCCTTTGCTTCGCCTGTTCCGAACCTCGGAATCTCGGCGTCAAGGATATAGGTGGGGCGCTCGTATCCTGTGAAGGCGAGGCTTCCCTTGTGCTCGTTCTCCCTCTCGGCCCTCCACTTTACCAGGTAGTAGTCAACCTTCTCGGCAAGCGGCTTGATACCTTTGAGCGGGATCATTCCCAGAGAACCAACGGGGATAGTCTCCAGATTGCGCTTCTCTTCTCTTTTTGCCATTATCTAACATCCTCACTTTCTTTTTTGGACAGTTTAATTTTATTTCTGATGTCCTGACCTGAGAGTTTTATGAGCTTGAAATTGCTGGTGACTCTCGAAAAGATTCGGTCGGAATAGGTCCGCTGTAATTGCTCCAATGAGAAATTGGTGGTTATTATGGTTGATTTCTTGCGGCCTTCCCTCTCATTGAGACATGAAAAGAGTTCCGAAGCCACAAAAGCATTTGTCATTTCAGTACCCAGATCGTCGATGATAAGAAGCTCGCACTCAAAGAGATCTTCATAGATGGATCTGAGGTTCTGCTTGTTCTTGTAGTCAAAAGTGTTTTCGGAAATTAATTCAAACAGTCCGATGGAACTGAAGTAGATAACGGAATGTCCTCTTTTCAAAAGCTCGTCTGCAATGCAGACTGAAAGGAAACTTTTACCAGTACCCACTGTACCATAAATGAATAGATTTTGGTAGTCAGTGTCGAAATTATTAATAAAATCTTCAGCTAATGCGCGGGCCTTGCGGAATCTTTCAAGGTCCTCGCCCTCGTAGTACTTCTCGGACATCTTCCGGAAGTTGGCGCTTTTGGTGAGCATTCTGAGATTGGATTTGTCGTAGAGATTTTCTATTATTTTCTGCTTAAAGCAGTGACACTTCTCGTTGCCGATATAGCCGGTGTCCTTGCAGTCCTGGCAGGTGTAGCCCATATCAAGATAGTCGGAAGAGTAGCCTGAACCGGTCAAAAGAATGAGCTTCTGTCTTGAAATTTCTGAGATCTGATCTCTGAGGACCTGCTTATCCAGCTTCTCGCCCAGGATCTGGCGTCTGCCGAAATCTGCACTGACCGTGGCAATCTCATCATCCAGCTCCTTGTATCCCGGAACGCTGTCGTATACGATCTGTATACGCTCCTCCAGCTCCTGTCTGTGGAGAGAGCGCCTCTCTTCGTATTCGTGCATTATTTCATCATACTGTGCATTAGTTAAAGCCATACATTCTCCTCAAAAAGAGCGATTTTCTTGACGCCCATCAAACTGTGTATTACAGCCCTGCGCAGCTCGCTGCATAAGTATGGCCCTGTACGTGTTTCAGGGAAGGCCGGAGCCGCCGCCGAACCAAAAGTACAGGGCCGAGCTTATGAAGGTGCTCCCCTCGGATTCCCCCATCCGAAAAGAGTTTCAGTTGTCCAGAAGCTTCTTCTCCAGATCCTCAAAATTGTAGGTGTTTTGCTGGAACTGGTTGAATTGATTCTGGGGTCCGCCCAGGCGAATAGATGATTCGCTCGAACGAAGTTTTGTATCGATGGATGATATGGAAGCCTTTGATTTCTTTTTCGCGATATCCGCGGCAAATTCAGCATCTACCCTGGCAATATCCTCCCTTGTTTTTACCTCTTTGCTATGCCAGGATCTGAGGATTCCGTCACAGTACTTAAGACGTCCCTTCGGTGTTGCCAAAACAGTGCGGTCGCAGGCTTCCAGGATGATATCCATCGTAAATCCCAGCTCCCCGAGCCATTTACCGATAAAGGAGCCTTCCTTCTCGGTCGGGCTGTTTTCCATACCCAGTGCTCTCATGATAGTGATGATGTCACTGTCATGCTTGTAGATCTCTGTGCGAGCCTGTTTTGGTGACTTGATGCCTTTTTGATTCCAGTTAATGGCTACCTTTTCCATATATCTGAAATCTTTCTTATGATTATCGACGCAATACTGCATCAGATAGTCCAGAAGTTCTTCTGAGAATCCCAGCTCATCGTGAATGTAGTAGACGGTGGTCATCTCGGATGGTGTCAGAGGTCTTCCGAAGTACTGCTCCGCAAGGAACAGAAGATAGGAGCCGTCTGACTCTTTGAAGGATTTAAGCTGCGTCGGAGAGTATCTGGGCTTGGCCGGTACGCTGTTCTGCACCGGAGCTTCTGCAACAGGAGCAGGAGCCGCTACTGTTTCTGCGGGTCTTACGCTCATCAGATCGCTCTTTCTTCTTCCGTAGTGCCTGTGGGCATTTGCTACGATATCCTCCATATGAATTCCTGTGAGATTCTGGGCTGTATCATACTCTAAAGAGATGAGTCCCTTCTTCTCCCAGTACTTAAGTGAACGGATCACGTCCGATTCCATGAAGTTGAATTTATCCGCCAGAGCTTCGACGCTGGTGGATAAATTCGCACTCATCATACGCAGTAAAAAGAGGTAAATCTTAATCTGCGCATCGTTTGCGTCCTGCATGTATTCATCGATAAAGATGTTGGAAACATAAGTAGAATCCTCCCCACAATTAGAACTAATAGTTACACGCCCCATCATAGTTTTTCATCACCTGCTTTACAAAATATCCGAGAAAGAATTGTGTGTTTCTTCGGAACAATTCAGATTATAACATGCGGGTTTTTTTTAAGATATGGAAAAAGTGCCGAATAAATCCCGCAAAACTCCGGACTTTCAGTTTTATAAAATCATTGTGGACAATGTGGATAACGTGGATTATTAAATCCGTCATGCCATAAAAATAGTCTGGCTGTAGTACTTCACAGCCAGACCATTATCCACCTGAAACGATTAACATAAATGAATCTCAAAAGTGGAAATGTGGATAAGTGTCACCTTCCCAGGAGTTCATCGCCGATTTTTACTACATCTCCGGCGCCCATGGTTATCAACAAATCACCCTTAGTGCAATTTTGCAAAAGAAATTTTTCAATCTCTCCAAAGCCGCTCAGGGTAGGAAAATAATTGCATTCATGGCCCAGGGAAAGGATCCTGTCACACAGTGTTTTTGAGCTTATGCCAAGGTTGTCCTTCTCTCTGGCGGCGTAAATATCCGCCAGAATGACGTGGTCTGCCAGTGAAAGAGCCGATGCGAATTCGTCCATAAGTGCCTTGGTCCTGGTGTAGGTGTGAGGCTGGAATACGCACCATATTTTATTATGAGGATAGTTCTGAGCTGCTGTCAGAGTGGCTCTTATCTCTGTGGGGTGATGTGCGTAGTCGTCGATTATGGTGACGCCGCCGATCTCGCCCTTGTGCTCGAACCTTCTGCCTGTTCCGCCAAACTGTGAAAGGGCGGATACGATATGTTCTTCTTCTATATTAAGTATGTTTGCGACCGCTATGGCTGCCAGTGCGTTGTAAACGTTGTGGATGCCGGGAACCGCGAGCTTTATCTTAAGCTCTTTTCCTCCCGGAAGATGAGCTGTGAAGGAAGGGTTACCCTGTCCGTCATATTCGACGTCGGTGGGATAGTAGTCAAAAGAATCCGATGCGCCGTAAGTTATGATGCTGCACTTAAGGCCGTCTGTGATCTCTGAAATGTTCTCGATGTCGCCGCTTATTACCAGGGTTCCGTCGTCGGGAAGGAGCTGAGCAAACTTCCTGAAGGAGTGCCTGATGTCATCCAGGTCCTTAAAGAAATCCAGATGGTCCGCGTCGATATTGGAGATTACGCTGATCTTTGGGAAGAAGCTCAAAAACGAGTTGGTGTACTCGCAGGCCTCTGTCACAAAGTATTCTGAGTGGCCGACTCTTATGTTGCCTCCGATGTCCTTGAAGATACCGCCAATGGAAAGTGTGGGATCGGTGTCAGCTTCAAGAAGGATCTTGGACAGCATGGAAGTTGTGGTGGTCTTTCCGTGGGTTCCGCTTATGGCCACGGGAAGCTCGTACTCCTTCATGATCTGGCCGAGAAGTTCAGCTCTTGTCAGCATCGGAATTCCGGCATCCCTGGCTGCGGCAAATTCCGGATTGTCGGGATGAACCGCTGCTGTGTAGACTACGACGTCGATCGGATCTGAATCTGTGATGTTCTCAGTCCGCTGACCGTAAGCGATCTTTACGCCAAGTCCCTCAAGGCTCCTTGTGATCTCGGACTCCTTTGAGTCTGAGCCTGATATCTTAAAGCCCTCCTGAATGAGGATCTGAGCCAGGCCGCTCATGGAGATTCCGCCTATTCCTATAAAGTAAACATGTACCGGTTTCTGGAAATCTATTTTATACATTTGCAATTGCCTCCAAACGTCTTTATTCTAACACTATTTTGTTCAAAGTCAAAAATCAGACAATTCAAAAACGTTTGATGAAATTATGTAATATATTTAGTCTTTTTTATATTTTTTTAAGTCACTGCTTGTGATATACTTTTATATAGGAAAAAATCGGTTTTCTGTTATATGCTTGAACGCATATTTGGTGAATCAACAGTTTAATTTTCAACGAGGTGTAGCATGATAAAAAAAGAAATGATCGCCATGCTTCTGGCAGGTGGCCAGGGCAGCAGATTAGGAGTTCTGACGGCCAAAATGGCCAAACCCGCAGTTTCTTTTGGCGGAAAGTACAGGATCATCGACTTCCCCTTAAGTAACTGCATCAATTCCGGAGTGGACACTGTGGGAGTCCTTACACAGTATCGTCCCCTGAGACTTAATTCCCATATCGGAATCGGAATACCGTGGGATCTGGACCGTAACTTCGGCGGAGTTACAGTTCTTCCTCCATATGAGAAGAGCGCCAACAGCGAGTGGTACACAGGTACCGCCAATGCGATCTATCAGAATATGGAGTACATGGAGAACTATAACCCGGATTACGTGCTCATCCTGTCCGGAGACCACATCTACAAGATGGACTATGAGACCATGCTTGACTTCCACAAATCAAGCGGCGCCGACGCAACGATCGCGGTTATGCCCGTGCCTTTGGAGGAAGCCAGCAGATTCGGTATCATGATAACCGATGAGAACAAGAGGATCATCGACTTTGAAGAAAAGCCCGAGCATCCCCGTTCAAACCTTGCCTCCATGGGTATCTACATCTTCTCCTGGAAGGTACTTAGGGACGCTCTCATCAAGAATAAGGATCAGGCAGG
>JAEEGL013764539.1_pt1 | contig 17149 bp, 9 predicted proteins | sample 9134231 | NCBI WGS metagenome assembly JAEEGL01 (sample SAMN16246548, study PRJNA631951) | gut metagenome | biome: gut microbiome; feature: rumen; material: fiber-attached | host: Bos | place: Iran: Karaj | collected 2018-10
GGTAATGAAACTTATATTACTGTAAGTAGATTAAAAAAAATTGGAAGTTTATTAGGAATTAAAGAAAAAAAAATGAATTTATGTCTTGATAATTGTAATTTTAGTATGTATACTAAAATAGATTTTATTAAATTTAAAGAATTTTATACTAAATTAACTAAAAAAGAAAATAATAAAAATAGTATTGATAATATTTCTATTAATAGTGCATTTTCAACTTCAAATAATCAAAAAAAATCCTCTTCTCTTTATGGAAGTGGTTATAAAGAAAGAGAAAAAAATTTATCAAATCCATATGGTAATAATAAAATTTATTTTAAAAAAAAATAATTTTTTCATTATTTTATTTTATAAATAAATAATAAATTTTAATATATAATATTAATAATTTTATTATTTTTATAACAAAAATATTTAAATGGAACCAAGTGATTGTAAAAGAAAATCTTTTGAAAGTAATGATTCAATAGAAACAACATTTTCAAAAAATTCAGATGAATATCAAATAAATTCTAGAAAAAATAAAAGTGTAACTTTTAATAACATTGATATTGTTTCTGTAGATAATTATAAAAAAATAAATCGAAGTTTAACTTTACCGGCTTTTGTAATTTCTGAAAATTATAAACAGGTAAAATTAGAAAAAAAGCAAAAAGATCTTAATAAGAAAATCAAAGAAATTAAAATCGAAGAAGAAATTTATTCATCTCATTCTAACAGTTGCTTTGACTGTGTAATTTATTAATTTTCATAAAACAATAAAAATTATTTTTAGGTTTTGTAAATTTTCAATTATGATTTTATTTTTATTTAAGATTTTATCCATTATTTATATGATTAAATTGGTGTTATTATTCTAATTTTTATTAAATACATCAATATTTTTTTGTAATCGGTAATTAGATTTAATGTACATATTATTTGTATTTTTATATATAAAAAACTTTTATAAAATATATTCAAATAAACTTTTTTTTTTAAAACGCCTTTTTTTTAATTAATTAAAAACTAAAATATAATTCAAAAAAAGTAATGATTTGAAAGATCTTTTTCATATTATTTTTTAGTTAATTATTTTTATTTCAAATTAATTTACATCATATTTTTTGAAGAATTTTATTTTTTAAATATTATTTTTTATTTTAAAATTTCTATAACATTTAATACATTATTTTATTTTTTCAATTACTTCTTCATTATTATAATATTTTAATATTTTATCCTTTTTTTTCAATATTTATTAATATAGTTATATTTAAAAAGTCCATCAAAATATTTTAACAATAAAATTTTAGTTTTTAATCTATTATTTTTATTTGTATTTTTATTAGTAATTGTTATATATAATTAATCATATATTTTGTTTCAATTATAGAAAATGATATACTTAATAAAAATAATTAAATAAAATTTTTTAACAAATGAATGAATCAAAAGACCCATTTCCATTAAAAAATATTACACGTACAAATTACCTTTTGGGAAGAAATAAAAATATTGAAATGCATAAATTTTTTGCTAGTCCTATACATAAGAGATATAATAATACAAAAAATGGAATAAATCTAAAATTTCATATTTCAAAAAAAAAGTTTGAACATAATAATTTGAATAAAGAAATTACTCATTCTCAAAAAAATGAACATTTAAAAACAATGACTGATAATAAGCAAAATTCAACTGAAGAAAAAGACCATTTTGTAAATCGAAATAATTCTTTTAATAATAAAAAAGTACATCAAAATATTAAATATATTTTAAAAAGTCCTCATAAAACTGTAAAAAAGAAATCATTACCAAATTTATTGGGTGAACAAAAACCAGAAATGTTTTTAAAACAAAGAAATAATAGTGAAAAAAATTTATATACAAATGAGGATATGAATAAAATTAATAATAATAATGAAAATATTAATATTACTAATAATAATAATTATGAAAATTATAGTAATAATAATGATAATAATAATAATCAAAATATTCATCAAGATGATAACAATCTTGAAAATACAAATAAAGAGAAAAATAAATTAAATTCAAGTTTTATTATAAATTTATATTCAAAAGATGGTATAATTCATATGAATAAAATTGAAAATGAATTATTACTCCCAGAAAAAAAAAAGTTGAATCCCATTGATAATAAAGAATATAATTTGAGATATACTTTTGCAGAAGATATTGACAAACCCAAATTATCTCCAACAAAAGTAAATTTTATACCAAGAGATAAATCATATAATATAATCCCAAAAATAAAATTAAAACCTTTATCAATTCATAAAAAAAATCTACCATTAAAAGGTTTAAAAAATTCAAATCATACAATGAATTTAAATCCTTTAAAAAAATTAAATTTTAACAATAAAATAACATATTATGATTATAATGAAAATAAAGAAATAGACAATTCAAGTAATTTAAATAATTCAAATACAAATCCAAACATTAGTAAATTTAATAATGATAATTCAATTTGTAATAAAAGTTTAAATCAAAATAGAAATCAAAATATTCCAAAATTAAATTCAGATGATTCAATAAATATTCATAATCATGATTTAATAAATAAAATAAATGAAAACAATTCTTTAAAAAATCAAAATGAAATTCATCATCATCATAAAAAAATTAAGCATTTAGATACATATGATTATGATATAAAAACCAATTTTGAAGAAGAAAATAAAGAAAAAAAAATGTCAAAAATGAATACAATTCATTCACCAAAAATTCATTCTCCAAAACGTAAATCTCCAAAAATAAGATCATCAATTAAATCTCCAAAGCCAAAAAGAAAAATATCATATAATAATAAATTTCATTTTGATATAGAAAGCAATATTAGAGAACAAAATGAAAATTTAATGAATTCCTTTTCAAAAAATTTTTTTGAAAAAGCATCAAAAATTTCTTTTTCAAAAACCTACATAAAATCTTACATTTCAATAACCCAAGCAGGAAAAGAAGAAGATGGAATAACAAAAACAAACCAAGATTCATATTTAGAATTAACAAATATAAACAACAATCCCAATTTTAACATATTTGGAATATTTGACGGTCATGGTACAAAAGGACATTTAGTAAGTCAATTTATAGTAGATTACTTTAAATCATATTTCACATCAGAAAATTCTCCATTTAAAAATATATCAATAGAAGACATTTACATTTTAATAACAAAAGATAATTATTCCTTAATAAAAAAAATAATATCATCCTCAGAAAAAAAATTACTAGAACAAAATGATATTGATTGTAATTTCAGTGGAACAACATGTAATTTAATTATACATATTAATAATAAAATTATATGTTCAAATATAGGAGATTCAAGATCAATTATGGTAAAAGAACATAATAAAATAATTCAATTATCATATGACCAAAAACCAGATGATGAAAAAGAAAGAAAGAGAATTGAAGAAAATAATGGAGAAATACATAAATTAATTGATGATATTGAAGGTGAAATTGGTCCTATGAGAGTTTGGGTTAAAGGAGAAAAATATCCTGGAATTGCTATGAGTAGATCTATTGGGGATAAAGTTGCTAGTAAATTAGGTGTTGTTAGTATTCCTGATATTAAAGAATTTGATATTGATAATGAATGTAAGTTTATTGTTTGTGGAAGTGATGGAATTTGGGAATTTTTAAGTCATGAAAGAATTGCTCATTATGTTAGTAAGTTTTATAAAAAAAATAATGTTGAGGATGCAGCTTGGAAACTTGTTAAGAAAGCTAAGGAATTTTGGGAAAAAAGTGATACTGTTATTGATGATATTACTGTTATTGTTGTTTTTTTAAAAGATGAATGATAAAGTTTTTTTTTACTTTTTTTTTTGTATGAGGTTAGTTTTTTTATTTTATTTTATTGAGGTTTTTTATTCTGAGTTATATTTGGAATTTTTTGAATGGGGTTTTATTTATTATTTTTTCTTTTCTGTTTGGAATGATAATATAAATAAAAATGATTTAGAATAAAAAAATCATTTTTTGTACAATATCATGTAAATATTAATAATATTTTACATTATATATATTATTAATTTATTGTTAGTTGGAAATAAATTATTTTATTTTATTAAAAAAGTAAAATATGAAAAAATATTAAATACTATCATTAATTATTAATTATATAAATTAAACAAAATTTTTTAATATTTATTTTTTATTATATAAATATAATAAAAGAAAATGTTTGGTTTTAATTTTATGGATAAACTTTATCCAGTAAAAGATTTTTTAGGAAATTTAATTCCTATATTAAATCTAGATCCAAATACATATAAATTAGAAGAATTAATTGAGACAATGAAAAAAACAGAACAATGTGAAATTAATAATACATCAATGCAATTAGATTTAATAAATAATAAATTGCAGAATAAATATAATTTCCTAATTAAAAATTTAACATTTGGTAAAATATATTTTAAATTCCCTAAAACTTATTTGGTTAATAATACAATTATAAGAATGAATGATATTTGTATTGATTTAGAAAAAAATAATCTTAAAAATAAGGAAGAAGAAAAAAATGAAAATGTAAAAGTTATAAATAAAGAAGAAGAATCATCATCAAATTTTTTAAGTGCTTTTGGTACTCTAATTAATTTAGTTGCAGTTCATATTGTTATAGAATTAAGTAATATTAAATTAAGAATTTTTGATGGAGAAAATTGTCTTTTTAATTTAATGATTACAAAATTAACCTATGATAGTACAAAAGATGCTAAACCAATTGAAATGAAAGATAAAGCTAAATATTTATTTTTACATAATAAAACTATTACTTTAGGAAAAATTTTTGCTAAATTTGGTTATGATGATAATGATGAAAATTTCTTTAATAATGAAATTGTGAATAAAGTTAAATTTTATACTGATAAAAAGACTATTTTAATATCTAATGATGAAGTTCATTTTAATATTATTCATAATTTTGAAAAAGAAGAATTACTCATTGAAAATGATATTAAAATTAATATTTTTCTTGAATTAATTCTTTATAAAGAACAATTATTTCAATTAATTAATATTTTACAAATTTTTACTTCAAAAAATCAAATTTTAATTCATGAGAAAAAAGAAGAAAAAGAAGTAAAAAAAGAAGAAATAAAAGAAGAAAATGAAGTAAAAAAAGAAGAAATAAAAGAAGAAAATGAAATTAAAACAGATTTAAAAAAAGATTATATTGATATACTTGGATATAAATTATTTAAAATTAATTATAATTTTAATATTTCAAATATTTATTTAATTCTAGTTGATAATGATAAAATTGAAAAAAATGATAAACCAAAATTTTGGATGATATATCAAAAATATTTTAATAAATATTATGATATTTCTTCAGGAGACAAAGGAGGATTAAAAATTTTTCATAAACATTTTTGTTATTTTGAAAATTCATTTTATTATTTATATTTAAATAATGTATGTATAAGTTGTGATATTTGTCAAAAAGATAAACAAAAAATTAAAATAATAGTTAAATCAAATGATACATCATTAAGATTAATAATACCTAATAAAATAGAAAATAAAAGAAATACAATTATTATTAATAATGTTTTTTCAAAAGAAAATGATACTCAAAATGAGGAAAAAACATTTAATGAATTATTTATTGATAATTATACAAAAGTTGTTAAATTTGGTTTTTTTATGCATGAAATAATAGTAATAAGAAATTTATCAATAATGAATTTAAAAGTTATTTTTGATACATTAAATATAGAATTAAATGCTTTAATAATATATAAAATAAAAAAAATAATTAAGTTACTTCTAGACTCCTTAAATAAAGAAAATGAAAATATTCAAATACCAAATCAAGAAATTCCATTAAATAATAATGAAAATATTATTGAAGATAATAAATTATCAAATAAAATTGAAATTTATGGAGATGTAAATATAAGATGTTTTACAAATAAACGATCTTTAAAATATATAAATTATCTCAGGAATAATGTATCTAAGGAAATTGATAATGATTATTATCCTGAAAATTTAACTTTACATATTATTGGATTGAATATTATTTATAATTTATCTTCTAATAGATTAATTGTAAATTATCAAAATTCTATGTTTTTTTACTTTATGGGATTAATTGCTTATCCTTTTTTAGTTCATTATCAAGATAATAGTATTAATTTTGAGAAAAATTCTCTTCAAGCAAATTTACAAAAAAAATTAATTGATATTGATTTAAATTCTTTTAAACCTAAAATATATTTATCACAAATTTTCTTTTATTTTAATCCATTTCTTTTAGAAAATCTTAAAAAATATGTTTATTTATTTATTAATTCATTTAAATGCTTTAGTTTAGAAAAACAGTTATTAAAAGATGCTGAAATAATAAATGATAATATAAACTCAATTCAAAAAAAAAATAATAATATTCTTCAAAATATATTTTTATCAATAGATGAAATTAATATTATTATATTTGGTAATCTTTCTCTCAAAAATACAAGAATAGATTTTAAAAAATTTGGTACTAGAAACGAACTTTTATTCAAATTAATATTAAATCCATTACTTAAATTAAAAATTTTCAAAATTTCATTTAATAAATTAATATTAGAAATTGATAATATATTATTAGCAATACATAAAAATGATAATACATTTCAGAATGAATTATTAACTTATCAAACATTTGTAAATGATCAATCAAATAAGAACTTTGATATAATATTATATAAAGCAAATTCAAATAAAAAATTATGTTCAACCTTAATTGAATTAAATTCGAAAAAAATAGAATCAAAATTCTCAGAAATTGTATTTTGTCCAATTTCAAAGAATTTAGATGAAATATTAATTATATGTGAACATGCTAAAAAAGAATATATTAAAATGTGTGCTTTTATTTTTTCACATTATCCACAAACAAATGAGACTTTAGATTTAGCAAATTATGAAAAAGAATTTCCATCAGAAATTATTGAAAATGATAATAATTTAAATAAAATTTCTAATAAAAATATTAATAATGAAATTATAATTAATATAAGTTTTGATAAAATTTTTATTGATCTTTTTTCAACCTATACTTCAAATAATACAAGTATATCAACTAATATTTTAAATCCTTTAAAAAATAAAATGAGATTAATAACAGAAATATCAAATATATCATTTAATTTTGAAAAAGATAAAAATTTAAAATTAACTTTAGGTGGTATAACATCAATTTTTTTAAAAGATTTAGGAATACATCCTAATTGTATATCACATGTAATAAATAATTTTTCAATCATATCAGACAAAAAACATTCATTTTTCACAAAAATAGGTTTTGCTGAAATAATATCCTCAAAAAAACCAATAAATATAGAAATATATTTTGATAATTCAAAAATGAATTTATTTATAATAACAGAATTAACATTTCATTTTTGTTCTGATTCTTTAAAATATTCAATAAGTTTTATAAATACATTAAAAACAGATTATTCATCAATTAAAAATTTATTTAGTATCTTTGATGATGATACAGAAACAATTATAACAGATGCTGGAATGTTACAAGAAAAATTATTAAAAGAACAATTAAAATATCGAGAAATGGAAGGAGGAATTGAATATAGATCAGTTGGTAAAGCATATAGTGATAATGGTAATTTATATAGTAGAATTGCAAAAATGGTTAATACTGCTCCTTCAATTAATACTATTAATTCAAAAGATAAAGAAAAAAAAATTAAAATTATTAAAGAAGAAAATAGAAATATTGATGATGTTAAAAAACAAATTATTCTTACTTATAATTTTAGTTTTAATATTGATGTTATTAAAATTTATTTATATAATGGGGAAGATTTTAATTTTCAAGGTAAATATATTTTACAAAGTGATGAAGAAGAAAATAAAAATAATAATGAAAATAATAATTTAGAAGATGTTGTTTCTATACCAATTACAACTCAAGAAAATATTAATCCAAGAGATAATGATAATAATATTGTTTTTAATTTATCAAATGTTAATTTTGTTTTAAGTCATTCGAAAAATTCTGATAAATTATTTTCAATTATTTTATCATTAACTTCATTTATAATTGAAGATAATTTACAAAGATCAAAATATAAAAAAGTTTTATCACAATATAATTTTGATCAACCAGGAAATTTGTTATTATCAACGAAAATAAATATAATTCAAGCACCAAATGGAAATGGTGAAAGTGATATTGATGCAATATTTGATATATCACCAATTGCAATTTATTTAGATCAAGTCACATTAGAATTTTTATTTAATTTCTTTTATTCTTTAGATAATTTAATTTCATTATCTAAAAATAATAATATTATTATAAATAATAATGATAATAATGTTAATAATATTACTAATATTAATATTAATGAAAATCATGAATTAACTGATAATGAAATTAGTGCTATGAATTATTCTATTTATGATAATAATATTTTTAATTTACAAATGAGTTTTAATCCAAATAGTTTTTATTTAACAAAATTTGTAATAAATCCATTTTTTATTTCATTTAATTATACTGCAAGAGAATTTACAGGGAATCAAATACCTCAAGATATCAAAAAAATATTAGATTACTTGAATTTAGTTTCTTTAACAGATTTAAAAATTAATTTTAAATATTATGATAATAATAAAGAAAGAATTAAAGTAAAAAGAGTTCCAGAAACATTATATCAATATTATAAAGATGATATAATTCAAAATCAAATATATGGAAATTATATTGAATCACTTCCTTTCATAAATGGTTTATGTAAATTAATTGAAGGATTTCTTGATATGACTTCAATGCCTGTTTATAATTATAAAAATGGATTATCTGTTCAAGAAGGTGTTGTTAATGGGGTAAGAAGTTTTGTTGTTAATTCTAGTAATACTATATTAAATTTTGGTGAAGCTTGCTCTGGTTTTTTTAGAAAAGTTTTCTGTGGGAGTAATGAAGGTACAAGTATTTATAGAGAATTAAAATATAAAATTGATGAAAGATGCAAAAAAGTTGATGAATATTATTTAAAGTAAAAAAAATATTTTTTATTGAATTATTCATTAAATGATTTTTTTTAAATATTTTTTATTAAATTTTAATTTAATTTTGCTGGAATAAAATTATGGATAAAGAATTATTGAATGAAAAATTACCTTTTATATATAGTAATATAAATAGAAAAAAATTATTTTTGTCTAAAATAAAAAAAAAAGAAATTAATAATATTAATTTAAAATCAAAATTAATTTATGATGATAAACAAATGATAATACCAAAAATCAAAGAACATTATCCAATATTACAAAGATCGCAAAGTAATTTTTCAGGAAGTTTAATTAATGATATAAATTTTATTACAAATCAAATAAATAAAAAAAAATTAAAGTCTTCAAGTTCATTAGATTTTGAAAAGGATTTAAATAAAAATAAATTTAATACTCCTATGAAAAAAAATCAATATGAAGAAATTAATAAAGATATTGATAATAAATTAAAAATATCTTTTGTTAATTCATTTTTTGAAGATAAGAATTTATCAAAAAAATTTTTATCACCAAAAATAAAAAATCAATCTATAAATGAAAATGTGAATAATACTCAAAAAATTGAAAATATAACTCCTAAAAAAACATTAAATAAAAATTATGAATATGATAATCAAACAATATTTACTAAAATGATTATTGAAGATTATTTAATGAAAAAACAAAATTTCGATGATGAAAATAGAATAATTTTTATTATTTTAGATGGTACTGTAATTTTATCTGATTTAGATATAAAAGGTTTTTTTGTAGAAATACCAAAAAAAGAAAATTTATTAAAAATACCAAAGAATATTAGAAATAAATTAATGGAAGCTTTTATTAAAAAATGTAATGATTTATTTTCAAAAAAATTAGCATATATTTTTTCTTCTGAACATGAATTAATTTTAGATTTAGTTGAATTAAATGAAGAAGAAAAATTTATTATTATCTCAAAAACATTCTATTGTTCAGGAATTATTTTAATTCAGACTGAGAAATTTAAATATTTATATATGAATGAATTCCCTAAATATTATAAAGAATATTTGGAAAAGAAAAAAAGTAAAAAAGAGATTATTGAATTTAAAAAAACTGAACATATTATTAAAGTAGATAAAAAATATTATGGAATAAAAGATAAGTATAAAATAGAAAAATTAAATAATTCATTTGCAAATGGTGAAAATGAAATTGAACAAATAGAATATGAAATGTATTCTGATGATGAAGAAAAAAAGAAAAAGATAGAAAAAAAAATAAAATGTCAATGTGTATTAAAAAATGATTTCTTTTTATATTTAAATAATGAATCAACTGAAAAAAAAATATCAAGATTAAAAAAAAAAATAAAATATACTAAACCAGTTGATATTGAAAAAGAATATAAAGAATTTAAATGTGACAATAATAAATTATTTGAAAGATTTAAAAAAGAAAATAATTTAAATCAAACAATAGATTTATTTAATTCAAATAAAAAATTAACAATTAAAGAAATAATTAATAATATAAAAATTCATAATTTACAATATCCAAATGACAAATGGGAAAATGTATTTTTTCATAAAAGAAAATATAAATCAACAGAAAAAAAAGGTTCATTTTATTATAATTTAGATAAAAATGTTAATAAATATTATTCTCATTTAATAGGATATAATATTCCAAAAATTTTAAAAGAATTTAAAAAATATACAAGAAAAGATTTATATAAAACTTTTGCATTATATAAAAATTTAATAACATTATGTTATGGAATAAATAAAAGTAAAATAATATTAGAAAATGGAATTGACTTTTCAACATTTTGGAGATGTATAAATGAAATTTCATCAGAAAAATCAAAATTTATAGAAAAATTATTCAAACAAATAAATTCTAAAGAATCTTCATTATTATCAATGAAAGATTTCTTAAATGGTATATATTATATTCAAAACACAGATATAAAAGAAAAAATAGATTTATTTTTAAGAGCTATTGATGAAAGTGGAAAAGGAGTTTTAAATTATAATGAAGTGGCATCAATATGTAAAGAGGCAATTAAAAGAAATTTATCAGATAATATAAATTTAGATGGTGAAAAGGCTTTAGAAGAATTATCCATATTTTTCGCTGAATTAATATTTAAAATATTAAATCATGAGAAAAATGAATTAATAAGTATGGAAGAAATTAAAAAAGGAATAGTTGAAGGTTCAATTGAGTCACAATATTTAGAAATGTTTTGTGGAACCTAAAAAATTTATAACTAATTTTTTTATAAATATATATTAATTATTTATTTTTTATGTTCTTGGTAATAAAAATTGAATTTCATTATCAGTTAATTCAAAATTATCATCATAAATTGATTTTGAATTTATTATTAATCTTTTTATACAAAATGGACTATTACTACAAGAATTAGGAACATTAACTTGAGTTAACATTAATCCAATATAAATAAATTTTTCAAAATAATTTTCAGAGAAAAAATTAGAAGGAATATCCCCATTTAATAAAGTATTATTTCTTAAATCTAAAACTTCTAAAACATTCATTAAATTATTTAAATTTGGAATATTCCCAGTTATATTATTAGATTGTAAAAATATCAATTTAGTAGTAGAAGATAAAGAATCTAAATTAGATAAATCACCAGTAATATTATTAAAACTTAAATTTAACTCAACTAAAGTAGGAAAATATTCTAAATTAACAATAGAACCATATAATAAATTCCCAGATAAATCAATAATCTCAATTTCAAGTTCATTACTTAAATCAAATAATTTACTTAAATTTTGTTTTAAATGACAATTTTTAATAACAATATCTTTCAAAGTTTTAATTTGGAAAATTTTAGGTGAAACATAATAAATATAATTAGCATTAGAACGTTCATCTTCAAATAAATTATTAACAATATGAATAAATTCTAAATGACTTAATTGACTGATACTATCAGGAATAATACCATTTAAATTATTTTGAAATAAATGAATCCCAATAATATGTCCTCTCTTATCACATTCAATACCATACCATTTATTAACACAAGGATCACCATCATTCCAATTTGCATTATTAGACCATAAAACACCATTTAAACTTGTATATAAATCTTTTAGAGCTGATAATTCATTTTCTGATGTTTCTCTTATTTTAATTGATAAGAAACTATATCTATATCTTTGTCTTTCTTCATTTAAAACTAATGACCATTGACAAAAATCATAGTTATCTTTTGGTATAGATGTATATATTGTTTTTGGAAATGTACATTGTTGTGTACATAAGGATATTGTACCTGTTGATGATGCTGTTTGAGAATAACCACTTTCACATTCGAAACATAAGAATGTTGATTCATAGGAACATTTGAAACAACCTTTTAATATTGAGTCACATCCTATATTTTATTATATTATTATTTTTTTTTTTTTTGAGTTTTTTTTTATTTTATTTTATTTTTGATATATGTACTTTTACATGAGTTTGAAGATGAATCATAATATTCGTCTATGTAACATATTTGTGAGGATATTATATTTATTATTATAAGGAATATAAATTTTTTCATTTTTTTTTTAATCCTTTTTTATAATATAAAATAATATTAAAATCAAATGAAAAAATATAAAGGGTCTTCATATTTTGTAAATCGTCAAACAACATATTTAAGTAATGAAAGTCCTTTAGAAAAAACAATTAATAATACAATTACAAATGTTATAGACCCTTCACTTTTAACTTATATTCAAAAAATTCATCAAGAAAAACATAAATCTAGAAAAGTTATTTCAATGAATGATGAAGAAAAAGAGATTTTATTAAATAATGGATTAAATGATAATATTCATGTTGATAGAGATAAAAAAAGTAAAGCTAGAAGAAGTCTTCTTTATTTATTAAATATAATGAGTGAAGGAACTTTTTGTCCTGAAATTAATAATTATTTTGATGAATTAAGAGAATTAAAAATTAAAGAGGAAAATAATAAAGATAAGACAAAAGAATTTAAAGAAGAAAATAAAATAGAAAATAAAACTGGAAATGAATTTGGTATTAAGAATCCTATTAAAAGAATTCAAAGTTTAAGAGAACAATTATTAAATAATAAGCCAATGAGCAATAATTCTGAAAAATATAATTTTCATTTTAAAAAAAGAGGAAAAGATGAACATGAAAATTATGATAATAATGTTCAAAGTAAATTTTATATTAATGATTTTGAATTGAAAGATTTCGAAAATTATTATTCTATTGATGAAATTGAAAAAACAAATGATAGTAAATTTTCTTTTACTTTAAATAAACAAGGACAAGCAAGAAAGAAATTATTTAAACAAATTAGTGATAATGAAAGAAATAAAAAATATAAAAAGAATTTAGATAAAAAACAAGGTAATAATAAAATTAATTATTATAATAATAATAAATTTTATGAGAAGAGTTTAAATGATTTAAAAAAAACAAAGATGATAGAAAATCAAAATAAAGATCCTTCTTTTTTAAATTCTATTAAAAATAAAATCCAAGAAATAAAAAAATTTGGAGAAATTAAAGAAGAAAATGAAAATGAAAATTCTTCTCATTAAATGATATTTTATTTTTAATATATATAAAGAAGATTACTATAAAATTGCTATAATAATAATAATAATAATAATTATTTTATTTGATAAAGTTATTTTATTGAAATATTTTTATTTATTTTATTTTAAGATTTATGCTGCTATAAATATAGAATAAAAAATAAATATTACTAATTTAAATATTAAAATCAATTTAAGGTTTTAAATATTAAATAAAAAATATAATTAATTTTATATGATCAATAGATTTTATTTTAATGTCAAGTAAAAAAATCAAATGCCCAAAATGTGAAAAAAAAAATCCATTAATATTAAATAGTTCAATTAAAAATAATGAAAATATAAACTTTTTAATAAGTTGTAATTGCTCAAATAATCCAATTGAATGTGATTTAGAAAATTTTTTAAAAATTTCAAATTCAAATTTTAAAAATTTATATGAAAATAAGTTACCTCAATATAAATCAGTAATAGAAAGAATTAATTCAATTGAAAATTATTTCAATATCATTTCAGAATCAATAACGAAAAAAATAAAAATAATTAATGATATGTTAATTTCACTATTAGAAAAATTTGAAAAAAAAAAGTACGAATTTTCTATAATTTTAAACAAATATGCACTATTTATAAATTCATTATTTAATTCAGAAGACAATTTAGTAAATATTGAAAATATAAATATATCCGATGAAAACATTTCCTATTCATCACTATCTCAAATTATAACATTTCTTACAAATACAATTAATGAAATAAACTCAAAATTTGAGAATATTAATTCTATATCATTTAACCAATCATTATTATTTGAATTTGACAACGAAAAATTATATAATAAAAAAGAATTTATATATCATAGTTTAACAGTTTATGATATAATAGAATGTATCTCAGTGAATAAAATTGCTTCATGTTCTTCTGATCATAAATTAAACTTATATAATAATGATGAGAATTTGACTTTATTTAAAACAATTATAACTGGATATATAAATATAAAATTATATGAAATTCAAAAAAAACAAAGAATTGCTTGTACAACAATAACAAGTAAAATACTTATTTACTCTTTAATTACTTTTGAAAAAGTTTTAAATATATCATGTCATAATAATATAATATGGGATTTTATTCAATTGTCAAATGGTAAATTTGTATCTTGTGGTGCAGATAAAAATATAAATATTTATAATGAAAATTTAACAAGTGTTGAAATTAATTTAAAAGGTCATAATAATTCAATAAGACATTTATTAGAATTTAAACCAAATTTACTTTTATCATGTTGTTGGGGAGGGAAAATATTATTTTGGGATTTAAAAGAAAACAAAAAAATAAACGAAATAGATTGTAAAAAATGTGTTTATGATATGGTAAAAATATCAGAAAATAAATTAGCAGTTGCAATTAAATTATACACAATTTCAATTTGGGATATTGAAAAAAATAAAATGATTAACACAAATTATATACATAATAGTATGAAAATATGGTCAATATGTATAAATAATAATAAAGATCAAAATAATAATTTAATTTATTGTGCTTGTAAAAGTGGTAGAATGATAGTATTAAATTACGAAACACTTGCTATTGTAAATAATATAAAAATCCCAAGTGAATGTCCAAAAAAAATATGCATGTTATCAAATGGAAAAATATTAATGACATGTCGAAATGGCAAAATATATCTTTTAACAAGAAAAACATAATTTAAAACTAAAAAAAATCAAAATCAAAAATTAAAAAATAGAAAAAAAAAACAATTTATTAAATTAAATATTATTTAATTTAATATATTTATCATAATAATAAAAAAAAAAAAATAAAAAATAAATGTTCCAAAAAAACTCATCTCTCATAAATTCAATAACTCTCTTCAGTCTCTCAACATTATATCTCTCATTTAAAAAATCCAAATTTTCCTTTAAACTATTTTCACTTCCAAAAACAAACCGTCCCCTCCGTAAAGAAAACGTATCAATATTTTCAGGAAACGCAAACATTCCCTTAGCAAAAGAAGTAGCATCATACTTAGGATTATCCTTATCAAAACATATAAGTAATCATTTCGCAGATGGTGAATGTAACATAGAATTACTAGATCCAGTAAGTGGTAGAGATTGTTACATAATTCAACCAATGAGTACACCAGTAAATGAAAATTTAATGGAATTAATTATAACAATTGGTTCAATGAAAAGAGCAAGTGCAAAAAAAATAACAGCAGTAATACCATATTATGGTTACGCTCGTGCAGATAGAAAAGTACGTTCACGTATTCCAATATCAGCAGCAGACGTTGCTAAAATGTTAGAAGTAATGGGTGTTAATCGTGTTATGGCAGTTGACTTACATTGTGGTCAAATACAAGGTTTTTTCTCACCACAAACTAATGTTGTTATATTAGAAGCTCAAGGTATGATGGTTGATTATTTACTTAGTAAAAATATAGTTGAAGATTTACAAAAATTAGTTATTGTATCACCTGATGCTGGTGGTGTTTATAGAACTAAAACTTTCGCTGATTTACTTAGAAAAAAAAGTGGTGCTGATCCTATTATTGCTATGGTTACTAGAGAAACTGGGAGACCTAATGAAGTTGCTAAAATGGAATTAGTTGGTGATGTTGAAGGAAGTGATTGTGTTATTGTTGATGATATGATTGATACTGGAGCTACTATGTGTCTTACTGCTAGTTTACTTAAACAACATGGTGCTAGGAATGTTTATGCTTTTGCTACTCATGGGTTGTTTAATAAGGATGCTTGTAAAAATATTGATAATAGTGCTTTGGATAGAGTTATTGTTACTAATACTGTTTTACCTAAAGGAGGGAAAGTTTGTAAGAAAGTTGATTATATTTCTATTGGGTCACTTATTGCTGAGGCTATTAAAAGGATTGAAAATAATGAACTTATTGATGTTTTTTAAATTATTTTTTTTTTTTTTTTTTTTAGTTTTTTTTTATTGTTTTATCTTACTTTTTATAGGTTGTTTTTTTTTTTTTTTTTGAGATGTTTTTTAATATATATTAGTTTTTAATTTGGCATTTCTTAAAATATTTAAATTTTGATTTGTATTTATTAAAAAGTTTTTAAAGGATATTTTTGTAAATTTTTTTTTTGATTATTTTTAAAATTATTCTTTTTTTATTTTTTTTTAATATTTATTTTTATCTATATTTTGTTTTAATTTCTTTATTTTTAATTTAATTTATTACAATTTTAAAATGGAGCATAAAGAATTTCTTTCTAGAAAAATTGAATTAGATAAAAATATAAAAACCCAAAATGAACCAATTAAGAAAACAAAATATGAAGAAATGAAAGAATATGCAGCATTAATTCAGAAAACTTTAGGACACTCAAATAATTCAAATAATTCAAATAATTCAAATAATATAAATAAAATTCAAAAAGAAACAAAAAATCAACCTCAAATAATTCAAACAATAGCACAACAACCAATTTTATATAATCAACCTCAATTAAAAGAACAACCTCAACAAATTTATACTCAGA
>JAEEGL016387287.1_pt1 | contig 17149 bp, 17 predicted proteins | sample 9134231 | NCBI WGS metagenome assembly JAEEGL01 (sample SAMN16246548, study PRJNA631951) | gut metagenome | biome: gut microbiome; feature: rumen; material: fiber-attached | host: Bos | place: Iran: Karaj | collected 2018-10
CATTACTACTAATATAATAACTATTTTAATTATTTTCTTCATTAGGAAAAAATAGTGCTATTCACTAGCACTATCATTATCTTCTCTAACTTCGGCTTGAATTTCTTCTAGAATTGTTTCGATTATTTTCCACTCAGCATCTGTTTCGATTGGTTTTAATTCACTTTGTGGTTTATCTGGATCATATATTGAAGCATATACCATCATATTACCACTTTCATCTTTTGTGTTATCTGTATATACGATATAGTTCTTTTTAGTTTCATCTGATTCAAATGTAAAAAGTACTTCGCATTCTACTTCTTTTCCTTCATTATTTAATGCTTTAAAAGTCATTTTTTCTTCCATGTTAATTTCTCCCTTTCTCTATATCTAAATATGTTTGCAAAATAATATTTGCAGCCATTTTATCTACAACTTTTTTTCTTTTCTTTCTAGATATATCAGCTTCTAACATATAGTTATGAGCAGATACTGTAGAAAGTCTTTCATCTTGCATAACAACATCAATATTTAATTCTTTAATAAGTTTATCTTTAAAGTTTAAACATCTTTCTGCTGCTTCTCCAACGGTGTTATTCATATTCTTTGGTAATCCTAAAATAATCTTTTCTATGTTATTTAAATTTGTAGCATCTTTAAGTAAACTAATTGCTTTATCATAGTCTCCTTCTTCAAAATGAAGCGTAGTAAGCCCACTAGCAATAGTTTTAGTTTCATCACTAATTGATACTCCAAGAGTTCTTGTACCTAGGTCTAAACCTAAATATCTCATATTATTTTATAAACTCCTTAACAAGTACTTCAATTATTTTAGTACGGTCATATTTAACTATTTTCTTTCTAGAACCTTTATATGATGATATATATCCAGGATCATCACTTACTAGATATCCAACAATTTGATTAATTGGATTATATCCTTTTTCTTTTATGTTTTCAGCTATCTCCTTTATCATCATTGCAACTTCAGCATTTTCAATATCATTTGTGCTATAAGTTTTAGTTTCATCCATAACAATCACCTACTTTATGAATACACCTATATTCTATCATTAATCACTTTATTAATCAAGAATTATCCTCTTTATACTTAGTATGAATAATCCTCCTAAACAAGACCATTTACATAGATATTAGTACCATCTTCTAAAAGTATAATTATGAAATCTAAATTATCTTTAGAAGATTTTTTAAATACGCCTTTTACTTTACTTTTAGATTGTTGTTCATACTTACTATTAAATAAGTATCCATCACTAGATATTACGTATTCTGGTTTTAAATTAGAGGTAATTAGTAGATTAGCTTTATCATTTAGAATTGTTCCTACATCTACTCTTCTATCTTTTAAAATAGATAAGTTTTCTGAAAATACTACAAATGTATCTATACTATACTCTTTATTATTATCTAAATAGTAATAATTATCATTAATAGTTTTTACTACGTATCTATAAGTACTATCACCTTTTTCATATGTCTTGTAGCAGTCTAGTACATATAATTTATCTACTTCATAATATCCTACATCACTAAAATTATAGTTTTTATAATCATTAGCTTTTGTAGCTTTATCTATACTATACTCTCTTGTATCAACAGATAATTCACTTATTTGATTATCTACTGAAACTATTATTACTTCTTCATAATATCCATTTTTATGTACAAACATAGATTCTATGTTTTCAATTTTTTGACTATTTAATTCTTTACCATCTTTAGAAAGTACTTTTAAATCAATATTTTTATCTTTTAAAGTTATTGTTAAGAATTTATAAGGACTAGAAGAATTTGATTTAACTTCTAAATTAAATGTTTTTTCCATATCTTCAAGTTTAGATGGAGTAATTTTACTATCACTAGGTAAATCTTCATCTAAGTATTCTACTTTAGAAAAACCTAGTTCTAATAACTGTTTATCTACGTAGTAATCTTTTTCATCTATACTAGCTTTAATACATGCTTCTGAAATTATACTTTCTATACATTCTTTTGCTACCACTTCATCTTCAGTACTTGTAACAATATCATCAGGTGTTACTGGATTATTTACTACTTCTTCAGGAGTTTTCATTATAAAGAATATAATAGTTCCTATTAAAAGTAATACTGCTATAGTAACAAGAGGCATAGCAAATCTACCATTATCAGTATAATAATCATCTACCATATCTTTAGCCATTTCATCTATATCAAGTTTTTTTTCTTCTTTCATTTTAATCACCTATTGTCATAATTATAACATAATTTAAGGTACAAAAAAACTGCTAAAAAGCAGCATTTGATATAAACATATTAGTACCATTATTAAATGTAATAATAAGTTCTTTATTTGTATAAGTAAATACACTTGATACTGTAGAATTAGATACTATTTCATAATCAGTGTTATATAAAATATTATCAGTACCTATTATATATAAAGGTTTACTATCTTTTTCTATAATAAGTGATGCTGTATTCATCTTTTTACCATTTACCACTACATCTAAGTTATTTAGTACACTTACTTTTCTACTAAATGTTTTATAGGTATCTTTATTATAGTATTCATCATTATCTAAGAAGTAATGTTGTCTATTATTTTCTCCTAAGAAATAGAAGCTTCCTTTATAATTAGAAAGAAGTACTACATCATAATAATAACCTTTTGATGCTCTAGCAAATAAATTTTTCTTTAAATTACCAGTTTTATTTATTTCTAAAGAATATACTTCTACATCATCATTTACCAAGAATAAATATAATGTATCATCAGTACTATATTGTTTAAATTTTTTTACGTTTGAAACAGTTTGATATTCTACTTCTTTATTATTTTCATAATAATATAAAGTTACAATATCACCATTTAATGTAACTTTAACTTTATTATCTATTTCAGCAGAAGTTACATCATCTAAAGTAGTAATACTATCTTTAGTAGTAAAACTACTTACACTTGTTAAATATGAAACTTTATTAAATTCAAAAGCTGCTAATGATGAATCACTATAATATTTTCCACCATCTATATTTTCTTTAACACATGATAAGAAACTAACATCAGTTGTTAAACAAATACTTGGTGTTTTACTAATGATTTTTACATCATCACTTGATGTAGGAAATACTAAGTTAGAATTTCCATTATCATTATTACTACCATTATTTGATGGATTATAAGAATTTTTCTTATCTTTAAAAGCAGTAAAATATATAGATATTCCTATTAAAGATAAAAGTACTAATACTACTATTACAAGTACTACTTTTCCTCCTTTAGGTGTTTCATCTATAACTTCTATTTTACTTCCACAGTCTTTACAATAGATTGATCCTTCTGGATTTTCAGATCCACATTTTATACATTTCATATACTTCACCTATTATAATTATACAACAAAAAAGAAGAAAAGTCTTACTTTTCTTCTAATACAGCTTTAATTCTTCTTACTCCAGCAGAAGAAGCTTCTTCTTTTTTGATTACGAAGTGACCTAATTCACTTGTATTTTTAACATGAGGTCCACCACATAATTCTTTAGATACTACTCCGTATTTACTATTACCTATAGAGTATACTGTTACTACATCTGGATATTTTTCTATAAACATACATTCAGCACCTGATTTAATAGCATCTTCTTTATTCATAGATTCTACTGTTACATCAAGACCAGCTTCAATCCATTCATTTACTAAATCTTCAGCTTTTTTCTTTTCTTCATCAGAAAGTTTGTGATCACAAGAAAAATCAAAACGCATTCTTTCATCAGTAATATTAGATCCTTTTTGATGTACATCTTTATTTACAGCTATTTTAAGTGCTGCATTTAAAAGATGTGTTGCAGTATGATATCTAGTTTCTATTTCAGAGTTACCAGCAAGTCCACCTTTAAATTTACCAGCACTTGCTGTTCTAGATAATTCTTGATGTTCTTTAAATTTAGCTTTATATCCTTCTACATCTACTTTTACACCTGCTTCTTTAGCAAGTTCTTCTGTAAGTTCAATTGGGAATCCATATGTATCAAATAAATGGAATGCAGTAACACCATCTATATCTTTATCACATACTTTATTAAATTCTCTTAAACCTTTTTCAAGTGTTCTATTAAATTTAACTTTTTCATTATTAAGTCCTTCTAATACTACATTTCTATTATCTACTAATTCTTTATAGTAAGTACTATACATATCAAGTAGTTTAGTAGCGATTCTTTGTTCCCAGTCACTATTAATATCAATACCTAAGTTTTTAGCATGTCTAATTGCTCTTCTAATTAATCTTCTTAATATATAACCTTGATCTGTATTAGATGGTTTAATTCCGGCTGGATCAGCTAAGATAAATACTGATGTTCTTAAGTGATCAGCAATAATTCTCATTGATTTTTCATTACCCTTATATTCTTTACCAGATATTTCTTCTATTAAAGAAATAATTGGAGACCAAATGCTTGATTCATAGTTATCTCTTTTTCCTTCTAAAATAGCAGTTGTTCTTTCAACACCCATACCTGTATCAATATTTTTAGAAGGTAATTCTGTTACTGAACCATCAGCATGTTTTTCAAATTGCATAAATACGTCATTCCAGATTTCAACCCATCTTTCATCTTCAGTATCAAATACTTCTGGAATTTCATCATCACTTCTAAAATAGAACATTTCAGAGTCTGGTCCACAAGGGCCAGTTTCTCCTGCTATCCAGAAATTATCTTCAGAAGTTCTAGCAATTCTTTCTTTTGGAATACCAAGACTAAGCCATTTATTATATGCTTCTTCATCAAATGGTAATAAATCATTACCAGCAAATACTGTAACAGCTAGTCTTTCTACTGGAATGTTAAGTACTTTTGTTAAGAATTCGAAACTCCACTCTATAGCTTCTTCTTTAAAATAATCTCCTAAACTCCAGTTACCTAACATTTCAAAGAATGTATGGTGATATGTGTCACCAATATTATCTAAATCGTTTGTTCTTATACATTTTTGATAGTCAGTAAGTCTTGTACCATATGGATGTTTTTGCCCCATTAAATAAGGAATTAATGGTTGCATACCAGCGGTATTAAAAAGTACTGATGGGTCATTTTCTGGTACTACTGGAGCACTAGGAATTTGTTTATGACCTTTACTAACAAAAAAGTTTATATATAAATCTTTTAAGTTCATGTTATCTACCTATAACCTTTCTAATTTCTTCTACTACTTCATCTATAGTCATATTTGAAGTATCAATATATGTTTGCTCATCTGTACGCATTAAGGATCCTACTTCTTTATGCATATCAGCATAATCTCTTTCTTCAATACTCTTTTTAATTTCTTCTAAAGAACTTTCTATTCCTTTTTCTAAATTTTGTTTATATCTTCTATTTGCTCTTTCATTAATACTAGCATCTAAATAGAATTTATAATCTGCATTAGGAAATACTACTGTAGTAATATCTCTTCCTTCCATAATGACATCATCACTATTAGCCATTCTTCTTTGAAGATCTACCATGTACTCTCTAACTTTAGGAATACTTGATACTTTAGAAGCTGCACTAGATACTTCAGGTGTTCTTATTTTAGATGATACATCTATATCATCTAAATAAGTTTTTGCATCTAAAGTAAATCTAACATTAATTTTTGAAGCGGCATCTATTATAGCATCTTTATCTTCTAAATCAATATTATTTTCAAGTACTTTAAGTGCTAAACATCTATAAGTTGCACCTGTATCTATATATAGAAGATTACATTTTTCTCCTACTATTTTACTAATTGTTCCTTTACCAGATCCTGCTGGACCATCTATAGCTACTATCATACTAATCACCTATTATCTTTTCTATTTTCTTTCTTAAATCATAAACTGTACCATCATTTTCAATTACGTAATCATATTTAGAGAAGTTATCTAAACCTGTTTCAGTTTTATGTTCTTTTTGTTCTTTTGTAAGGCCTCTTTCTCTTTTACCTTCTACTCTTATTACTGATACATTTTCAAAATTATCTTTTATATAATTAATTTCATCTTCAAATCTCGCATCAGTAATAATAATTACATCATAAAAATATGAATATACTTTAACATCTTCTACTACTCTATTAACAAGCATGTGTTCATCAATATGGGTTTTAATAAGTTCTACTCCTACTTGTTGTAAAAATTCTCTTGGTTTAGTATCTTCATTACCATCCCATCCTAGAACATTTTTAGCATACTCCTTTAAATAAGATGCATAAGCTAGTGATATAGATTTCTTACCTTTTTTGAAATATATATCCTCAATCATTGTAGAAAGAAGTGTTTTTCCAGATCCTGCCTTTCCACTTAAAACATAAATTCTTGGTTTTTTATTAACAAATTCCATATTTCCTCCTTATATAGAAAAAACCACAGTCTTTCTAGGAACGAAAAGACCGTGGTACCATCCTAATTTATTCTTAATTTTAATAACGGTATCACCCGGCATGTATTAAATGCACTCAGAAGTAGCTTTCAGTAACTTTATATCTTAGTTTCCACCAAACACTAAGTCTCTATAAAATAAATATTACTTACTTTTCTTCGTCTTTGATTTATTTGAATGATAATATACCATACTTTTCGTTAAAATACAATACTATAACTTTAAGTGCTGCAATAAGTGGTGTAGCAATTATCATTCCAAATATTCCCCAGAAATGACCAAATATAAGTAATCCAATAATAATTGTTACTGGATGTAACTTTGTTGTTTTACTAAGTATTACTGGTTGTAAGAAGTTACCTTCTAAGAACTGAATTACACATAGTACGATAACTGTTGCAATTCCTACTGGTACACCTTGTGCAAATCCTACAATTACAGCTGGAATAGCTCCAATATATGGACCTGCATAAGGAATAATATTAGTTATTCCGCAGAATAGTCCAAATAGTAGTGGTGCTTTAAGTCCTGCAAAATATAAACCTATTGAACTTATTATAAAGATAAATGTACAGTCTAAAATAGATCCTACTACAAAGCTTTTTAAAGCTCCATTTATATTACCAAGTAATTCTTTTGTATTAGTTTGTATTTTCTTAGGTAAGAATGTAATTAATGAATCACTACTATCAAAACTAATTAAGAAGAAGAATCCAATAATTAATCCTACTAATATAGTACCAACACCTGATAAGAATGATGTTAATGTATTTATAATAGTTGCAGGTAAATTAGAAGATATTTCTGTACCAAGTGCTTCTATTTTAGTAAACATTGTAGTTTTAATACTATCTACATTTACATAAGATAAATTACCAAGAGATGAGAACACTCCATTTATCTTCTTTTGTACTGAATCAACAACACTAGGAATAATTAAACTAAAATCATGTAACTGATTATATAGTGTTGGAAGCATTGTAGCAAGTATTAACCCTATAATTCCAAGGAATACTACATATACAATAAGTACTGCAAATACTCTTTTTATTTTCTTTCTTTCTAACCATTTAACAAGTGGATTAAATAACCAAGCAATAACTATTCCTATAAATAAAGGAGTAATTATTTTAACAAGTGTTAATAAGAATTTAAATACACCTGCTTCCTTACATAATATTATAAGTCCATATATAGTTAAAATAACTGCCATATATAAACCTATTCTAAGTAGTCTTTTAACTAAACTGATAATATTGTTAATGCCTTTAATATCTAATTTTTCTTTGGCATTTTTAATTTCTACTTCAATTTCTTTATTCATATCATCACCTACTTTAATTATAATATAAGAAATAATAATAATAAAGGTAAAAAGTAAAGTATTTGACATTTTTATATGTTATAATGTTTATGGTGATAAAATGATAAAGAATTTATTTTGTGGTATGCTTGTAGGTATAGCAAATATTATACCTGGTGTATCAGGTGGTACTATAATTGTTATACTTGGTTTATTTGATAAATTAATGGAATCTATATCCAATATATTTAAAATAAAAATTAGTTTTAAAGAAAGATTAGAAAACTTATGGTTTGTACTTCAAGTAGTTATTGGAGCTGGTATAGGACTAGTACTATTTGCTAAAGTACTTAACTATTTATTTAGTCATTTTGAACTTCAAACACTTGCTTTCTTTGCTGGATTAATACTTCTTAGTATTCCAATGCTTAAGAAAGAAGAACTAAATGGTAAAAAGACTAATTATTTATTCTTTATACTAGGAATTATTACTATTGCTTTAATAGCATATCTAGTTCCTGATTCTAAAGAAAGTACTATTACTTATAATGAATTAATTGCTAAAAACTTAAGTTTTGGTTACATAATTGTACTTGTACTACTAGGATTTATATCAGGTGCTACTATGATATTCCCTGGTATATCTGGATCAATGATATTACTAGTTCTTGGATGGTATCACTTATTTAAATCTTATGTAGCATATGTAACATCATTTAATATCAAAATACTTATTCCACTTATGTTAATTGCTATTGGTGTAGGTCTTGGTATTATAGCAAGTGCTAAATTAACTAATTATCTTTTAAAAAATCATAAAGTTAATACAATGAGTTTTATATTAGGATTAATACTTGCTAGTGCAGTTATTATATTCTTCCCTATTAAAACAGAGTTATATACTTTAGTAGGAATAATTACTTCTATAATTACATTTATTATAGGTGGATCACTTATATATTTACTTGATAAACTAAAAAATAAAAAGGCTTAAGCCTTTTTTATTTTACTTGTAATTTTATAAATTGGAAATCTAAGAATGCATAATCATTATCATATTCTTTTTCTTTAAAGTTTTTTAAAAACTTACTCATCTTTTTTAAATCATCTAAACTTGATTTATTAATAATAGTATCAATATCTATTACTTTTTCATTATCTTTAGAAGTCATTACCGAGTATTCATGTTCTTTTATTTTAGAATCAGTTTCTAATATATCATTTTTTAATTCTTCTCTTCTTCTTTCATAACGCGGTTTTATAGTATTCATTACTCTCTTAAGTTTAATATAATTATATCTTTGGAGCATTACTAAATATAAATTTAAAATAGCACCTACTATATAAGCAGTACTTACTACTGGAAATAGTTTAGCTATACAAAGAAGAGCACCTAATACATGAATAGCTGAATTAGCGAATATTCCCTTTTTATAGACATTCATATTTTCATAAGTAAGTTTCCCTATAAAATAATTACCTGGAGTCTCATTACCTTTCATAGCATGAAGTATATATTTAGCATTTACTAAAACTATTTTTTGTACTACTTTTACTCCAAGGAGTTCATATATACGAAGTTCAATATTATTTTTTTTCATAATATCACCTTTTCGTATATGCTAACATAATAATAATTACTAAACAATAAAAAAATAGTACATAGTACTATTTTTCATTTGTATTATTACCGTCATCATATATAGATACTTTTTCATCATTAATATCTACTTTTACTTTAAACATAGTTTTAAAGTAATCTTTATATCTAGCAAGTACTTCTCTTATATCTCTTTTAAATTGTCCACTATAATCCATTGTACTTGCATCTGCACCATATGCATCTATACCAAGTTTTCTTGCTATATAGATAGCTCTATATAAATGATAATCTTGTGTTACTACTATTACTTTTTTAGCATCAAATATCTCTTTTAAACGGTACATACTTTCATATGTATGAATACCATAATGATCTACTAAGATTTGTTCACTTGGTACTCCCATATTAGTAGCATAGTTTTTCATAGCAATAACTTCATTATAATAATCAGATGAGTTATCCCCACTCATTATTATCTTTGAAGATACTCCTGTATTATATAAATGAATACCTTTATCTAAACGGTCTTGAAGCATAGGACTAGGAGATCCATCTGGTCTAACACTTGCGCCTAATACAACTATAGCATCAAATGTATCTGATACTTCTCCTTTATATATATATTGTTTTGAGAATCTTGTCATATGTAGATTTACACCTACTACTGATAAAGTAAGAAGAATAATTAGAGCAATTATTGTTCCTAATATTATTTTTACTACTTTAAATATTTTACTCATTTTTATCCTCCTAACAAATAATATTATACACTAAAGAGAAAAATAAAAGAAGTATTCTCATACTTCTTTACACAGTCATTAGTTCTTTTTCTTTTTCTTTAAATTTATCATCTACAACTTTGTTGTATTTATTGATTAAATCTTGAACATCTGCTTCCATACCTTTTTTCTCATCTTCAGTAGCTTCACTTTTTTTAATATCGTTCATTGCATCTTGTCTTGCATTACGTAGTGCTACTTTAGCATCTTCACAGATTTGCTTTGCTTGTTTTACATAGTCTCTTCTTGTTTCTTCTGTTAAAGCTGGAATATTTAAAATAATAGTTTCACCATTATTATTAGGTGTTAAACCAATATTTGCTTCAAATATTGCTTTTTCAATAGAACCAATAGTACTTCTATCAAATGGTTTAATCATAAGTTGTCTTGCTTCTGGAATTGAAATAGTTGCTAATTGTTTAAGTGGTGTATCTGCACCATAATAGTTAACCATTACACCATCTAATATAGCTGGATTTGCTCTTCCTGCTCTAATATTAGTAAGTCTTTTATCTAAAGACTCCATAGCACTTTCCATATTCATTTCAGTTTCCATTAATATATCGTCCATATTATTCCTCATTTCTATCAATATAATATATTATATTTAGTATTTTTTCAATACTTAAGATAAATGTTTAATGGTATTAACAACTAGTTGATACTCATCAAATCTTTTCTCTACTTTAGCATTAATTCCTAAAACATCTCCTACTTTTATATCAGTATATTTTTCATATGTTTTAGGAAATAATACTACATCTACTTTATTTACTTCATCACTACCAGTAATAAATAGCATCTTATCTCCTTTTTTAGTTGTAACTTCATTTACTCTATCTACAAGTAAAACTATATTAACATTCTTATCGAAATATTTGGATAGTTCACTTATAAAAGTTACTCCTTTTAAAGTTTTATACTCTGTTACTGGATGATCTGTTAAATAGAATCCTAAAGAATCTATTTCATATTTAAGTAATTCATTTTTAGAATATTCTTCATATTCTTTTATTTCTGGTTTTAAATTAAATTCATCATCAAAACCACTACTAATTTCACTATAATTAATTAGTTCATCTAAATTATTAATAAGTGTTTTTCTGTTATATCCTAGTGGTGATAATGCGCCTGAATATATTAAAGTAGTAATAGTTTTTTGATTTAGAATTTTACCATAACATCTTTTAAAGAAATCATAGATATTTTCAAATTTACCATTTTTTCTTTCTTCTACTATAAGTGAGCAAGTGTTATTACCTAGTCCTTTTATTAAGGATAAAGGAAGAACTATACTACTACCTTTTATAGTAAACTCTTTATCACTTTCATTGATATTAGGTACTAATAGTTTGATATCTTTACTCTTACATTCATAGATATATTCTTTTATTTTTTGATCACTACCTAAGAAGGTATTCATAAGAGCTTTTAAATAATTAAGTGGATAATTAGCTTTTAAATATGCCATAAAGTACGATACTATAGTATACGCTACAGAATGGGATTTATTAAATCCGTAAGAAGCAAACTTAAGTATTAAGTTATATACTTTTATAGCTGTATCTTTAGAGTGACCATTACTAATGCAACCACTAATAAACTTATCTTTTTCTTTAATAAGTATTTCTTCTTTTTTCTTGCTCATTGCTCTTCTTAGGATATCTGCTTCACCTAGTGAGTATCCAGCAAGAGTTCTTGCTATTTCCATTATTTGTTCCTGATAAATAATAATTCCATATGTACTAGAAAGAATCTTTTCAAGAGACTTATCTATATAAGTTATTTCTTCTTTGCCTTCTTTTCTTCTAATATATGAATCTATATTATCCATAGGTCCTGGTCTAAACAACGCTATTGCTGCAAATAAATCATCTATACTAGTAGGTTTAAACTTCTTTAAGAAATTAATCATTCCTTCTGATTCAAACTGGAATATTCCTAGAGTACTACCATTTGTAAATACATCCATTGTTTTTTTATCATTTAAATCTATATTATCAAATGATAAATCAATACCTATATCATCTACTATATTATGTATAATAGTTAAGTTTTTTATAGCAAGAAAATCTATTTTTAATAGACCAAGTTCTTCTAAATAATTCATAGAATAACTTGTAGTATAAAAATCACTATGTGATTTATCAAGAGGTATTATATTAGTTAAATCTTCATTACACATAATAATACCTGCTGCATGAATAGTAGTATGTCTTTTTAAACCTTCAAACTTTAAGGCTATATCATACATTTTTGAAAGTTCATTATCTAGTTTTATATAATCTCTTAATTTACTATTTTTAGTTATATTTTCTTTTAAAGATAATTTAGAATCTATATTCTTACAAATGTAATCTACTACACTTTGATCTATATCCATTGTTCTAGATACATCACGAATAACTTGTTTAGACTGAAGTGTACCAAAAGCTATTATAGGTACTACTTTCTTTTCTCCGTATTTATTCATACAGTATTTTATTAAGTCTTCTCTTTTATCGTCCTGAATGTCTATATCTATATCTGGCATAGTTACTCTCTCAGGATTTAAGAATCTTTCAAATAATAAATCATATTTTAAAGGATCTACTGTAGTTATATTAAGTAGATATGATACTAATGATCCAGCAGCACTTCCTCTACCTGGTCCTATATAAATATTATTTTCTTTAGCATATTTAATGATATCCCATACTAAAAGGAAATAATCATTAAATCCCATTTTATTAATAATATCTAGTTCATGTTTTAATCTATCTTTATAAGTATTACTTACACTTGTTCCAAAGATTCTTTTTAAACCTTCTATACATAATTTTTTTAAATAAGAAAAACTATCTAGATTATCAGGACACTTATATTTAGGAAGTAATCCTTCTTTATATTCTAAGGTAACATTACAGTCACTTACTATTTTATAAATATTATTAATATCTTCACTAAAATATTTTTTAATAGTATCTTCATCAATTATATAGTTATTTTTAGTAGATATCTTTACTCCTGAAGAGAGCACTCCCTCTTTAATACCTACTAAGTATTCTAAGTATTTATAATCATTTTTATATAAATATAATGTTTCATTCATATATAGAAGATTATTACCTTTTAAAGATTTTCTTTCTTCTATACTTTTATAAGATTTATATATATCTTTAAAGAAGGATAATTCTTTTTCTAAACTATTAGTATCACTAGTTAATATACATATTAAATCTTCACTATATTTTTTAAGCTCTTCTAAAGTAATATCCCTTTCACTAGTTATAGTAGATATCTTACAAAGATTTTTATATCCATTATTATTTTTAGCATATAGTACTACTTTACCATTATAATTTATTTCTAAACCAATAATAGGTTTAATATCACTAGATGTACATGCTTTATAAAACTCTACTACACCGTACATAGTATTATCAGTAATAGTAAGTGCTTTTATATTTTTTTCTTTAGCATAGCTAATTAAGTCACTTATTTTAATCATACTCTCTAAAAGAGAATTATCTGTTTTTATATAAAGTGGTGCAAACATACTATTACCTCCTATCTATTAATATTTTACCATATTTTTACTGGATTTCCTTTTTTTATAAGTAAAAAAGATAGAATATAATTCTATCTTTTATATGATTACATCTACAAGCATACCTAGTATAACACCTACTAAATAAATTATAGATAATATAGATAAGTTTTCTTTCATATTTTTATTAGTTTTAAATAATATTAGAATACCTAAACCACTACCTGTAAGTAATCCTGAAAGCATAGTACCTAGAGTTACCATTTTAGATAAATATAACTCTGTAATAATAACACTACTAGCACAGTTAGGAATTAAACCTACTAAACTAGCTAGGAAGTAAGTAAAGATATTTTTACTTAATAAGATATTACTAATAGTATCCTCTCCTACAAAATAAATAACAAGTCCTATTAATACATTAGCAAGTAATATAAATAAAGAAATTTTTAAAGTGTGAATTAAACTTGCAATAAAAATGTTTTCTTTATCACAGTGACAATCATCATGATCACATATTTCACTTATATGTTCTTTATCTTTCTTCTTATATATAAGGTCTATAATAATACCTACAGTGATACCTACTAAAACTTTAAAACCTATTATTTTAAGAAGTAGTACTGCACTAGCTTTTTCACTTATCATAATTGGTAACATCTCATCACTTGTTGATAAGAATATTGCTACTATAGTACCAAGTGTTATTACATGACTTGAAAATAGATTAGCAGCCATTGTACCAAAACCACATTGTGGAAGTGCTCCTAGTACTGATCCTACTACTGGACCATATTTTTTATTCTTTTCTAATACTGTTTTACTTTTCTTACTTAATTTATGTTCAATAAATTCTAAGAAAAGAAAAGTTACTACTAAATAAGGTATAACCTTAATAGTATCTAATAAACTATCTAATAATACATCTAACATTTATATTCCTCCTACTTACAGTTTTCACATATTCCATTTAAAATAATATTCTTATTTGATGGGATAAAATTATGTTCTTTTGATATATGAGAAAGTAAATCACTTAAACAATCACAATCTACGTGGATAAGTGTTCCACACTTATTACACTTTAAATAAAAGTGATTCTCTTCATTACAATCCTCTAAATACTGATAATATGTTTGTTTATCTGAACCTATAGTTTTTTTTATACGATCTTCCTCTACTAGTTTATCTACTAAACGATATATAGTAGTAAGTCCTATATCACTTACATTTTCATATATTTCCTTAATAGTAAACTCTTTTTTAGTATTCTTTAAGATATTCATAATCATATCTTTTTGTTTAGTATTATAATTAATATTTCTTGTCATATAGCACCTTCTTTCAATTTGAAAATCATTTTCATATTCAATATTAACACACCCTAAATACTAAGTCAATAAAAAAGATACAAAATCTTTGAAAACATTTGACTTATAATAAAAATTATGATAAAGTTATATAGCGTGAAGGAAAAAAATCAATAACTATGTGAGGAGGATTAACATGGCTAAAAAAGGTACTAAAAAATCTCCATTATTTGGAAATAGAAGATCTCATGCTTGTAACGCTACTAAACATGCTCAAAAATGTAATTATCAAAATGTTACATTAGAAAACGGTGTTACTGTTAGAAAACCAGCAAGAGAAATTAGATCAATGAAAAAAGCTGCTTAATTAGCAGTTTTTTAATTTGTATAAAAAAAAATGAAGAGAAATTATTTCTCTTCATTTTTTTGTGTATCTATAAATGCATCATGTCCATTTAAATCTACTTTTTCAGATAAGTCTTCTTTTAGAACTAATTTAGTAGCAAGTGTTTCTTTCATGATAAAGTCTTTTTGATTATTAATAGCTTCTTTTACTTCATCATCACTATTATAGAAAATAGTAATTCTATCAATTATATCGTAATCTTTTACTTTACGCATATTTTGAACTTTAGAAATAAATTCTCTTGCTATACCCTCTTCAATTAATTCTTTAGTAAGTTCAGTATTTAAAATAATAAAGTTATTATTTTCCATACCAACATTGAATCCTTCTTTAGAAGATATTCTAACATCTACCATATCTCTAGTTATTTCTTTATCCTCTCCACCAATATTCATAGTGATAGATTCTCCAGCTTCTAACTTAGATATTTCTTCTTTAGATAAACCTTCTAGTTTAGTTTGGAATTCTTTAATAAGTGGTCCAAATACTTTACCTACTTCTTTGAAGTTAGGTTTAACAGACATATTCATATATTCATCTAAGTTGTCAGTAAAGATAACATCCTTAATATTTAATTCTTCTTCAATAAGTGGTACTAAATCACTAATTAGTTCTTTATTCTTACCATCTATTAATGCTTCACTAAGTGGTTGTCTTACTTTTATCTTAGTTTCTTCACGAACATATCTACCTACTGAAATTAAACTTCTTACTAAATCCATTTTTTCTTCAATATGTTCATTTATTAATTTAGAATCACTTACTGGGAAGTCTTCTAAATGTACTGATTCTTTTCCAGTTAATTTCTTATAAATTTCTTCAGTAGTATAAGGTATTACTGGAGCAATTAATTTACATAAGTTAACTAATACTTCATAAGTAGTTATATATACACTCTTCTTAGAGTTATCTAGCTCACTACCCCAGAATCTATTTCTATTTCTTCTGATATACCAGTTAGATAAATCCTCTGATACAAATGTAGTAACATCTCTTACAACGGCATTTAAGTCATATGCATCATAACCTTTAGTTACATTTTCAACTAATTTGTTATATTTAGAAATTAACCATTTATCAATTTCTTCTCTTTCTTCATATGGAACATTACACTCTTTTATATCAATATTATCGATATTAGCATATGTTTCAAAGAATGAATAAGTATTCTTTAAAGGATTAAAGAATTTAGAATGAACTTCTTTAAGACCTTCTTCATCAAATTTAAGTGGAGTCCATGTTGGAGATACATAAGCAAGATAGAATCTTACTGTATCTGCTCCATATTTATGCATAATAGTAAATGGTTCAACAGCATTACCTTTTGATTTATGCATCTTTTGTCCAAATTTATCAAGTAATAATTCGTTAACTAGAACATTTTTATAAGGACTCTTTCCTGTTACAAATACTCCTAGTACGATTAGAGAGTAGAACCAACCTCTTGTTTGGTCAATACCTTCAGCTATAAAGTCAGCTGGGTATTGAGACTCCCATAACTCTTTATTTTCAAATGGATAATGATATTGTGCAAAAGGCATTGCTCCTGAGTCAAACCAACAGTCAATAACTTCTTTAACTCTTGACATTTTCTTACCACATTTTGGACATTTAATATGAATATCATCTACATATGGTCTATGTAAATCTATTGTTTCTGGATCTACAGATTCAATAGCTTTTTCTTTAAGTTCTTCTCTAGAACCGATCATTTCATCATGACCACATGAACATCTCCATAAAGGAAGTGGAGTACCCCAATATCTATTTCTAGATATAGCCCAGTCATTCATATTTTCAAGCCAGTTACCAAAACGTTTTTC
>JAEEGL017033850.1_pt1 | contig 17149 bp, 13 predicted proteins | sample 9134231 | NCBI WGS metagenome assembly JAEEGL01 (sample SAMN16246548, study PRJNA631951) | gut metagenome | biome: gut microbiome; feature: rumen; material: fiber-attached | host: Bos | place: Iran: Karaj | collected 2018-10
GAAGAGGAAGGCAAGTGCATCTACTCCGGCAAGCCCTCCCACCGCCGCGTCGTCTTCGCCCGCAGCTACTAATAAAAACCTATCAAAAACGTATCAAAAACGTACCAAAAACGTACCAACTCCTACCGTGGTAGGAGTTGGATAGGAGTTGGTAGGGAGTTGGTAACTGGTTCATAGGTAGTTACGGGCTAGAGGGTGTTTTGTGGGTACGAAAATATATCCCGCTGGTTTCCAGCGGGATAGTTTTTACGGTTTTTCTACGTTTGCGAGGGGTTGGGGAGGCTACTCGCGGACGATGTTTTCGGGTCGGATTTCGACCTCCTCGACGGTGTTGACGAGTGTGGGGGAGTAGGGCCGCGAGAGGCGGATGTAGTTGTCGGTCCAGCCGAACATGAGTGGCTGAGTGGCTGAGAGGCTGAGTGACTGAGTCTCCGAGTGCGGGGTTGATTCCCACAATACTGGCCTTGTCTTGCCTATCTGACTGTCGATAAAAGCTTTGTGTTTCTGCTCGCTGAGTTCGAGGAGGCGTGCGGTGTGCTCGCGGCGCACGGCAACGGGTATCTTCTCGCCGAGCTTGAGGGCTGCGGTGCCCGGACGGTCGCTGTATGTGAAGACGTGGAGATAGGAGATAGGGAGCGAGGAGATGAAACTGAGCACTTTGCGGAATTCCTCCTCGGTCTCGCCGTTGAAGCCCGCCATGACGTCGGCGGCGATGCAGGCGTCGGGCATGACGGATTTGATTTTCTGCAACTTGGCGGCGTAGAGGGCGGTGTCGTAGCGGCGGTGCATGAGCTGTAGCACATGGTCGGAACCAGCCTGGAGTGGGATGTGGAAGTGGGGGAGGAAGGCGCGGCTATGAGCCACGAAGTCAATGATTTCGTCGGTGAGCAGATTGGGCTCGATGGAAGAGATGCGGTAGCGCAGGATGCCTTCCAGATTATCTAGTTTTTCTAGAAGGTCTAGAAAGGACTCTCCCTGATGCTGGCCGAAGGTGCCGGTGTTTACACCGGTGAGTATCACCTCTTTGGCACCGCTGGCGGCGATGCGGCGGGCGGCGCAGAGGGTTTCCTCGACGGTGGCGGAACGTGAACGGCCGCGGGCGTAGGGGATGGCGCAATAGGTGCAAAAGTAGTCGCAGCCGTCCTGTATCTTGAAGAAGGTGCGGGTGCGGTCCTCACCGGAGTATTGTAAGTGGAAGGTGGAAAGTGGAAAGCGGAAAGTGTTGGGGTTGAAGTTGTTTCGGATGAGGTCGGGGAGTAGTGCTTTTTTGTCGTTGCCGAGGACGAGGGTGACGCCGGGGATGTTTTCTATCTCTTTGGCAGCCACCTGGGCAAAGCAGCCCATGACGACAATCTGGGCATCGGGGTTCTGGTGGTGGGCTTGGCGGATGGCGTTGCGGCACTTCTTCTCGGCGACGGCGGTGACGGTACAGGTGTTGATGAGGTAGAGGTCGTCCTTTTCTGCTCCCCGCGAGCACTCGGCCCAGTCGACGATGGTGTTGCCTTCGTCGGCGAGACGGCGCAGGAGGTCGGAGGTTTCGGCGTAGTTGAGTTTGCATCCGAGGGTGTGTGCTGCAATTTTCATGAAAAAAATTTTGTCAGTTTAAAAAATGTTCGTATCTTTGCATCGTCTTTTCAGGACAGAATTTGTTTGAAAAGGTTGATAATTAGAGGAAAAGGTTACCAGAATACCTTCTAAATTTTGGATTTTGTAATAGTGTTTAATGGAGGAAACGCCCTGCTGTCTTGCGGGGCGTTTCTTTTTTCTTATTTGAGGTCGGCCTCATTGGCGGTTCATCATTTCCTCGAGTGGAGAATGCTCTTCGAAGCGAAGCGAGCGGATCATCTTGACGGCATCTTCGTCGGGGAAGATGGCGAAGTCGGGTTGGGGGTCGAGGATGATGATGTCGCGGCCCTCGCCGTCCTTGCGGATGCCCTGGACGCAGTGGCGGGCCACGGTAATCTGGCTTTTGCGGTTGGCGAAGGCGAAGAGTTCGTCGCCGGCACGCGAGGCCACGAGGTCGTGGTTCTCCTGGGCGATGAGCTTGGTGCCGTCGCGGAGGAGGAGGCGGGTCTTGGCTTTGCCCTGGGCGGCGAAGCAGGCGATGTCGTGGATGGAGACGAACTGCGGCTCGGGCGTGGAGAGAAGTATCTCGCGGTCGTTCATGACGCCGAAGTTCCAGTGCTCCTTGATGGTGAGGGTGCCGTCCTCGTAGTATTTGTAATCGCCGTGCTTGAGGCCGCCGCTATAGGTTCCCTCGCGGTTGAGCTTGCCGTTGTCGTCGTAGGCCACGAGGCGGCCCTCGAGGGCACCGTTGACGTAGTTGGCGGTGATGTAGCCCTGCTTGCCGAGGCGTTTCCACCAGCGGCCGTGGCGGTGGTTGTTGGCCCAGTTGGCCACCTCGACGGTGTCTCCGTTGGCTTGGAAGATGACGTGGGGACCGTCCTTGACACCCATCTTGTAGGAGGCTTCCTTCACCAGGTGGCCGTCTTCGGCGTAGAAGCGCCAGAGTCCGTCGCGGTTGCGCTGGTTGTATTCGCCGCGGGCGAGGAGGCGGCCCTGCTCGTCGTAGGCTTCGTGGAGGCATTGCTTGCCGGGAACGGTGTAGGTGTTGCGGATGCGCACGGTGCCGTCGTGGTAGTAGTAGGTGAAGGTGCCAGTCTCGAGGCCGTCGACGAAGTCGCCCTCGTAGATTTTGGAGCCGTCCTTGTCGGTGCGAATCCAGTGGCCCTGGCGGCGCCCCTGCTTGTCGACCTGGTTCTGGGCTGTGGCGCTGACGGTGGCGAGCATCATGGCAGCGGCGAGAATGAGGAGTGTTTTTTTCATGGGTTGCAAAAGGTGTGTTATTGTTATTGTATTATTTTTATTTAGTATGTGGTTGAATAACGCAGAATTAGATAAATTATTTTGACAGATGAAAAAAAAGATGTATTTTTGCAAAAAAAAGAAATGGATATGATAGAAGTGAAAACCAAACCCATGGTGAAGTTCGCGGTGATGGACACCCTGCTTGTGGGTGCCGTCTGCCTGATTCCCGCCGCGTCGCACCTCTTTGCCGTACCGCTCTATATGCTCAACCCCATGATGGCACTGCTGTTGGCTGGTGTCCTGCTGGGTCGCGACTGGCGCAACGCGCTGGTGCTGGCGGTTCTGATGCCGCTGCTCTCCAGCTTGCTGACGGGCATGCCCGCGGCTCCCAAGATGGCCTGCATGATGGCCGAGATGGCCACGGTGGCAGGACTGCTGTCCCTGCTGTTGAAGGTGCGCTGGAACGTTTATGCCGCCGCCTTCATGGCACTCGTCGCTGGAAAGGCAGTGTACTACGCATTGAAGGCCCTTGTTATGGCACCCGAGGTGCTGGTGGGCACCGCATGGTGGATCCAGCTGCTGACGGTTGTCCTCTGGGGAGGCTTGTTCGCGATGCTCTATAAGAAAGTGGTCAAGTAGTTAAGACAATAGCGAGATGCGTAATATTGCGGTGATATTGGCGGGAGGTGTCGGCAGCCGGATGGGAGGGTCGGAACCCAAGCAATTCCTGTCGCTCGGCGGCCGCACCGTGATAGAGCATTCTATCGAGACCTTCGCCAATCATCCGTCCATCGACGAGGTGGCGGTGGTGATACATCCCGACTGGCGCGGGCGCATGGAAGAGATTGCCGCCAGGGGACGTTGGGAGAAGCTGCGGAAGATTGTCGACGGCGGCAGTGAACGCTACATGTCGTCGCTCAACGCCATCATGGCTTACATCGACGAACCCGATGACACCAACTTGCTGCTGCACGACGCGGCGAGGCCGTTCATGTCGGCCGCGATTGTCGACCGGGTGGTTGCCGCCCTTGAGCGTCATGAGGCTGTGGGTGTGGCGGTTCCGAGCACCGACACGGTGTGGGAGGTGCATCCGGACTTCGATGCCGTGGAGGTGGGCCGTTTTGTGGCCCGCATCCCCGAACGGAGGCTGATGTGGCGCGCCCAGACCCCCCAGGCATTCCGTCTGCCCCTCATCCGCGACGCCTACCAGCGCGCCCTGCAAGACCCGCAGTTTCGCGCCACCGACGACTGCGGCGTGGTCCGCCAATACATGCCGGGCACAAAGATCACCGTCGTGGAAGGTGAGGAACGCAACATGAAAGTCACAACGCCGCATGACATCGCCGCGCTGGAGCAGATGTTGATAAATGGAAAGTGAATAAAAAATAATTCAAACTACTATGATAATAGGATACACAACTGGAGTATTCGATTTGTTCCACATTGGGCATATCAATCTGCTGAAAAATGCCAAAGGGATGTGCGATAAGTTGATTGTGGGAGTCACCATTGACGAATTAGTGGCATATAAAGGGAAAAAAGCACTAATACCATTTGAGGATCGTATAGAAGTGGTTCGTAGTTGCAAGTATGTTGATGCAGCTGTACCTCAGTATGATATGGATAAACTCGCTGCATGCAAGAAATTAGGTGCAAAATACTTGTTTGTTGGAGACGATTGGTATGGTACGGAAAAATGGAAGAAATATGAGGAGGATTTTGCCAAAGAGGGTATCCAGATAGTGTATTTCCCATATACCCAAGGTGTGAGTAGCACTAAAATCAGAGAAGCGCTTGATACAGTGCGCAAAGATGATTTGACAGACCTAAAGTAACATTTGAGAATCTGGGATTAAGGTTATTGGGCGATGAGCAAGATTGTTGATAGGGAGTTCTGTATGAGCAGTTGGCTTATGTACAGAACTATAGTTGACCGAAACAAATGTTTTGTGGAAGGAATTAAAGACTTTCATGTTACTCCGCCAGAAGGACGTGTGCCAATACGTTGCAGTTGGGAACTTGAAGATGCATTACGTCAAGAGGTTAACAAAGCCACCCAAGGTAGAAAAGTAGCATTGGCCCTTTCTGGAGGGATAGACAGTGCAATACTTGCCAAAATGATGCCTCGAGGCAGTGTCGCCTATACATTCAAATGTATTGTTCCGGGAGTAGAAGTTACTGATGAAACGGAACAGGCTGCTAAATATGCAGAAGAATGCGGTTTGGAACACCGAATAGTAGAGGTTTATTGGGATGACATGGAAAAAATGGCTCCAGTGTTGATGTATCACAAGGGTTCTCCGTGCCATTCTATTGAGGTCCAGATATATAAAGCATGCTTGAAAGCTAAAGCGGATGGTATGGATGGCATGATATATGGGGAGAGTGCAGATATTGTTTATGGGGGAATGAGTGGGTTACTCTCAAAAGACCGTACAGTAGGAGATATAATAGACCGTTATAGTTATGTGTTACCCTATAAAGTGCTTCGAAATCCTCTACTAATAACGGAACCATATACACGATGGGAAAAGGATGGTTATGTCGATGTTCACCGTTTCCTTAACGGAACAATGTATGAAGAAGCAATTAATAGTTATGAGGATGCATGTGCAACAGCCCAAATGCAGCTATTTATGCCTTATTCGAAAACCTTCCTTGATACAGAATTGGATTATGAGCGTATTCGCGGTGGGGAAAATAAGTATCTTGTCCGTGAAATATTCAACAGACTTTATCTAGGATGGGAGGTGCCCACAAAGACCCCGATGCCTCGACCGTTAAATGAATGGATGAAAAACTGGTGTGGTCCGGAACGTCCTGAGTTTTGGCCTCATTGTACTGATGATATGACGGGTGATCAGAAGTGGTATGTATATGTGTTGGAACGCTTTTTAAATATGATTGATAATGGAGACTACAATAAATAAAAGGGCAGTGGCCATTGCATCTGCCGATAGTTATCGTCCGATGAAGGTTAATCATGCACTGAATGAGATTTTCAGTTCATTAGGCATGAATCCTGATAATCCCTTTCAGGATTATATTCAACCGGGAATGAGAGTATTTATCAAACCCAATTGGGTGGCTTCTCGTTGGCGCAAATCATGCGACCATGTTGACAGCCTCTATTGTGTAATTACTCATCCAGCTGTGATAGAAGCTGTTGCCGATAGAGTGGCACAGGCACTTCAAGGAAAAGGTGAAATAATTATAGCTGACAATCCTTCGATAGATGCTGATTTCGAAGAACTCATGGAGTTCACTGGTATTCGACGTCTTGAAAGCAAATATGATGTTCCGTGCCATATTTATGACTTGCGTCCATTAGTATGTAAGGACCTTAAAGATTATGGGAAGAAAGACAGGATGGCACCCCAACCGGGTGATCCTAATGGAGAGGTTGAACTTAACCTAGGGAAAAATAGCCTTCTCTATGGAGTTGATTCGTCCCTTTTTAGAGGTGTATTTGACGAGCGAGAGGAAACGGTGGCTGCTCATACAGGGGATACTCAACTTTATACCATGTCGAAAAGTTTGTATGATTCGGATGTGTATATCTCTATCCCCAAATTAAAAACACATCAAAAAGTTGGGGCAACGCTGAATTTAAAAGGACAGGTTGGGGCAATGACCAGAAAGAACCAATTGGTGCACTGGCGAATAGGCAGTCCCGAGACAGGAGGAGACGAATATCCCGACCGTGCAAGTTGGGAGCGTGCGCAACATGCTGCTGTAACCCATCGTGGTGCACATCCTGGCAATGATACTATTTGGCGAATGGTTGTGGATTTGTATAAGAGCCTGCTTACAAAGGAAAGAAAGTATTTCACGGTGATTGATGGAATTATGGCTGGAGAGGGACAAGGCCCATTCTGCCCCACGTCCAAACATGCTAATGTATTGCTCGGTGCTTTTGACTTCCTTCTTGCTGATATTGCCGCTGTACGTTACATGGGATTTAATCCGGAAAAGGTAAAATACCTCGAATATTTTATTGCTCAGATGGCAAACGATTATCGGAATAATCCCGTTTTTCTTAATGGTGACTTGTCGCGGGATTTCTTCACTTGTAATACTCGGTATGCAGATTTTGAAGTACCATTTGCATGGCGAAATATTAAATACTGATGAAGAATTACGATAACTCCATATTATTCCAGTTGAGGCTTGTTCTTGCTCATCACGATGTGCTAAGGAGTAAAGTCCCGTTTATTTCTAAACGCTATATCCGTTTTTTTCGCCAGTCGCAGCTTGCAGCGGCGAGGCGTCTGAAGGACAAGGAACGTATAGAGGTGGCTTTCTTTCTGACCATTCCTGGGATGTGGAAGGCCGACTACCTTTTCCGTGCTATGCAGGAAAACCCGAAATATCACCCCTATATTGTCATCTATCCCTACTCACAATACAAAGGATTCAGAAAAGAGGAGATTGACGAGACACTTCATCGCACGGAAGAGTTCGTCAAGGAACGTGGTTTCGAGTATGTTATTCCCTACGATGCGCGGCGTGGGCGCTGGCAGGATGTCAAGAAACTATATAAACCTGATATTGTCTTCTTCTCCTCACCTTATAAGGATCACCTTCCGCAGTATTTCATCTATCATTTCCGAGATTGCCTTACTTGCTATATACCTTATGGATTCAGCAACTTCAGGTATATGTATGAAGCAAACTACAACCTTCCTTTCCATAATTTGGTGGGATGTTATTTCCTTGAGTCTGATATCCATAAAAGACTCTTTGCCGAACATTCGCTTTGTCATGGAGTAAGTGGTATGGTAACAGGCTATCCAGGCAATGAGGTGTTTTTCCGTTCGGACTATCAACCGAAGGATGTTTGGAAACCTCAGGACAAAATAAAAAAACGTATCATTTGGGCACCTCACCATTCTATCGAGGAGGGGTTTGCCTTATCATCGTTTCTGAATATATGCGATGATATGTTGTGTTTGGCCGACAAATATCATGACTCTGTGCAGTTCGCGTTTAAACCTCACCAATTGCTGAAGTTTAAGCTTCAGCAGATATGGGGCGCTCAACGTACTGAAGAATACTATTCCGAATGGAATCGTCGCGATAATACACAAGTGGAAGAGTCATCCTATGTCGACCTCTTCCTTACATCCGATGCAATGATTCATGATTCGGGTTCATTTACCACCGATTATTTGTTTACCCACAAACCAGTTCTTTTTACGGTTCGTAACGAAGAAGTACGGTCCCGATACTCTCCTTTTGGAGAAAAGATGTTTGATGCCCATTATCATGCTCACTGCGCTGAGGATATAGACCGTTTTATTAATGAAACGGTGCTGAATGGTAACGACCCGATGGCGAAAGACAGAGAGTCGGTTTACCAGAAATACCTTCAGCCCATCGACGGAATGATGCCGTCGGAGAGGATTATTTATGAAATTGAAAAGATGATAAATTCTTAATGCTATGGACAAAGTATTTTTTATCGGGTAAATTATTCTAAGGATAAGGTGTGGAAAAATGTACTGTAATTTATAAAATATCTGCGGTTTTGTGTATCTTTGCATTTCAAATAAGTGTCGAAAAATGTATTGTGTTTTATGGAAAGGGTTTGTATTGAGCAACTTATAATATGGAAAAATAAAAGCAACCGCAAACCAATTGTTCTCAACGGGGCACGTCAGGTTGGTAAAACATGGCTATTGCGAGAATTTGCCCGCAGGGAATACAAGAAAGAGGCATACATTGTTTGTAGAAAAAACAAGTTGCTACAGGAACTTTTTGAGAAAGATTTCGATACCGAGCGACTTCTTCGAGGTTTGAGGGCAATATCCGGCGTGGATATAACGCCAGGCGACACTCTTGTCATCCTCGACGAGATACAAGAGATCCCGGAAGCACTTGAGTCGCTTAAATATTTTTGTGAGAATGCGCCAGAGTTCCATATCGCCGTTGCGGGCTCTCTGCTTGGGTTGTCTCTGCACGCAAGTGTCTCGTTCCCTGTGGGCAAAATAGATATACTGAATGTTTATCCGATGAGTTTTGAGGAATTTCTCATGGCGAAAGGAGAAAGTGAAATTCTCAAACTTATGCAATCAGGCGATTTCGACACACTTAATGTCATTCACGACAAGTGCGTGGAACTACTTCGGCAGTACTACTATGTTGGTGGAATGCCTGAAGCCGTGGCGAAATATGTTGCTACAGGCGAATTGCGGGAGGTTCGAAGTATACAGCAGAGGATATTGTTGGGATATGAACAGGATTTTTCAAAACATGCTCCTGTAGAGCAGATTGGTCGTATACGTCAAGTGTGGAAGCGTGTGCCTTCTCAATTGTTCAAGGAAAACAAGAAATTTGTTTATGGTGCTTTGCGAAAAGGTGCGCGCGCCAAGGATTTCGAAATGGCAATACAATGGCTGCTCGATTCTGGACTGCTGTACAAGGTCAGCCGTTGCTCTAAACCATCATTGCCATTGGATATCTATGAGGATTTGAATGCATTTAAGCTTTTCCTGCTTGATGTTGGACTGCTTGGGGCCATTATGAAAACAGAACCATCGCAGGTATTAATTAAGAACGACGCATTCACAGAGTACAATGGCGGGTTTACCGAACAGTTCGTTTTGCAGCAAATGAAATGCCACGAAGTGGCGCCCATATATTACTACAAAACAGACGATTCTCGTCTTGAAATGGATTTTGTTGTTCAGCGCGATGCAAAACTCCTGCCTATTGAGGTTAAGGCTGGTGGCAATGTGCGTTCCAACTCCTTATCGTCATTTCTTGCAAATCATCCCGACATACATGCTTTGAGGTATTCTATGTTGCCTTATCGAGTGCAAGAACACATCACTAATATTCCTTTATACGCTGTGCAATAAGAATAAATCAAAACAAATCATGAAACAATGCACCCATATCGGCTAAATGATGCCGTCGGAGAGGATTATTTATGAAATTGAAAAACTGATTAACTCTTGACAATATGGTGAAAGTATCCGTTATACTTCCTGTCTACGGCGTGGCCGATTATATTGAGGCTTGTACGCACTCTTTGCTGGCACAGACCCTCGACGAGGTGGAATTCCTCTTCGTTGACGACCATGGCCCTGACGACAGCATCGCCATCCTCCAGCGCACCATCGAGGGACATCCACGTGCACACCAGTTCCGTGTGCTTACACCTGAGCATAACCTCGGTGCCGGTATGGCTCGCAACTTCGGCATTCCAGAGGCCAAAGGTGAGTACATCTCCTTTATCGACCCCGACGATACGGTGGAACCCGACATGCTTGAGGTGCTTTATAACAAAGCCAAGGGCATCGATGCCGACATCTGCTGCTGCTATATGCAGAAGTGCTTCCCCGACGGCTCCACGGGCGACCTCCTCATCAATCCGCACGTCCCCGAAGGCCCTCTCTCCCACGACAACCGCGCCTATGTACTCACGAACTATGTATCGCTCTTCGCCTCGATGATTTATCGCCGAGAGATGGTGATTGACAACGATATTCTTTTCCCGGAAGACCGCGCTGCCGACGACAGTTACTTTGTCTCGTGTGTTTGGATGAAAGCCGCCAGCGTTGCCTATGTTGACCGTCCGCTCTACCACTACCTCATCCGTCCCGGTTCTGTCACCACCACCCTCCAGAGCGACAAATACCGCAAACGCCTCACCGTCTTCAGCAAGCTCATGCGGTATGCAAAAGAACATGGCGTATATAATGAGTACAAGCCCGAGCTTGACTATATGTACCTCAAGAAGGGCTATCTCTCGTCGGTGGCCAACCATGTGCGTAACAGCAACAAACCCTCACGTGAGGCTTTTAACGAGATTTATAAAGAACTATTGAATCAGGTGCCCGATTACGCTGCGTGCCACTACTATCGTTCCGATATGGCCATGCGGGCGCTTGTATTTCTCCTCCGCCATTGTCCGGCACTCGCCACTCCCGCTCTGCGCTACATCATCAAGAAGAAAAACATTATCACATAACACATGGACCTCATTATCGGTGCCGGTATCTCCGGCCTCTCCTACGCCGCAGCCACATCCCACGACTACCTCATTGTTGAGGCCGAGGAACAGATTGGCGGCTACTGCAAGACCATCTACAAGGATGGTTTCGTCTGGGACTATTCCGGCCACTTCTTCCACTTCCAGCATCCCGAACTCCGCGACTATGTCATGCAGCATATCTCCCCCAACGAGATGTTCACTGTGCAGAAACATACGCAGATACTGTACAAGGACCGACATGTCGACTTTCCTTTTCAGATGAATATCCACCAGCTTGAGCAGCAGGAGTTCATCGATTGTCTCTATGACCTTTTCACTATTCCCGAAGGTGCTCCTTCCGACACCTTCAAGCAGATGCTCTATGCTAAGTTCGGCCGTGGGATTGCAGAAAAATTCCTGATACCCTATAATACCAAACTCTACGCCACCGACCTCGACCGTTTGGATGTTGATGCCATGGGGCGTTTCTTCCCTTACGCCGACCGCGAACAGATTGTGCGCAATTTCCGTCATCCCGAGGGGAAGAGCTACAACGCTACCTTCCTCTATCCCAAGCAGGGCTGCATCCGCATCGTCAACTCGGTTGCCTCTCATGTCGACAAAGACCGTGTCTCTTTGGGAGAACGTATCCTCTCTGTAGATCCTGTCAGCCATACTGCCGTCACCAACCGACATACCCTGCACTATGACAGGCTTGTTTCCACCATTCCCCTGCCCAAACTGTTTGATGTCTGTAACCAGCCTTACGACAAGGAGGTCTATACATGGAACAAGGTTCTGGTCTTCAACCTGGGTTTTGATGCCAAAGGCCCCGAGCGTACCAATTGTTGGATGTATATCCCCGAGAATAAGTATCTGTTCTATCGTGTTGGATTCTACGACAACATCATTCCTCAGGACCGTATGTCGCTTTATGTCGAGATAGGTTTCGCCAAAGACCAGCCTGTTGGCGACATCGATACCCTTTTGCAGCGCACACTCGACGATCTCCATATCGCAGGTATCGTCACCGACCAGCATCTCGTTGCAGAACACCACGTGATTATGGATCCTGCCTATGTCCATATCACTCGCCGGTCCGAGGCCGACAAGGAGGCGAAGATGCAACTTCTTGAGCAAAGCGATATCTACTCCATTGGCCGTTACGGCGCCTGGAAGTATTGCTCGTTGGAAGACAATATGCACGATGCCTTCACCCTTGCCGAGAGACTCAAGTGAAGGCATCAATATGCGAATTCAGAGGGCGAATAACTATTCGCCCTCTTTCTTTTTCCTGTATACCAGCACCACGGCGCCTACCATCAGCAGGAGGGTGGTGATGGAGATGATGAGGGTGATGGTGTCCAGTTTGTGCAGGCGCGGAGCCTCGTTGCGGAACTCGATAACGTGGTCGCCGGCGGGCACCACCATGGCGCGCAGCACATAGTTGGCTTGCAGGTATTTGGCGGGTTTGCCGTCGATGTAGGCGAACCAGTCGGGCGAGTAGTATATCTCGCTGAACACTGCCAACTGCTCGCAGCTGCTATGCGACACATAGCGGCGGTAGTCAGAACTTTCGTTGCCTTGGTTGTCCATCACAAGGGTTGCCATGCTGTCCACTCGCCACTCGCCGCAGGCCACTTTCCACTTGCTCGTGTCCACCACGGCCTCCACGGCGGGATTCATGGTGTTCAAGGCCAGAATCTCCTCGTTGGCGTCAGCCACACCTTTCACCCTGCTCACGAACCAACAGTTGCCCAGTGCGTCGGGATTGCGGTGCACCTGGCCGTTCTGCAACACCACATAGCGCATGTTCAGCATGTTGAGCACCTCGGGTTTTCCGCGGCTGATGTAGAAGTCTATCAGGTTCTGGTAGCGGCTGAGTTTGGCAGCACTGTAGCCGCCAATCTGGTTGTGGAAGGCGCTGGGCTCCGAGTCGTTGAAGGTGTTGACTGCCAGGTTGAACACGCGGTAGTCCTTGTCGCCGAAATGCTGCGCTTGCTGGTCGATGTCGTAGTCCCACTGCTGACGGCGCAGCTCCAGCGTCGATTTCTCGACGAAGTTGCTGCTGTCCAGGTAGCGGCGGTCCACACCCCACAAATCCACCACCATCAGCACTCCGATGGCGGCAACGGCAATCCAGGTCTTCTTCAGTTTTTCGTTGTTGTACAGCCAGAGCACGGCAGCCGTGAGGACGATGAAGAGGAGGCTTCGCCACGAGTCGGCCCGCAGCAGCGCTGCGCGGTCGCTGACGAGTACGGCCTTGATCATGTCCCACTGGGTGCCGTATTGCGAGGCCATCTGGCTGTCGCTGCCACCGCTGTAGCCGAAGCTGCCGCTCACAGCCAGCACCACCAGAATCAGGCCACCCACCACGCCGGTGGCGATATAGATGCCCTTGTTGATGAGTTTGCGGTCGCGTTCTTTCTCAAAGACGGCTTTCAGCGCCAGCACTGCCAGTATCACCATGCAGACATTGGTCAGCACCAGAGCCATGCTGGGGGTGCGGAACTTGTTGTACAACGGCAGGTGGTTGAACACCCATTCGTTGAAGCCCATTAGGTGGTTACCCCAAGCCAGCAGCACGCCTATCAGGCTCGCCACCAGCACCCACCACCGCTCGGGACCCTTCACCACAATCATGCCCAGCATGAACAGCAGCACAATAATCGCGCCGAAATAAACGGGGCCACTGGTAAACGGCTGGTCACCCCAGTAGAGCGGTGCCACATCGCTATGGAAGGTCTGGTAGAACGAACTCTCCTTGCTCACTTTCTCGCCGCTGCCGCCACCCATGGCGCCGGGCACCAGCAGCGTATAGGTCTCGCCGATGCCGTAGCTCCAGCTGAAGGCGTAGTTGATGTCCAGGCCGGTCGAGGTGTTTTGTGCCGCACCGTCGGCATTGTCTCCGTACAACGCCGCGGGTGTCACCGTCAGCTCGTTGCCGCCGCGCATCGTATAGCGTGCATACTCCTCGTTGACAAGCAGCAGCCTCATGTTGCAACCAAACGACAGCAAGGCTCCCAGCAGCAGCAATCCCGTCACTCCCGCCAGGCTTCCCACACGTTTTCTCTTGATAGCCACCACCAGGTAGCTTATTCCTATCGCCACGCAGGCTATCGCAGTGTAGAAAGTAATCTGTATGTGGTTGAAGGCAATCTGAAGAATCAGGGCCAGCGTGAACAGCAGCATGCCCCAGAGCGTTCTCAGCATCCGTTTCTTTTTCTCCAGCCCTTCGGTTACGGCTGTCCTCATGGTCAGCAGCATACCGGCCAGTATCGGTGCCATCATCGACATGGCCCACGCTTTCGAGATGTGGCCCGCCTCGATGATGATGATGTTATAGCTGCCGAGGCCGAAGCCCAGGGCGCCTATCAGCGACAGCCACGGGTTCACGCCCAGCGCCAACAGCGCCACATAGAATCCCAGCAGGTAAAGGAACAGCACTGCAATGTTGCGTTCCACACCCAGCGGACGCATAATCATCATGTTCCTCACCACTTGGAATACGCTCTTCGGCTGCTCCACGGCTATCTGGTAGCCGGGCATGCCGCTGAACATCGACGGTGCCCAGTTGGGGATGCTGCCTGTGCGTTCCTTCTCCATCTTCTGTGCGTATGCCATTGCGTCGCCTTTCTGCATATCGCCCTGCCGGATGGCTTTGCCTTCCAGTGCCGGTGCCATATAGATGCAACTCACTACCAGCATCGCCAGCACAATTCCCACATGAATCCAAATGTTCTTCTGTTTCATCTTATTAAGTTTTAAAGTCGTAGAGCCGTAGAGTTATAGAGTCGTTGCCTCTACGATAATAAATTATTTTTTGTTTATACTTTTTATCAAGTTGTTTATTCCAGACGATATCACTCGTGATTTGCTCCGAATGTCCTCTGCATCTTCTGGACTGCAGATTCGTAAATCCTCACACAAATAAGCCATACTTCTGACCTCGGAGCAACTGCCGTGAGCGATATTGAGGAAATTGGCGTATTTTGAATCCGATCCACTGTCTGCACCTTCGGCAATATTGTTCATTATACTCACTGCTGCACGTTGTATTTGGTCCTTGAATCCCCAATCTCGACAAACTTCCATTATCCGGTAAATTAGTTTGACAAGTTCGCGTGCTTCCTGCCAAACGAACAGATTCTCAAAGCTTGTTTTCATGTTATATTTATGTTTGTAAGTATATCCTTTTATAACCTCTATGTCTTTACGTCTCTACCCCTCTACGCCTTTACCCCTCTACGCCTTTACCCCTCTACGCCTTTACCCCTCTACGCCTTTACGCCTCTACGCCTTTACTCCTCTACGCCTTTACTCCTCTACGACTTCCCTCCTCCGTTCACTTTCGGGTATTCCACTCTCACGTGGTAGATGCTCATCATCTTCGATTTCAGCATCTTTCTCATCTTTGCTATGTCGCCGTAGCTCAACGGGCAGTTGTCAAGCTGGCCGGCTTTGATTTTCCCGTCTATCAGGTTGTCCACCATCGCGTCCGTGGCCTCCTTGGTGTGCACCTTGAGGCTGCGGCAGGCGGCTTCCACGGTGTCCACAATCATCACGATGGCCGTCTCCCTCGAGTAGGGACGCGGACCTGGATAGCGGAATGCCGACTCGTCGAAGTTGCCGTCGGGATGCAGCTCTTTCTCTTTGGCGTAGAAATAGCCCGTGTAGGTGGTGCCGTGGTGCGTGCGAATAAAGTCCTGCACCTCGGCCGGCAGGTGGTACTTCCGCGCCTGCTCGAGGCCCGCCGTCACATGGCTCGTAATCATCCGCGCGCTCTCCTCATAGTCAAGCTCGTCGTGCGGGTTGAATCCGCTCGACTGGTTCTCGGTGAAATAGATGGGGTTGCGGATTTTGCCGATGTCGTGGTAGAGGGCGCCCACTTTGGCCAGCAGCACGTCGCCGCCCAGGTCGCTCACCATGTCCTCCACGATGTTGGCCACCTGCATCGAGTGCTGGAACGTCCCCGGAGCGCGTCGGCTCAACTCTCTCATCGCCACGTTGTTCGTCGAGCTCAGCTCCATCAGCGTCAGTGCCGTCGTCATGCCGAACAGTTTCTCGAAGATGTATATCAGCGGGTAGGCCAGCAGCGTCAGCACGGCGTTGAGGAAGAACATCATGTATTTCTCCAGCGTCAGGTTCTCAAGGTTGGTGTCCTGACTCAGCACACCGGCCGTGTAAATCAGCGAGTAACTGATGAAAATCACCAGTGCCAGCACGAAGAACTGGCTCCTTTTCTCCAGGTTCCTCACCGTGATGATGCTCATCATGCCCGTGATGAGCTGGTAGAAGATGAACTCGAAAGCGTTGGGCACCAGGTTGGCCAGGATGATGACCGTCGTAAGGTGGATATACAGCGCCACGCGCATGTCGAAGAAAACCCTCATCAGGATGGGCACGATGCACAGCGGCACCAGCAGCACCCACTCCGGCGCCTCCCATACCATCATCGCCTCCATCGCCGCCATCAGCAGTATCACCACCAGCACCATCAGCACCTTGCGGTTGTCCTCGAGGATGCGGTGGCGAGTGTTCTTCAGGAACATGTAGAGGGCCGAGAAGGCTATCATCGCCAGCAGCAGCTGTCCGCCCATGCGGCCCCAGAGGTTGAAGCCCTCCGAGAAGCGGCGCTCCTCCTCCTCTTCCAGCGCTGCAATCTTGCGTCCTTTCTCCTCCGTCACCAGCTCGCCCTTGCCCACCAGGCGTTCGCCCGCCATCACCAGCTCGCTGGTGTAGCTCAACTGCGAGAGGCGGCTCTCCAGCTCAAGCGTGGTGCGGTTGCCGTCGAGCACGTAGTCCGGGACTTGCCCTTCGGCTATGGCGGCCTCGTCGAGCCATTCAAAATCGCTCATGCGGTACTCGCGGCCCACGTTGCCCTCCAGTATCACCACCTTGCGGTCTCCGTCCACCCTCCCGAACTCGTCGCCCACGGGCTCCTCCAGCGTCGCTTTCGGATTTTTAGACTTCTCTGCTTTCGGGCCCTTGTACTCATTCTTGACGTAATAGAGTATCGCCTGGCTGCGTTCCTTGGCTTCCTCGGCGCGTGCCTCTTCGGCACTCTTCAGCACCGCATAGTCGAACGGCGCCACCAGGTCGGCTCCGCGCCACACGGCACCCACCTTGTAGTCGTATTTCTCCCCGCGCCCCTCGTGGGGGAAGAGGAGGACGATGATGCACGACGTGATGAGCATCGCCGTCATTTTATATATCAGTCCGAGGTGGCGGACCGTGCCTGATAGAACTTTTCCCATCCTTGACTTTTAGGGTTTTATGTCTAATTAGTAGATTTTAATTTAAAATGCAAAAATACAACTTTTTTTCAAAACTTTTCAATTGTTAAAAAAAATACATACA